>Ga0209013_10000536_pt1 | contig 34225 bp, 28 predicted proteins | sample Cruoilmetagenom2_FD_187291 | JGI IMG/M metagenome (GOLD analysis project Ga0209013, IMG submission 187291) | Oil polluted marine microbial communities from Coal Oil Point, Santa Barbara, California, USA - Sample 2 (SPAdes) (version 2) | ecosystem: Environmental > Aquatic > Marine > Oil seeps ...
TTTCTAAATAACACAAATAAGTTAATTTATATACATCTAAAACAATAAGGGAAGGATAATTACTTTTTAAATTATATTCAAAAACTTTTTTTAAGCTAGTATAGAATTTGCTAAAAACAAACGTGAGCTTTAATTGATTTAAAACCTTAAATATCTTTAAAATTTTATTATTAGTAGATAGTATTTCTATAGAATTTAATTCATACAAATTCTCTACAGATTGTTTAACATTTACTAAATAATCTTCTGTACTATTTATACCTTTATGAATTACAGGATTATCAAAATGCTGGATTATAGTTGAATTCGAAAATAAACTTGATGCAAACAAAAAATCTTCATACCCATATTTCACAATAGATTCATTAAATTTTATAACATCAAAAATAGATTTATGAATTAAAAAGTTACTTCCAAAAAAATAATTATATGGTTTATTTTTTCTTTTAGAAAAAGAAACCTCTTCTCTCTTTTTACCATAGACCCATCGCAAAAGATTATCTTTTTTAGGCCTAATGTTTGTATAACTTATACCTCCAACATAAACCTTTTTAATATTCAATTTTATACAACGAACATAATTCTGTATAAAATTAGGTTTTTTTGGCAATACATCTGAATCTAAAAACAAGAGCCAATTATAGGTTGCTTTTTCTGCTAATAAATTTCTAATTTTACTTCTTCCAATATTGCTTTCTAATTTAAATAAAGTGACATTTTTAAATGTTTCAATTATAAGATTTTCTTTATAAAAAGTATTAGAAGCATCATCAATACAAATAATTTCATATAAAACATTTACATCTTCTAATTGCAAAATTAACTCGGATAATAACGGAGTTACTTTATAATTGTAAATTGGAATTAGAACTGAAAGCATTTTAACTTGTGGTACTTTGTTGTTGAACCACTTCAAACAACTCACCACCTTCACATTTAATAGTTCTATAAGGAAACTTTAAAATAAGCGCATAATCATGAGTTGCCATTAAAATAGTTTTGCCACTCTCATAAATTTCTTTTAAAACATTCATTACATCTACAGATGTTGCTGGATCTAGGTTTCCAGTAGGCTCATCGGCTAAAATTAAATCTGGATCATTTAACAAAGCTCTGGCAATTGCCACTCTTTGTTGCTCGCCACCAGAAAGTTGAAACGGCATTTTAAAATCCTTTGTTTCCATACCAACTTTCGTTAAAACTTCCTTTATTTTTTCTTTAATTTCAACGTTGTTTTTCCATCCTGTCGCTTTTAAAACAAATTTTAAATTTTCAAAAACATTTCTATCATTTAACAGTTTAAAATCTTGAAAAACAATTCCTAATTTTCTTCTTAAATATGGAACTTCCTTATCCTTTAATTTTCTTAAATTAAATCCAACAATACCTCCTTCACCTTTTCGCAATGGCAAATCTCCATATAAAGTTTTCATCAAACTACTTTTACCACTTCCCGTTTTACCAATTAAATACACAAATTCTCCTTTATTAATTTGCAAATTAACATTGGACAACACTAAATTTTCTCGTTGAAATATTTTAGTTTTTTGCAAAGTAAGAATTGGTTCAGACATAAATGAATAGATTTTAAACAAAACTAAATATTTAAATGTAATATATCAAGGTATAGATTATTAATCGTGAAATTAAATTTAATGATTAAAGACAATTTCATTAAAAAATAGCGTTATAGATACGTAGATTAATTTTTGAACTAAAAAATATGCAGAACAAAAAAATTGGTATTTTATTTATTACAGTTTTAATTACATTTTTTACCTATTCCCAAAAAACAACTATTTACACCAACAATTTAGCAGCCTACAATCATGCCGTGGAATTATATCAAAATAAATCCTATAATGCTGCTCAAGCAATATTTAAGGAAATTACCAATCAATTTAAACCAACTTCAGAATTAAAAGCAAATTGCGAATTTTATATTGCTGATGCTGCAATTAAATTAAACCAACTAAATTCTGATGCATTAATGCAGCAATTTGTAACTAAATATCCAACTAGCACCAAACAAAATAGTGCCTTTTTAAATGTTGCTAATTATTATTTTAGTATTGGAAAATATAGCTACGCTGCAAAATGGTACTCAAAAGTTAACGCTAATAATATTAGTAAAACAAATCAGGAAGAATTTAATTTTAAATATGCTTACACCTTATTTGTCAATAAAAGTTATACCAAAGCAAAACAATATTTTTTAAATCTGTTTAATTCACAAGAGTACGGTGCACAAGCCAAATATTATTACGGATATATTGCCTATAAAGAAGACGATTATAGTACTGCCGAAAAATATTTGAGTAGTGTAGAAACCAACGAAAATTTTAAATCGAAAGTTTCCTATTATTTAGCCGATATGAATTTTAAACTAGGAAAATTTCAAAAGGCTATTGATAACGGATTACCACTTCTAAAAAATGCAAAAGGCTTAGAATTATCCGAAATTTCTAAAATAATAGGAGAAAGTTATTTTAATCTTCAACAATTTAAAGAAGCAATTCCTTATTTAAAAAAATATAAAGGAAAAAGAGGTAGATGGACCAATATCGATTTTTATTTATTAGGTTATGCTTACTATAAACAAAACGATTTTGAAAATGCCATACGCACTTTTAATAAAATTATAAGCGGAAACAATGCCGTTGCTCAAAATGCGTATTATCATTTAGGCGAATGTTATTTACAGCAAAATAAAAAAACAGAAGCTTTAAATGCTTTTAGAAATGCCTCGCATTTATCTTTTAATAAAACCATTCAAAAAGATGCCTGGTACAATTATGCAAAAGTAAGTTACGACATTGGAAATCCTTATAACAGTGTACCTAATGTATTACAAAAATACGTACAATTATATCCAAAATCAGATAATAATTCAGAAATTAAAAAACTATTATTAAGTGCCTTTATTACTGCTAAAGATTTTAAAGGTGCCTTAAATTATATTTCCAAAAATAAAAATGAAGCAAATAAAATTATGCTTCAAAAAACTGCTTTTTTTAGAGGAATTGAACTTTTTAATCAAAAAAATTACACGATAGCAAAAGAAAATTTTCAAACATCTCTAGCAAATTCAATTAATAAAAAAATAGTTGCTCAAGCAACTTTCTGGAATGCGGAGACCAATTATCGTTTAAATAATTTTAAGGATGCCTTAACTGGTTTTACAGCTTTTGAAAATAATAGTACAGCTTTAACTACAGAAGAATTTAAGTCTATTTATTATAATAAAGGTTATACCTTTTTTAAATTAAAAGATTATCCAAATGCTATTAAAGCCTTTAAACTTTTTAACAACGTAAACTTAGAAGATTCTTTTAAAAAAGACAGTTATTTACGAATTGCTGATGCATATTTTGTAACAAAAAATTATGCAAATGCTGTTACTTTTTATCAAAAATCTATAGGTGAAATTCCTTCAAAATCCGATTATGCCCAATTTCAAATTGCTATTAGTTATGGTTTTTTAGGAAATGAACAAGCCAAAATTAAAGAACTTCAATCCTTTTTAAATCACAATTACAAATCCATTTATAATGATGATGCTTTATTTATTTTAGGAAATTCGTACCTAAAACAACAACAAACAGACAAAGCTTTAGTTATCTTTAATCGCTTGATTAACACAAACAAAAGAAGTCCGTTAGTTTCAAAATCTATTTTAAAAAAAGGATTAATTTATTATAATACCAATCAAAACGAAAAAGCTTTAATTGCATACAAACAAGTAGTTAAACAATTTCCAAAATCTAAGGAAGCATTACAAGCAGTAAAAAATGCCAAACAAATTTATGTAGATCAAGGTAATGTTGATGCCTATGCTAATTGGGTAAAAACAGTTGATTTTATTTCAGTTTCCAATGCCGAATTAGATGATGCCACTTATGAAGCTGCAGAAAAACAATATTTGGCAAATAATACAAAAAAGGCTATTGTAAACTTCAATAAATATCTTGAAAAATTTAAGGATGGTTTACACAGTTTACAAGCCAATTTTTATTTAGGACAATTATTATACAATTCTAAACTAGAAGAAAAATCAATTGAAAATTACACCTATGTAATTAATCAACCTCAAAACGAATTTACCGAAAAATCCTTAGTTCAATTATCCTTAATTTATTTAAAAAAAGAAAATTGGAAAAAAGCAATACCATTGTTAACACAATTAGAATCTAGTGGAAATTCGCAACAAAATATTGTTTTTGCTCAATCTAATTTAATGAAAGCATATTATCATAAAAAAAATTATAGTAAAGCGGTTAACTATGCTGAAACTGTTTTAAGCAGTTCTAAATTAGAAAAGACTACGGCTGCGGACGCGCAATTAATTATAGCACGTTCTGCAATTAAAACAAATAATTTTGAAAAAGCCAAAATTGCCTATGCTAAAGTTGAAAAAATTGCTTCTGGCGAATTAAAGGCCGAAGCTTTATATTACCATGCTTATTTTGAAAACAGCGATGGTAGTTATAGAGTATCTAATAAAATTGTTCAAAAAATTGCTGCAAATTATGCTTCTTACAAATTTTGGGCTGCAAAAAGTTTACTAATTATGGCAAATAATTATTACCAGTTAAACGATGCTTTTCAGGCAACCTACATTTTAGAAAGTACTATTAAAAATTTCTCAGAATTTAAAGAGGTAACCCAACAAGCCGAATTGGATTTGCAAAAAATTAAAACGGAACAAGCTAAAACAAACGAATCTGTTAACACAAACAAAAATTAAGTATTCTAATTAAAAACTCTTAAAAACATTATGCAAAAGTTTTATATTTCATTTCTGTTTTTGTTAATATCTGGAATTTTGGTTGCACAAAAAACAAAAAAAGACACCCTAAAAACTCAAGAAATTACGGTAGTTAAATCCTATACTCCAAAAATATCAGATGCTTTTAAATTAAAAACGAATCCTACCATAGAAGACGATTCCATTTTCAATAAAGAAAAAATTAATTATAAAATTAATTCCGTTCCAGTAGCATCAACTTTTACGCCAAGTAAAGGAAAAGTAAAAGGATTAAAAAGAGTTCCAAAAGAACGACTATTTAACAATTACATTTCGGCTGGGTTTGGAAATTATACAAGTCCATATTTTGATGCTTTTATAAATACTGGCGATAAACGATATTATGATTTTGGGTTATTTATAAAACATCAGTCGTCACTAAAGAATATTAAAAAAACCTTACTTAATTCAGATTATTCCGACACAAAAATTGAGGCTTATTATCAGCAATATGAACGTTCTTTAAATTATAAAATTTCTGCAGGAGTTCAGCAACAAAAAATAAATTATTACGGATTATCTTCAAACAGTATTTTTGATAGTGCTTTTATTGCTTCCTTAAATGAAAAACAAATTTATAAAACTATTAATATTGGTGGAGATGTAGCTCTTAAACATTCTTTTCTTAAAAATGTAAGCGCAAAAATTCAAAACTTTTCAGACGACTATAACTCTAATGAAATTAGAGCAATTATTCAACCTAAAATTGAATTTCCAATTGCAACAGAAACCTTATCTAATCACTTTTTAATAGATGTAATAACTGGTAAGTTCAAACAAAACTATTTAAATACTAATGACCTAAAATACACCTATTTTAATGCAGGTTTTAACCCTAACTTAGTAGTATTGCGTAAAAATTTAGTTATAAATTTAGGAGCAAAATTGTATTATTCTTCTAATTTAGAAACAAAACAAACTTCGTTTTTTGCTTATCCAAAAGTAACGGCTTCCTACAAAATAGCAGCAGATAATTTAATTTTAAATGGAGGAATTACTGGAGATTTAATTCAAAATAGTTATCAAAATTTTGAAAAAGAAAATGCCTTTGTTTCTCCAACGCTAAACATTTTACAAACCGATGAGCAATACCATGCGTTTATTGGAGTAAAAGGAAAACTTGATAATACTATCAGTTTTAATGCCTCGGCAAGTTACAATTCGCAAAAAAATAAACCTTTGTTTGTTCAAAATCAAACGCAAACAGATGGAACTATCCAGGTTACAAACGCTTATCAAGCAGGAAATTCATTTCAAGTAATTTATGATGACATTAAAACTTTAAATTTTTCAGCTGAATTAACCAGTGAAATTTCTAATGAATTTAGTTTTAGTGCAACTATTTCATATTCTAATTACGCCACTACTAATCAGCAAGAAGCGTGGAATTTACCAACTATAAAAGCTTCAACTACTGCAAATTATAAAAGTAATAATTGGTTTTTAAATGCCATTTTATATTATAGAGGCGAAACTAAAGATTACATTTTGCCTTATAACAATACCATAGGAAATTTGGTTTACAACAAATCGTATCTCGATTTGAATTTACATGGCGGCTACATTTTTTCAAATAGATTAACGGCATTTACAAAAATTAATAATGCCTTAAATCAAAAATATTATGAATTTACCAATTACCAAGTTCAAGGTTTTCAAATTTTAGCAGGAATAACTTATAAATTCAATTTGTAAATTCATTAAAAAATCTATTTTTTTCTGTAGTTTTAATCCATCAAAAAAAACAAACTACATGAAAACCTATTTAATGGCTCTAGCCACATTGCTTCTGTTAACTTCTTGTTCAAAAATTAAAGTAGAAAAAATTAAAGAAACCGCAATTAACAAGACAGATTCAACAACCATAAAACATTTTTTTAACAGTACACTTACCAATGGAAAAAGTTATGCCTGGTTAAAAGATTTAACTTCTAATGTTGGAGGTAGATTATCAGGCTCTCCTGAAGCTGAAAAAGCAGTAAAATGGGGCGATAAATTAATGAATAGTTTAGGGTTTGACAAAGTTTGGTTACAACCAGTAATGGTTCCTCATTGGGTTAGAGGTGAAAAAGAAGAAGCATATTTTACTAGTAAAAACAATAAATACAAAGTCCCTATTTGTGCATTAGGTGGTTCTTTTGCTACACCAAAAAATGGTGTTTTAGGGGAAGTTATAGAAGTTAAAAGCTTAAAAGAAGCAGAACAATTAGGTGAAAAACTACGTGGAAAAATAGTCTTTTTCAACCGTCCTTTCGATGATACTTTATTAGAAACATTTCGCGCTTATGGAGGTTGTGTTGACCAACGTGTTTATGGAGCAAAAACTACTGGTAAATTTGGAGCTTTAGCTGTAATTGTTAGGTCTATGACCTCTAGTTTAGACGATTATCCACATACTGGAAACATGCATTACGGAACTATTCCAGAAAACCAAAAAGTGCCAACGGCGGCAATAAGTACTAATGCTGCCAATCTTTTAAGTGAAAAATTAAAAGAAAATCCAAATTTAAAATTCTATTTTAAACAAAACTGCAAAACATTACCAGACGCTCCTTCTTTTAATGTTATAGGCGAAATTACAGGCAGCAAATTCCCTAATAAATATATTTCCGTTGGTGGTCATTTAGATTCTTGGGATTTAGCCGAAGGAGCTCAAGATGATGGCGCAGGAGTAGTTCAATCTATAGAAGTTTTACGATTATTAAAATTAAATAACATAAAACCAAAACATACCATAAGAGTTGTGTTATTTATGAATGAAGAAAATGGTTTAAAAGGTGGAAAAAAATATGCTGAAGAAGCTAAAAAAAATAATGAAATTCATGTTGCTGCTTTAGAATCTGATTCGGGTGGATTTACTCCAAGAGGATTTTCGTTTGCATCTACACCAGAAAATCAAAAATTAATTAGGAGTTGGAAACCATTACTTGCCACTTATGGATTAAAGGATTTTGAAATAGGACATACTGGTGCAGATATAAGCCCGTTAAAGTCCGAAACCATTTCATTAGTTGGCTATAGACCTGACTCACAACGCTATTTTAAATATCATCATTCTGCATTAGATACTTTTGAAATAGTTAATAAACGCGAATTAGAATTAGGAGCTGCATCTATGGCTTCTATGGTTTATTTATTAGATAAATATTTAAATTAAATTTTATGAAAAAAATAATTGTTTTAATAGTAATTATGAGCACTTTATCCTGTACAAAAAAAACAACCGTTGATGCTATATTAATTCAAGGAAATATTTACACCGTAAATAATAATTTTGATAAAGCAGAAGCTTTTGCTGTTAATAAAGGTAAAATTATAGCAGTAGGAACCACCAAAGAAATACAAAGTTTATATACATCAAATAAGGTAATAAATGCCAAAGGAAAAACAGTTTTACCAGGACTTATTGATGCACATTGTCATTTTTTCGGATTAGGTTTACAGCAACAAAAAGTAGATGTATCTGGCACAAAAAGTTACGAGGAAGTGTTACAACGTATTGTTGATTTTCAAAAAGAAAATAATACAGATTACATTACTGGTCGTGGTTGGGATCAAAACGATTGGGAAGTAAAAAAATTTCCTACTAAAGAAAAATTAGATAAGTTATTTCCTAAAACTCCTGTTGCCATTACTAGAATTGACGGTCATGCCTTATTAGCAAATCAAGCAGCAATAAATTTAGCAAAAGTTACCGTTAAAACTCCTTTTTCTGGTGGAGAAATTCTTCAAAAAAACGGAAAATTAACTGGTGTTTTTATTGATAATCCAATGGAATTGATTCTGAATACTATTCCAAAACCTACTAAAGAAACACAGATAAAAGCGTTACAAGATGCTGAAAAAATTTGTATAAGTTATGGCTTAACTACAGTTGATGATGCAGGACTTTCACGAAATACTATTGAACTAATAGATAGTTTACAAAAAGCAAATCAGTTAAAAATAAAAATTTATGCAATGGTTGCAAACACGCCTAAAGATGTAGATTATTATTTAAAGAAAGGAATTTTTAAAACTAACCGCTTAAATGTTCGTTCCATAAAAGTTTATGCTGATGGCGCTTTAGGGTCAAGAGGTGCGGCTTTAAAAAAACCTTATGCAGATATGCACCATCATTTTGGAGCTTTATTGTCTTCACCAAAAGAATTTAAAAAACTTGCAAGAAAAATTGCAGCTTCCAATTATCAAATGAATTCTCATGCAATAGGAGATTCTGCTAATTATGTAATGCTAAAAACGTATAAAGAAGCTTTAAATAATCAAAAAAATAGGCGTTGGAGAATTGAACACGCTCAAATAATAGATCCTAAAGATTTTCATTATTTCAAATCTATTTTCCCATCTATTCAACCAACTCATGCTACAAGCGATATGTATTGGGCAATAGACCGATTAGGAGCTGAACGATTGAAAGGTGCTTACGCTTATAAAGATTTGTTAAATGAATATGGAAAAGTAGCCTTAGGAACGGATTTTCCGGTGGAAAAAGTAAGCCCCTTTTTAACGTTTTACGCAGCCGTTGCTAGAAAAGATTTAACTAATTATCCTAAAAATGGTTTTCAAATGGAGAATGCATTATCGCGTGAAGAAACTCTAAAAGGAATGACTATTTGGGCAGCTTATTCAAATTTTGAAGAAAATGAAAAAGGAAGTATTGAAACTGGTAAGTTTGCTGATTTTGTTATTTTAGATAAAAACATAATGGAAGTGGCTTCTAAAGAAATTCCTTATGTAAAAGCCGTAGCAACCTTTATAAATGGAGAAAAAATAAACTAATTAATTGTTTCAACATAAACATCCATATCAACCATTTATTCCTGAAAATGCTACAAAATTAATTGTTGGAACCTTACCTCCTCCCAGATTTTCAATGGGTAATTTAAAAAAAGGAGATGTTGATTTTTGTTACGGGAGTATTGATGGACAACTATGGAAAATTTTAAACAAAATATTTCATCTTAATTTACAATTTGAAACAACCAATTTTGCCATTAAACAACGAAAAGATTTTCTTATAAAAAATAATATTGGCATTTGCGATATTGTTGCTTCATGTGAACGTAAAAAATTAGATGCATCCGATTTAGGGATGGAAAATATTAAACTTAGAAATATGCTTTTTTATTTAACAAAGTTTCCAAAAATTGATACGCTTTTATTAACTGGCGGAAATAGTAAAAACGGACCAGAATATCATTTAAGAAGACAACTAAAGACTCAAAATATACTATTAAACCAAATTTCATCAAACACACCAAAAATTCACAGCTTTAAAATTGGGAAAAGAAGTATTAAATCCGTTTCCTTAACAGCGCCTTCCGGAGCTGCAAACAGAGCGGTTGGAAGCAATCCTCAATACAAACTTTTAAAACAACAAAACCCTAAATTCAATACGTTTGATTTTAGGGTTTTGCAGTATGAAAAGTTTTTTTAATATTAAAAAAATTCTTAATTATTTTTTAAGTCTTTTTGGACCTTGTTTTACAATTTCATCTGGTACTTGCCCTCGAAAAAGTTTAAAATTTTCAATATATCTTGCGGCCAAAGCATCATATTTTTGCCAATACTCTTCTTTATTTCCCCAAGCATTTTCAGGTTTAAAAACTTCATCCGGAACATCAGGACATGAAAGAGGCACGTTATACCCAAAAAGTGAATCTTTTCTATAAGCAACCTTATCTAATTCTCCATCTAATGCTGCATTTAACATACGGCGTGTATAACGAATACTAATACGTTTACCTACTCCAAATTTTCCGCCAACCCAGCCAGTATTAACTAGCCAAATTTTAGCTCCTGACTTTACAGCTTTAGAACGAAGTAATTTTGCATAATAGTAAGGGTGATGCACCATAAAAGGAGCCCCAAAACATGCACTAAAGGTAATTTCGGGTTCTATTCCTAATCCCATTTCTGTACCAGCAATTTTTGAAGTATATCCACTCATAAAATGATAAATTGCCTGTTCCATAGATAATTCAGCTATAGGAGGCAAAACTCCCTGTGCATCCGCCGTTAAAAATATGATATTTTTAGGCTGTGCATTTACCATTTTATCGGTAATTGCATTAGGAATAAACTCAATAGGATACGATATTCTAGTGTTTTCAGTTAAACTATCATCATCCAAATCAATTTGTCTTGAACCTTTATCATAAACTACATTCTCTAAAATAGAGCCAAAACGCTGTGTGCAAGCAAAAATTTCTGGTTCCGCTTCTGCAGAAAGTCGAATTACTTTAGCATAGCATCCTCCTTCAAAATTAAAAACGCTTTGGTCGCTCCAACCATGTTCATCATCTCCAATTAAACGCCTTTTTGGATCTGCAGATAAGGTTGTTTTTCCTGTTCCGCTTAAACCAAAAAAAAGAGCCACATCATCTTCTTTACCAACATTTGCAGAACAATGCATTGCCATAACATCTTGCATTGGCAACAAATAGTTCATAATGGTAAAAATGGTTTTTTTAACTTCTCCTGCATATTTTGACCCAGCAACAATAGCAATTCGTTGGGCGAAATTAATTATAATCCCTGTTTCGCTAAGGGTTCCATCAATCCTTGGATCAACATTAAAAGAAGGTACAGAAATTAAGGTAAATTCTGGAACAAAACTTTTATGTTTTCCTCGTTCATTAAAAGTATTTAACATATTACGAGCAAAAAGACTTTGCCAAGCCGTATCTGTAATTACCCTAACATTAAGTTTATAATCTGGATCAGCACCTGCATATACATCTTGAACAAAAAGTTCTTCACCTTGCAAAAAAGCAAGAACTCGTGTATAAATACTATTAAATTTTTCTTCGGTAATTGGTCGGTTGTATTCCCCCCAATCAATTTTATTTTCAGTAGATGGTTCTTTAACAAAGTATTTATCATTTGCTGCTCTAGCCGTCCATTTACCAGTGTGAACTAATAAAGGGCCTCCATTTACTACTGTTCCTTCATTTCTAATTATTGCTTCTTCGTAAAGCGCTGCTGTAGGAAGATTCCAGTAAACAGTTTCTAAATGTTTAAATCCGTGATGTCCCAAATCAAAATCGCTACTAAACTCTTCAGCTTGTTTTTGAGCAGGTGTAGAAAATTTAAAATATTTCATTTTTATTTTTTTTTATTACCATTTTGAATGATTAAAATCTAACTAACCCAATCTCTTACCAATTTACGTTCGCCAATATAAAGTTCGTTAGGTGAATTAGGGTCAATTGCCCATTTTATCCTTCTAATTCCTTCTATAATATCTTTAATAGAACCGCAATAAGAAATACGTAGGTAGCCTTCTAAACCAAATTCTTTTCCAGGAACTGCTAAAACTCTAACTTTATCTAAAAGAAATGCGGATAATTTTCTAGAGTCTTTTTCAAAATTGGAAAAATCTACAAAAACATAATAGGTCCCTGCAGGTTTAACTACATGAACGCCATCAAAAGCTTTCAACTGCTGTAACATAACATTACGATTATTCTCTAAAGTAGTTTTTAAATTTTCTACACTAGATTGAATACCATTCATTGCTGCCGCTGCTGCTTTTTGCAATAATGCCGAAGGCCCAGCTGTTTGATGACTTTGAATGTTTGTCATTACTTTTACTATTTTTTTATTAGCAATAGTCCAACCAATTCTAAACCCTGTCATTGCATAGGATTTTGAAACTCCATTTATTACAATAATTTTTGAATTTTCTTCTGATTTTTTTACGTAATCATACGCTATTACCGGTTTTTTACCATCAAATAATAAGCGATGGTAAATATCATCCAATATTAAATAAATACCTTTTTTCTCGGTAAACTGAACCATTTCTTTTACAAAATCTTCAGAATATTGAACTCCTGTTGGATTATTAGGACTATTAATTATTATTGCTTTAGTATTTGAAGTTACATTTTGTTCTATGTCTTTCAATGTAGGATAAAAAGATCCATCCTCTGGATAAACAGGAACTGGAATTGCGCCAATTAACTTAGCCATTTCCGGATAACTAACCCAATACGGAGCTGGAAACAACAACTCGTCTTGAGGATCTAAAATTGCTTGCAACGCAACCATTATGGACTGCTTTGCACCATTAGATACAATAACATTGTTTGGATTTACTTTTCTGCCATAATGCTCTTCTGTGTACCTAATTACTGCTTGTTTCATTTCGCGTGTTCCATCAGATGGTGTGTACCTTACTTCACCTCCATCTAAAAATGACGCTGCTGTAGTTACCGCCTCAATGGGCGCTTTACTTTTAGGCTCTCCACCTCCAAGATGGATTACTGGCTCTCCTTTTGCTTTTAATATTGCAAAAGTTTCATTTAATTTCAAAGTAGCAGATTCGCTAATTGATTTACCTATTAAACTTATACTCATCAGTTTTTATTTAATTAATAGTACGAAATTAGCAACTAATATTTTAATAAGTTATAATTTATATAGGTTTTTAACAAATTCTATGTTTATGTTTTAATTTGTTAAAAAAACAACTTATAATTAAGTACTTTATTCTATGATTTTTTTCACAAATTTAGAAATGGTTTCTGTTCCATTTTTCTGTAAAAAATTAATAAATGCAGAACCAATAATTGCACCGTTTACATAGTTACAAGCCGTATTAAAAGTGGTTTTATTTGAAATTCCAAAACCAGCAATTAAAGTGCTTTTTAAATTCATTTTTTGAATTCGTTTAAAATATGCTATTTGTTGGGACGATATTTCTCCTTTTGCCCCTGTAATAGATGAAGAAGCAACAACGTAAATAAAAGCATTGGTGATTTTATCGATTTTTCGAATACGTTCTTCTGAAGTTTGAGGTGTAATTAAAAATACATTGGAAATTCCATAATTTGCAAATAGTTGTTGGTAATGGGTTTCATATTCAATCATTGGTAAATCAGGAATTATTACCGTTTCTATACCACAATTTTTACATTTTTCACAAAACTTAGCTTCTCCATATTTAATTACTTGATTTAAATATCCCATTAAAACTAAAGGAATTTTAATAGATTCTTTTAATGCTTCTAACTGATTAAAAATAATATCTAAATTAATTCCATTATTTAATGCAACCGAACTACTGTGTTGAATAGTTGGTCCATCAGCCAAAGGATCAGAATATGGCAAACCAACTTCTAAAAAATCTACACCACTTCTTTCTAAACTTTTAATTATAATTTCAGCATCCATTAACTTTGGGAAACCAGCTGTAAAAAATACAGAACATAAATTATGGTGCTTTTTATGGAATAAACTATTTAACTTATTCATCTTTTAAATATTTTATGTAAGTTTCTAAATCCTTATCTCCTCTGCCAGATAAATTAACTATAATTACCTGATTTTTTTCAAATTTCATTTTAGGCAAAACCGCTAATGCATGCGCCGATTCTAATGCAGGAATAATTCCTTCTATTTTTGTTAATTCATAAGCAGCATCTAATGCTTCTTGATCGGTTGCATTCATGAATTTTGCACGTTTACTTTGGTGTAAAAAAGCATGTAATGGTCCAATTCCTGGATAATCTAATCCTGCGGATAAAGAATACGGTTCAATCACTTGTCCAAATTTATCTTGCATTAAAATAGTTTTACTTCCATGTAAAACTCCAACATCTCCTAATTGAGATGTTGCCGCAGTTTCCCCACTATTAACACCTAAACCTGCAGCTTCAACAGCTATTAATACTACATTTTCTTCATCTAAATAATGATAAAAAGCACCAGCTGCATTGCTTCCTCCTCCAACACAAGCAATAATCATATCCGGATTTTCATTTCCTGTTTGCTCTAATAATTGCTCTTTAATTTCTTTACTAATAACAGCTTGCAAACGAGCCACCATATCTGGATATGGATGCGGCCCAACTACCGAACCTATTAAATAATAAGTGTCTACTGGATTTCCAATCCAATCCCGAATCGCTTCATTAGTAGCATCTTTCAAAGTTTTACTACCACTTGTAGCCGGAACCACTTTTGCGCCTAACATTTTCATACGCGCTACATTTGGAGCTTGGCGCTTAATATCCACTTCTCCCATAAAAACGATGCATTCTAATCCCATTAATGCACAAACCGTTGCAGTTGCAACGCCGTGCTGACCAGCGCCAGTTTCAGCAATAATTCTTTTTTTGCCAAGTTGTTTAGCAACTAATATTTGCCCGATAGTATTATTAATTTTATGCGCCCCAGTATGACATAAATCTTCGCGCTTTAAATAAATTTTAGCACCATATTTTTCAGATAATCGGCTTGCAAAATATAATGGAGTTGGCCTTCCTGCATAATTATCTAATAAATTTTTAAATTCATTTTTAAAAGAATCTGATTCTAATATTTTTAGATAATTATCTTCCAGCTCTTTAACATTTGGATAAAGCAATTCTGGAATAAAAGCACCACCAAATTGACCGTAATAACCATTTTTATCTACAAAGTAATTCATACCAAGTTATTTTTAAATTCTTTTAATTCTTCAATATTTTTTAATCCTGGTTTAGTTTCAAAACCACTATTTACATCTACTCCTTTAAATTTAGGGTGATTTATTTTTTTAATTTCGTTAACATCTTCTTTTGAAATACCTCCACTTAATAAAAAAGAAACTTCTCCTTTGTATTTTTGAAGTATTTTCCAATTAAATTTTATACCATTACCTCCATAATTTGTTCCTTTGGTGTCGAATAAAAAAAACCTGCAACTATTTTCATAGAGTTTAGTTTGCTCAAAATTAAAATTTTCATCTACTGAAAATGCTTTTATAATTTCAAATTTATGAGGTTTTGAAGGAATCTTTATACTTTGCTCAAGGTGACGTAAATTTTTACAATATTCAGGGGTTTCATTTCCATGTAATTGAACAAAATCTAACTTATATTTTTTAACTTTATATAGAATTTCTTCTACATTTTCATTCACAAAAACACCTACCTTTTTTATTTCCTCTGGAAAATTTATTTGTGGAAAATCTGTTACAAAACGCTTCGATTTATGGTAAAAAATAAATCCAATAAAATCTGGTTTCAGAGCGATTAAGCTTTCAATATTTTCTTTGTCTCGCATTCCGCAAACTTTAATTTTCATTTTAGTTTTTTTCTATTTAATTATTTATGTTTTTTGTCATTCCTGCAAAGACACTATATTATGCTTACCTTTTTATACTTTTTCACCTAATTTGATTAATAAAAGATTGACAAGCTAATCCAGGGTTTTCAGTTTTCATAAAATTTTCACCAATTAAAAAACCTTGAAAACCATATTCCTTTAATCCTATTATAACTTTAGGATTACTGAGCCCACTTTCAGAAACTTTAACACAACTATCTGGTATTTGCCCTGATAATTCAATAGAATTTTCTAAATCCACATTAAAAGTTTTTAAATTTCTGTTATTAATTCCAATAATTTTATTGTCCAAATCTATTTTATCTAATTCTTCTATATTATGCACTTCATACAAAACTTCTAATCCTAAATCTTCTGCCAACTTCCCATAATTTTTAAGTTCTTTTTTGGTTAAGAAAGCGGCAATTAATAAAATTGCATCTGCCCCAATAGCTTTTGCTTCTACAATTTGAAATCCGTCCACAATAAAATCTTTGCGTAAAATTGGAGTGGTGTCATTTACCGTTCTTGCTTGCATAATATCTAGAATAGTTCCTCCAAAAAAATGGTCATCGGTTAAAATTGATTGAGCAGCAACATTGGCGTATAAATAACCTTGTGTTACATCAACAACTTCAACTTTATCATTTATAATTCCTTTTGATGGCGATTTTCTTTTAAATTCAGCAATAATACCAGTAGAGTTTTGAGCTGTTAAAGCTTCTTTTAATGAAAATGGTGTACGATTAAAATTAGGGCTTTTCACTAATTTTTCAATGGAAACATCTTGCTTTAATTTTGCAATTTCATCTTTTTTATGTGCTATTATTTTTTCTAAAATATTCATGGTTAGTTATGAATTATGAATTTAAAATTATGAATTGTTTCTAGTTTCTTTTAATTTACGAATTACGAATTGTTTTTTGAATGCTTCCGATTATTTTTAATAATTCTTCAATATCTAATATCAAGGAATCATATTGTTTTTGAGTTAAATAATTGGTATCCTTTAGAAGTCGAATCCAATAATGAGACTCTCTAGCTTCTTTATAGGATATAGTCAATTTTGCATAAAAATCTTTTCTGCTCTGTCCTCCTAAAGCTTCTTCAACATTAGCTCCAATAGAAGTACCTGACCGAAGCAATTGTTTACTTAATATAAATTCTTTCTTATTTACACTCAAATCCTTATACAATTCAACAACTCTAATCGCAAAATTGTAACTTTTAATTTGAACCACATTATCCTTTTTCATAATTCTTAATTTTCAATTCCTAATTAACTTTGTTAAACATTCTTTTGCTTTTAAACTTAATAAGGATTCCTTAGCTTCTTCAAAAGCATTATTAAACGATTTATTTTTATCTATTGTTTTTAATGCAAAAGCTGCATTTGCTAACACTACACTGTTTTGAGCTTGTGTTCCTTCTCCTTCTAATATATTAACAAATATTTTTGCCGATGCTGCTACGGTATTTCCGCCAAATATATCAGTTTGTTTTAATCTTTTTAAACCTAAATCTTCTGAAGTTATTAATTGTTCCTTTTTTTTAGTAAATAATTTGAATGGACTTGTTAATGAAATTTCATCGTAACCATCTAAACTATAAACTATTCCGTAATTTTTTGAAGTTTCTTGTAACAAATAATTATAAATTCTGGCAACTTCTAAATTAAAAACACCAACCAATTGATTTTGAGGATTACTTGGATTTACTATTGGTCCCAACATATTAAAAAAAGTTTTTAATCCTAATTCTTTACGAACTGGTCCAACAGCCTTCATTGCAGGATGAAATAATGGTGCGTGTAAAAAACAAATATTTGCATTATATAATTGTCTTTTTAAAGTAGTTTCATCATTTGTAAAGTTATACCCTAAATATTCTAACATATTTGAAGAACCACTTACGGATGAAACTCCATAATTTCCATGTTTTGCAACTTTATTACCGGTGCCTGCAACAATAAATGATGTTAATGTAGATATATTAAAAGTGTTTTTACCATCACCGCCAGTGCCACATAAATCAATAGTATTAAATTCTGATAAATCTATTTTTAAAGCTAATTCTAGCAAAGCCTCTCTAAAACCTGCCAATTCATTTACGGAAATTGTACGCATCATAAAAACGGTTAAAAATGAAGCTATTTGTGATGTGTTATACTTTTCCTTTGCTATTTGAAAAAGCACTTCTTTTGCTTCTTTTTTTGTTAAATATTGTTGCTCAAATAATTTGTTTAATGTTTTTTTCATTGTAATTTATAACTTTAATCTATAATTAAAAGTTCTAATTTTCAAATATCTCGACTGCGCTCGATATGACATACTTCTTCTATTTTCTTATCAATCACTTCGACTGTGCTCAGTGACCTTTATTTTCATTATTGATTTCTTCTATGAAATTTCTAACAATTTGCTCTCCTAAAGGTGTTAAAATGGACTCTGGATGATATTGTACAGCACTTATATTATAGATTTTATGTTGTAACGACATAATTGCTCCAAATTCATCTACTGCGGTAATTTCTAATTCTGAAGGGAAATTATCTTCGGCTGCTATCCATGAATGATAACGTGCTGCTTCAAATTCTTTTGGAATGTTTTTATAAATTACTGCTTTATTGTTTGTTACTTTCATGGTGGTTGCCACGCCATGAAAAACAGCATCTAAATTTTCTATCGTTCCACCAAATACTTCTGTGATTGCTTGCAAACCTAAACAAACTCCAAAAATTGGTTTTTTGCCTGCATAGGTTTTTATAACTTCTTTTAATATTCCTGCTTCATCTGGAATTCCTGGACCTGGAGACAACATTATTATATTGTATTTATTAAGATCTGCTATTTCAATTTCATCGTTTCGGAATACTGCAGGATATTCTCCTGTAATATTTTCAACTAAATGAACTAAATTATAGGTAAATGAATCGTAATTATCTATGATTACTATTTTCATGTTTTAAACATTTATTTGTTTCATGATTTATCTTTTTATTCTTTTTTTGCGTTAGGGATTGAAGCTTTGTTTGAGCTCTTTTTGTTTTTTCAACAAAAAAGCGAGTGCGTAAAGCCCGACCGTTTACGGTAACGCCCTAAATATTCTCTGCCATAATTAATGCTTTTTTTAAGGCTGCTAACTTATTATTTACTTCTTGCAACTCTCCTTCTTCACTTGAATTTATTACAATTCCTGCACCTGCCTGATAAAACAAGGTGTTATTTTTACTCACAAACGAACGAATGGCAATTGCCAAATTTACCGAATTATTTAGCCCAATAAAGCCAACTGCACCGCCATAAAATCCACGTGTTTGATTTTCGTACTTATCAATTAATTCCATGGCTTTGTATTTTGGCGCACCACTTAAAGTGCCCGCCGGAAAAGTGTCGCCAACAATTTCAATAGCATTACCATTTGGTTTACCCTGCACCGTGGAAACCAAGTGAATTACGTGACTAAAATATTGCACTTCCTTAAAAACCTCAACTTGCACATTGCTTGCGTGTTTACTTAAATCGTTTCGCGCTAAATCTACCAACATTACATGCTCGGCATTTTCTTTTTTATCTTTAGATAATTTATCGCCCAATAAAATATCTTTTGACCTATCTCCTGTTCGTTTAAAGGTTCCGGCAATTGGGTTTATAATGGCTTTTTCTTGATTAATTTTAATTTGCGCTTCTGGGGATGAGCCCATTAATTTAAAATTGCCATAATCAAAATAAAATAAATATGGCGATGGATTTATAGAGCGTAAACCGCGATACACATTAAATTCATCTCCAGTAAATTTTTGTTGAAATTGACGCGATAATACCAATTGAAAAACATCGCCTCTTTTACAGTGTTGTTTACCTTTTGTTACATTATTTTTAAAATCAATATCGGTACAATTAGAAGATTCGTTGCCTTTAACTTGAAATTTATACAAACCATAAGTTCGTGCATTTATTAAAATTTCAATTTCTTCTATTCTAGAGGTTTCTCCTTCTTCTAAATTTTCTATTAAGGTTAATTCGTCATTAAAATGATTAATTGCAATTATAAATTTGAAAAAACTAAACTGAAAATCTGGAATTTCAGAAGGCGCTTTTTCAGCATTTAGTTTAATACTTTCAAAATATTGAATGGCATTGTAAGAAATGTACCCATAAAAACCATTATAAGATTTTATACCTTTTTCGCAGTCAACATCTATAGTTTTACGGTAATCTTCAAAAATTTTATAAAAATTATGATTAATTTTTTTTGAATAGATTTCCTTATTTTTATAATGGTATGAAAACGTATTGTTATCTGCTTTTAAAGTAACAATTGGTTCCATACAAATATAGGTAAAGCTCTCTTCTTTACTGTGATAATCAGAACTTTCGAGCAATAAACTATTGGCATATTTATCTCTAATTTTTGAATATAACCCAACAGGAGTTACCGTATCTGACAACTGCTTTTTAGAGATAGTTTTAAATTTAAATTTTTTCATTTTAGTTAAAATAAAAAAGGACTTATCTCGCGATAAGTCCTTTTGTTATATAGTATAATATAAATATAATAGTCTGCTCGCTTATTGTTTAAGAGAGTTCCACCACCAATTTATATTTAAATTATTTGCTTTCATTATTTCTACAAATGTAAGATAGATTTTTAAATGACCAAAAATAAATGATTTTTTTTAATTTTAAACCGCACTTAAAATTTGAATTACAATTATTAATAACACCATTGCTATTGGGTAAACTGTAGCGTAAGCCACAGCAGGAGCATCTGTATCCACCATATTATCAACCGCAGCTAAACCTGGCGTACTTGTCATACTTCCTGTTAAAGTACCAAGCAAGGTGAGTAAATTCATTTTTAAAAAGTACTTTGCTATTATCGTTGTAAATATCATTGGAATTAAAGTAATTAAAACACCATAGAAAAATAGTTCGATACCATAATTTTGGAAAGTCGCTACTAAACTTGAGCCAGCACTTGTACCAACAGCTGCTAAAAAGAAAAGTAATCCAAATTGTCTTAGTATTTGGTTGGCAGCACCAGTCATAGTCCACATTATAGGTCCTGTTTTACCAGTTCTACCTAAAACTAGAGCTAACAATAAAATACCTCCTGTTAAACCTAAACTAAATGAGAAATCTCCAAAATTCAAACTAAATTTACCTACTAAAATTCCTAATATTATTCCGAATGAAATAGGGAAAAAGTCGGTATTAGAAAGTTGTCTGTCATCATCTCCAAAAATACCGGCAACTTTTTGCATATTCTCTTTAGATGAAATTACCATAATTTTATCTCCAAACTGTAATTTTGAAGAAGGACTTGGTGAAATATTAATTCCTGAACGTCTTATTCTAGTAACAGTTGCGTGATATTTGTTTAATAAATGTAGTTGCCCTAATGATTTTTTAACAACTTCTTTGTTGGTAACTAATACCAATCTAACATCAAAGTTAGAGCTTAATGGAATTGTTTTTTTGGTTTGGGGACCAATTAGAAGTTTAACTCGTTCAATAGCTTCTTCTGTTCCTACTGCTTTAATAATATCTCCTTTATTAAAAATAGTATGAGGTTCTGGAACAAAGGCTACATTATTATGTAACACTCTAGATATTACGGCTTTTGTCATAAAACGAACATCTATTTCCTCAAAACTTTTACCAATTACGTTTTCATTTTCAACAATAAAATGTTTTTTTAAAATTTCAGGAAATTCTACGGCTAATTCATTTTTATATTTTTTTTCTTCATCGCCTATTTTTACTCCGATAATTTTAGGCAAAAAACTTACAAAAATGATTACACCTATTACCCCAAACGGATAGCCTATACCATAACCAATAGACGCTAAAGATGAGCCCGTTACATCAATTGCTGCTGCTAAACCGGGTGTGCTAGTTAACGAGCCACTTAATAAACCAATGCTTAAATTTTTATCTACACCACCAAAATAATAAATTAAAAAGGTAATAAACCCTGCGCTTAATACTAATAAACTAGCTAATATTGCCAACTCTCGCCCTTGTTTTTTAAAAGATTGAAAGAAACTTGGTCCTGCTTGAATACCAATAGTGAAAATAAAAAGAACTAGTCCTAAATATTGAAAATCTTTTGGTATAACCACTCCGTAGTGACCAAAAAATAAGGCTACAAAAATTACCGCTGAAATATCTAATGAAATTCCTTTTATTTTAATTCGTCCTATAATAAAACCAATTAAAATAATTAAAAATAATACAAAGTAACTATTACTAAATAAATTCATTTTAATAAATTTTCAACAAAATTACATACAATTTTAAAGTAATAAATTTTTTATTAATTAAAATAACGAAAACGTTATCAAAAAAAAATACCGAAGCAAAGGCTTCGGTATTTTTATTAATCCTAAATTTTTATTAAACCAAAGACCCTAAATAACGTTCAGCATCTAAAGCTGCCATACAACCAGTTCCTGCTGCAGTTACAGCCTGACGATATTCTTTATCTTGTACGTCACCAGCTGCAAAAACACCTGGTAAATTAGTTTTAGTAGATTTACCTTTGGTAATTAAATAACCAACTTCATCCATATCTAAAACTTCTTTAAATATTTCTGTATTTGGTTTATGACCAATTGCAATAAAGACGCCTGTTACATCAATTACTTCTTTTTCTTGAGTTTTATTATTAATTGCTCTAACTCCTGTAACTACATTATCCCCTAAAACTTCATCAATTTCAGTATTAAATTTTACTTCTAAGTTTGGTGTATTTTCCACTCTTTTTTGCATTGCTTTAGAAGCACGCATATAATCCTTACGAACTAAAATAGTTACTTTTTTACAAATATTTGCCAAATAAGTAGCTTCTTCCGCGGCAGTATCTCCAGCACCAACAACTATTACATCTTGTCCTTTATAAAAGAAACCATCACAAGTTGCACAAGCAGAAACACCTCCGCCAATTAAACGTTGTTCACTTTCTAAACCTAAATATTTTGCGGTTGCACCAGTAGAAATAATTACCGTTTCAGCTTCGACAATTTTAGATTCATCAATTGTAATTTTATGAATACCACCAGCTTTATTGCTAAAATCTACTTTTGTAACCAAACCAAATCGTACTTCTGTTCCAAAACGTTCTGCTTGATTTTTTAAATCTTCCATCATTGCATTTCCATCTGTCCCTTTTGGGTAGCCTGGAAAATTATCTACTTCTGTAGTAGTTGTTAATTGACCTCCCATTTGCATTCCAGTGTACATTACTGGTTTTAAATCGGCTCTTGAAGCATAAATTGCAGCAGTATATCCCGCAGGACCAGAACCAATTATCAAACATTTTATTCTTTCTATAGTATCAGACATAACTCTTGTTTTAATTTTTATTTATAGCAAAAATATAGCAATTTATTAAAATTTTAACCCTTTATTTATAATTTTTAACAATGCAATTATAAATCAATTTAATTGCTTGCTAAATTCTATTTAAACTTCTTTTTTAGGGATAAAAGACATTGCTCTTTCTGTCATAGCAGTTATGGTTAACGACGGATTTACTCCAGGGTTTGCTGAAATAGCTGAACCATCGCAAACTAGCATATTTTTATAACCAAAAACTCGTTGTTGTGTATCAATTACACCTTCATTTAAATTTTTTCCAATTACAGATCCTCCTAAAATATGTGCTGTTGATGGCGCTCCGGTAATTAAATCAATATTTACCATAAATGGTTCTCCATCAATTATTTTTGCAGTTTTTATGGCTAATTCATCTGCTCCTTTAATAAACGGAGTTGCTTTTTTTCCAGAAGACATCGATGTTTTTAAATTAAACCATCCTCTTTTTAACTTTAAAGTGCTATCTAAATGTTGCATAAACAAAAGGATAACCGTTTGTTTGGCAAAATCTTTTGCAAATAAAGCCCTACCTAAAATCCAAGGTTTAAATATGGTTTTGAAAATTAACTTTGGAATTCTGACCATTGCCTTTTTATTAAAAACCATCGGTAAAATAAAAATTTTCCAAAATCCAGAACCAGATCTGTATCTAACTGGTTCAATATGTCCATCGCTATTTGGCGGAAAAATAGATCCAATGGCTATTCCTTTAGAATAATCTTTATCTGATTTTTTAGCAACTACCATTGCTAAATTTTCGTTATTAGTACGTATAAAATCTCCAACTACATTAGATAAATTTGGTAAATTCTTCTTTTTCATATCCAGCAATAATCGGTTTGTACCTAATACTCCTCCAGAAAAAACAACTCCTTTAGTTTTTATCGTTTTAGTAGATTTTATAAAAGAAGTTGAACTTTTAACCGTTAAAATATAACCTTCTGAACCATCCTCTTTTCCATTGGTCAACACCTCTTTTACCAAAGTTTCTGCTTTAATTTCTGCACCTTTTTTTTGTGCTAAATACAAATAATTTTTATCTAAAGAATTTTTAGCATTGTATCTACAGCCAGTCATACAACCTCCGCAAAATCTACAACCTTCTCTATTTGGTCCTTCTCCATTAAAAAAAGGATCAGGCACTTCTTTTTCTGGTTCTCCAAAAAACACAGAAACATTAGCAGGTTCAAATTCCTTCTCTTTATTATAGAGTTTTGCTACTTCAAAAAGTGCTTTATCCGAATCAAATAACTTTGGATTTTTGGCAGCTCCTAACATGCGTTCCGCCTCAGCATAATGTGGTTTTAATTCTGTTTCCCAATCTGTCAACCCTTTCCAATTTCCTCTGTTATAAAAATCTTTATGCGGTCTTGGCAGTGTGTTTGCATATACTAAAGATCCTCCGCCAACTCCCGTACCACTGATTATAGTAACATCTTTTAACATGGTCATTTTAAAAATTCCGAAAAAACGAAAAGTTGGCAACCACAGCCATTTTTTTAAATTCCAGTTAGTTTTTGGAAAATCCTTTTTTTTAAACCATTTGCCTTTTTCTATTACTAAAACTTTGTAACCTTTTTCCGATAATCGTAAAGCAGAAACTGCGCCTCCAAATCCGCTTCCAATAATTATGTAATCGTATTCTTGTTGAATTTCTTTCATGACTATTTTTTATAAGGTTTGTGTATTTGGAAAATCATAGTTTTTTTGCATATAGCAAATAGATTATAGAATGTTTATACGTTAAAACTTTAACTTAAACGTAAGCATAAATTTTATGCACTATTGAAATTCGTATATTATTCCGTTTTCATTTCCAGCCATCTGTTTTTCCAGATAACTAATATTCCAATAGCAAATGCAATTAATACAATAAATAAAATTATCCCAATATTTTTAATTATAGGATAATCTCGACCATAGCCAAACATTAATGGTCCAGTTAATGGTAACAATAATACAATAAATATCGATTTTACATTAAGAAATTTATTTCCTTTAATGTTTACAGTTTCATTTGCAGATAATGATTTCAAATCAATTCGTTTACTTCCCCACCATCCATACATTTTTGCTTTAATTGATAAATTTTTAAATTCTTTTGGTATTTCAATTGTTTTTTTCTCTCCGTTATTTAACTCAGTAAGTTTGTTTTCATCTATAAATATTTTGTAAGAAATACCCTGATTGAAACTTTCTTTCGCCCTTTTAAATGTAATTTTTTTCATTTCATTTCTAAATTTAATGTACGATATACATTTCAACTATCTTTTAAAACCATTTAATAGTTAAATCAATTAGTTTTTGTTTGAAATTTGAATACGGTGGCATTAACATTTCTAAGGCTCCAGGTAGATGCTGATTATATATACTTCTAGCATTAGAAAAAGATTGAAAACCAAAAAACCCGTGCGATTTTCCAATACCACTATTGTTAGAACCACCAAATGGAAGATTGCTATTAAAAAAATGAATATCGTTACTATTTACACAAGTTCCACCAGCTCTGGTATTTTTAATTATATGGTTAACCTTAGCTTTTTTAGCACTATAAATATATAATGCTAATGGCTTTTCTTTACTGTTAACGTAATTAATTACTTCTTTAATTTCTTTAAAACTAATAATTGGCAAAACTGGACCAAAAATTTCTTGGTTCATAATATCAGCATCTAAAGAAATATTAGTAATTATAGTTGGTTGCACATATTTATCGTCTACAGAAGTAATTCCTCCAAAAGCAATTTTAGCTCCCTTATTTTTTGAATCTTCAATTAAATTTTTAATTCGTTCTGTATGCAATTTATTTACAATTCTTGGAAATGCATCTGATTTATTTATGTTATCACCATAAAAAATGTTTAAATACTTTTGCAAAGCCACAAGCAATTCTTCTTTTTTATTCTTGTGAACAAAAATATAATCCGGAGCAATACAAATTTGACCTGCATTTATAAATTTACCCCAAACAATTCGTTTAGCAGTACTAGCTATAGATGCTGTTTCATCAATAATTGTAGGTGATTTTCCACCTAACTCTAAAGTAACAGAGGTCAAATTTTTAGCCGCTGCAGCCATTACTATTTTTCCAACATTTGGTGAACCCGTAAAGAAAATATGATTAAAAGGAAGGCTTAATAAATGTTTTGAAGTTTCCACAGCACCTTCAATAACCACAACTTCATCTTCACTAAAAATAGATTTAATTATTTTATTAATAAGTTGAGAAGAATTTATAGTATGCTCCGATGGTTTTAAAATAGCAGTGTTTCCTGCTGCAATAGCTGAAATTAACGGTCCAAAAGTAAGACTAAAAGGATAATTCCATGGAGATATTATTAAACAAACTCCTTTTGGCTCATATTGAATATGAGATGATGCTCCTAAAAAAGCAATTGGTGTAGTTACTCTTTTTTTATTAGTCCATTTTTTTAAATGATTTAAAACATATTTTATTTCTCCTATAATTGGGTAAATTTCTGTAAGATCAACTTCAGATGCATGTTTTTTAAAATCGTTATACAAAGCTGTTCTAATTTCCTCTTTAAAAGTAACCTCAATAGCTGTTTTTAATTGCTTCAGTTTTTTTCTTCTTTCTGAAATGGGTTTGTTGGCAATCTTAAACTGATTTTCTTTTTGTTTGTTAAATAGGGCTTGAATTTGTTTTAAACTTAAGGTATCTTTTATTATTTCCATGGACTTGAAAAATCTTTTAATTAACGTAAATTTACACTTTATTTTATTTAAATTATGAAAGAAACAAAAACAATTAATACCCTAGAAGTTCTTAAAGAAGTTTTAAAAACAGAAATTGCTGTTTTGTTATATTTTAACACTAATTCATGTAATGTTGGAGAATCTTTAGAGCCTAAAATTAGAAACTTATGCAATACTAATTTTCCAAACCTCAAATTTTATACCGTTGATATTAATTTTTCTCCAGAAGTAGCGGCAAAATGTAATGCATTTGTTGAACCAACTATTGTAGTGTATTTTGAAGGTAAAGAAACCATTAGAAAAAGCAGAAATTTTGGATTGCACGAATTAGAAAGTTTAATTAACAGACCTTATCAATTAATTTTTGAATAATTACTTGTAAAATGTTTTTTTAGTTTTATATTTGCACACCGAAATTAATACGGGGTGTAGCGTAGCCCGGTTATCGCGCCACGTTTGGGACGTGGAGGCCGCAGGTTCGAATCCTGCCACCCCGACAAAAGTTCATTTTTTCCCAACTATTTAATTATTAATGGTTAAACTTTAATTAATTAAAAGCCGATGTAGCTCAGCTGGCTAGAGCAGCTGATTTGTAATCAGCAGGTCGTGGGTTCGAGTCCCTCTATCGGCTCAAAATAGATTATCTGAAAAGGTAATCTATTTTTTTTTGTAATAAATTTAAAATTTGAAGACAAGTTTTATCTGATTAAAACAGAAAGAAACCTGTTTATTTTTTAGAATTTTACAAAAAAATATTCATCCCTTTTTTATTTGTTTTTTAAATAACCTTAGCTAAATTTGTTGTGCCAAAAGCCTACATAGCTCAGTTGGTAGAGCAGCTGAATCGTAATCAGCAGGTCGTGGGTTCGAGACCCTCTGTCGGCTCATTTATTTTCTTTAAAAAACTTCTTTTTAAGTTTTATATAAAAATTTCAGCTTTCAATTTATTCAAAAAATTATTTCCTAAATTTGTATAAATATAAATAAAGTAAATATATGCTTATAATAGGTATTGCCGGAGGAACTGGAAGTGGTAAAACTACTGTTGTTAATCAAATATTACATGAACTTCCCGCCGATGAAGTTTGCGTAATTTCACAAGATTCTTATTACAATAAAACTACAAATCTTACTTATGAAGAGAGAACTAAAATTAATTTCGATCACCCAAAAGCCATTGATTTTGAATTACTTGTAGCTCATTTAAAAAAATTGAAAAATGGAGAAATTATTGAACAACCTGTGTATTCTTTTGTAACTCATAATAGAACTTCCGACACCCTAAAAACTCACCCTAAAAAAGTAATTATTGTTGAAGGAATTTTAATTTTTAATAGCAAACAATTACGAGATTTATTCGACATTAAAATATTTGTTCATGCAGATGCAGATGAACGATTAATTAGAAGAACTAGAAGAGATATTGAAGAACGTGGTAGAGATATAAATGAAGTTTTAACCAGATATCAAAGCACCCTAAAACCAATGCATCAACAATTTATTGAGCCTACTAAAAACTATGCCGATATAATTATTCCGAATGACAGATACAATACTGTTGCGGTTGATATTGTTAGAACCGTAATTAGTCACAAATTATAATATATGACTTTTAAGCAATTAAAGAATAAACCTATTGTAAAGTTTATAACCAATATTTATGTAATTGTATTGGCTTTTTTTATAGTATGGATGGTTTTTTTCGATGAAAATTCTTTGTTAATTCATTACGAATTTAATAAAGAAATAAAAAAATTAAAAACAGAAAAAAACTATTTTAAAACGGAGATTGCAAAAGATAAAAAAATAATTGACAGTTTAAAAAAACCAGAACAGTTAGAAAAATTTGCTCGTGAAAAATACCTAATGAAAAAAGAAAATGAAGATATTTATATTATTCAATACGATACCATAAAATCAAAATAAAATGGCAGTTTCTTTTCTTAACGATTTTAAACCGAGCAGCTCTACAGAATGGAAACAAAAAATTCAGGTAGATTTAAAAGGTGCCGATTATAATGAAACCTTATTAACAAATACCTTAGAAGGTGTTACCATAAAACCTTTTTATCATTTAGATACTTTTAAAAAGCTAACTATTCCAACTCCAACAACCAACTTTAAAATTTGTCAAAACATTCAAATTAATACAGAAATTGAAGCAAATAAACTAGCTACTAATGCAATAGTTAAAGGTGCTAATTCCATCAAATTTGTTGCAAAAAAGAGTTTTAACTTTGTACAACTTTTTGAAAATTTATTGGGTAAAAATTGTCAATTTCATTTTAATTTTAGTGATTTAGACCAAAATTTTTTAGTAGAATTATCAGCTTTTCTTAGAAATGAAACCTTTTATTTAAACATTGACCCTATTGGTAATTTAGCCAGTACTGGAAATTGGTTTTATAATTATAAAAAAGATTTTGAAATTTTATCTACTTTATCCTCTAAAATTAAAAAGCCCTATTTGTTGGGGGTAAATATTGATTTATACCAAAATGCTGGAGCAAATATAGTGCAACAAATTGCTTATGGTTTAGCTCATGCAAATGAATATTTAAATCAAATTGGTGGTGAAATTGCTAATCAAATTCAATTTAATATTGCCATTGGGAACAATTACTTTTTTGAAATTTCAAAAATAAGAGCTATTCGTTATTTGTATAACTTAATTACAAATACCTATAACCAAAATACAATTGCACAAGTTTTTGCACAACCAAGTTTGAGAAACAAAACTATTTATGATTATAATGTAAATATGTTACGAACTACAACGGAATGTATGAGTGCTATTTTAGGAGGAGCAAATACCATTGCAAATATTTCTTATGATGCTGTTTTTCATAACCCAAATGATTTTGGAGATAGAATTGCCAGAAATCAGCTATTAATTTTAAAAGAAGAAAGTTATTTTAAAAACGCTCAAAATATTGCTACTAATTCTTATTATATAGAAGAAATAACAAATCAATTGGTAGAAAAATCGCTTTCACTTTTTAAAGATATTGAAAAAAGTGGTGGCTTTTTAAAACAATTAAAACAAGGCACAATTCAACGAAAAATTCAGGAAAATTCAAAAAAAGAACAACAACTTTTTAATGAAAAAAAAATAATTTTAGTTGGAACAAATGCTTTTAAACAAGAAAATGAAACCCTAAAAAATAAATTAGAAAAGCCTATTTTTCCTAAGAAAAATTATAAAAAAACCAGTATTATTCCAATAATTCCAAAAAGATTGTCCGAAAATATAGAACAAAATAGACTAAAAAATGAAGCGTAACAATTTTTCAAATCTTAAACCTGCCTATAAAAACTCAAAGGAAGAAATTTTTAGTCATGAAAATTTTATTGCAGGAATTGCACCTAATTTAAGAGGTCCATATTCCACAATGTACGTTCGCCGACCATGGACAATTAGGCAATATGCAGGATTTTCAACCGCTGAAGAAAGCAATGCTTTTTATAGAAGAAACCTAGCTGCAGGACAAAAAGGATTATCGGTTGCGTTTGATTTGGCTACGCACAGAGGTTATGATTCTGACCATGAACGTGTTCAAGGAGATGTGGGAAAAGCAGGTGTTGCAATAGATTCTGTGGAAGATATGAGAACACTTTTTCATGAAATTCCATTAAATCAAATGTCTGTATCTATGACAATGAATGGCGCTGTTTTACCAATATTAGCATTTTATATTGTAGCGGCAAAAGAACAAGGTGTTGCATTAAACGACTTAAATGGAACCATCCAAAATGACATTTTAAAAGAATTTATGGTGCGTAACACCTACATTTATCCACCATCTCCATCTATGAAAATTATTGCGGATATTTTTAAATATACTAGCAAAAACATGCCTAAATTCAACTCAATTTCTATTTCCGGTTATCATATGCAAGAAGCTGGAGCAACTCCTGAAATTGAATTAGCATATACCCTTGCAGATGGATTAGAATATTTAAAAACAGGTATTGCAAATGGTATGGATATTGATTCCTTTGCGCCACGCCTTTCTTTCTTTTGGGCAATTGGAATGGATCATTTTAGTGAAATTTCTAAATTAAGAGCCGCTCGTATGTTATGGGCAAAATTGGTTAAACAATTTCACCCAAAAAATCCTAAATCTTTAGCATTACGGACCCATTGCCAAACTAGTGGCTGGAGTTTAACAGAACAAGACCCTTTTAATAATATTGCCCGAACTACTATTGAAGCTATGGCTGCTGCTTTTGGAGGAACACAAAGTTTACATACCAATGCCTTAGACGAAGCTATTGCTTTGCCAACGGATTTCTCCGCTAGAATTGCACGAAATACACAAATTTATATTCAACAGGAAACAAAAATCACTAAAACTGTAGACCCATGGGCTGGAGCTACATTTATTGAAAAAAGAACGGAAGACATTGCAAATAAAGCGTGGAAATTATTACAAGAAGTTGAAGAATTAGGTGGAATGACCAAAGCTATTGAAAAAGGAATTCCAAAAATGCGAATTGAAGAAGCCGCAGCTAAAAAACAAGCAAAAATTGATAGCAATCAAGATATAATTGTAGGTGTAAATAAATTTGCTTTAGAAAAAGAAGACCCTTTACAGATTTTAGAAGTAGATAATGATGCTGTTAGAAAATCTCAAATAGCTCGATTAAATACCTTAAAAAAGAATAGAAATATAGAAGAAGTTACTATAGCTTTAAATAATTTAACCAATTGCGCTAAATCAAATGAAGGAAATTTATTAGATTTGGCTGTAACAGCAGCCGAAAAAAGAGCAACATTAGGGGAAATTTCTAATGCTCTTGAAAAAATATTTGGAAGATACAAAGCAACTATAAAATCTATTACTGGCGTGTATAGTAAAGAAATTAAAAACGATGACGATTTTACCGAAGCAAAAGCATTAGCAGATAAATTTGCTAAATTAGAAGGTAGAAGACCACGAATAATGATTGCTAAACTTGGGCAAGATGGTCATGACAGAGGTGCAAAAGTAATTGCAACTGGTTATGCAGATTTAGGTTTTGATGTAGATATAGGTCCACTATTTCAAACGCCAAAAGAAGCCGTAAAACAAGCCGTTGAAAATGATGTACATATATTAGGAATATCCTCTTTAGCTGCCGGACATAAAACTTTGGTTCCTCAAGTTATTTCAGAATTAAAAAAATATGGACGAGACGATATTATGGTAATTGCAGGAGGTGTAATACCTGCACAAGATTATACTTTTTTATTTGATGCGGGAGTTGCTGGAGTTTATGGACCTGGCACAAAAATTTCTAAAGCAGCCATTGAAATTTTAACAATTCTACTAGATAGTTTTAAAATATAAATTTTAATTTCACATTTCTAAAACTAAAAAAAATGAAACATATTTTTGTATTTGCTCTAGTACTGAGCATTAATTTAACAGCCTTTTCTCAAGAAACTACCAAGCCTGCTAATAAAGATAATATTGGTGATTTTACTGCTTTAAATGATGCTGGAATACTATGGAAATCTTCTGAAGTTAAGGCTCCTTTTTTAGTAGTCTATTTCTATCCTGCTGCAATGACTAGTGGTTGCACAAAGGAAGCTATTTCGTATAGAAATGATAAACCTACATTAGAAAAAATGGGAGTTACTATTGTTGGCGTTAGTGGTGATGAAGTAAAAAATTTAAAACATTTTAAAGAATCGTATCATTTAAACTTTACTTTGCTTTCTGATGCCGAAGGAAAAATTGCAAATAAATTTGGAGTACCAACTTCTACAGGTGGTTCAATTACAAAAGCTTTTAATGGAAATAGCTTTTTATTAACTAGAGGTATAACTGCCTCTCGCTGGACTTTTGTTTTAGATAAAAACAGAAAAATAATTTATAAAAATTCTGATGTTAATGCTGCGGAGGATAGTAAAAATATTATAAATATAATTTCAAAAATACAGCAACATTAATTAGTTTTAGGCTCATTTTGTAAAGTTTTTTGTAACCAAATCATAAGTAAAAAAGCTAAAAGGCCTAAACTTCCCATTACATACCAATTGGCTTCAAAACTAAACCTTTCTATTATTTCCATGCCTGTTTTTGCACTAAAAATATGAGCCATTGAAAATGCCATGGTGTACATAGCTAAATATTTTCCTTCTTTACCAATTGGAGCTCTATTCATTGCAAAATTATTTGTAAACGGAAATGCCAGCATTTCTCCAATAGTTATTAGCACCATACTTATAATTAAAATTCCACCCCAATTAGATAAATTTAAAATATAAAAACTTAAAGCAAATAAAACTAAACTCCAAGTTATTACTTTTAATTTATTTAAGGTTGAATTTTCTATATGATGTATTAAGGGCATTTCTAAAATAAAAATTAATAAACCATTAACAGCCATTAATAATCCTATTTCAACTTCATTTAAACCATGGCTAGCTTTATAATATAGTGGCATTGTAGTAAATAATTGTATAAACACAAAGCCCATTAAAAATATAATAGCTAAAAAAATCATATATGATTTATCCTTGAAAATAGAGGTTGAAAATATTTCGTCAGAATTTTTATTGTTTTTAGAAGTTACTTTTTTCTCTTTCAAAACAATTCGCATTAATAAAATAGCAGAAATACAAGTTATGCCATCTACCCAAAATAATCCTGGATAATATAATGTTGCAATAATTAAACCTCCTAAAAAAGGCCCAAATGAAAAGCCTAAGTTAATTGCCAAACGTATTAACGTTAAGGATCTGGTTTGATTTTCGGGTTTACTATACGCTTTTAACGATACAAATATTGCGGGTCTAAAAGTATCTGCAATTACCATGGTAAAAAACATTGCCGCTGCAAAACCCCAAAAAGAAGTAATATATTGTAACCCAATAAACAAAAAACCCGTTGTTAGTAAGCTCCAAAACATAACAGGATAAAACCCTACTTTATCGGTCAACTTTCCTCCTAACCATGAGCCAATTACGGAACCAACTCCAAAAAAGACCATTATTGTTCCAACTTGCGCTAATGAAAATTTTAAATCTTCGGTTAAATACAAGGATAAAAAAGGTAACACCATAGTTCCTGCACGATTAATAAACGTTATTAATGCAAGCCACCAAACCTCTTTTGAAAGTCCCTTAAAAGAATTTTGATATTTTATGGCTGTTTTTTTTATCATAAGGCAAAACTACAATAAAAGATACTTTTATTGTACAGCATCATATTTATTTATTCTATAGTTTAAT
>Ga0209013_10000537_pt1 | contig 34224 bp, 33 predicted proteins | sample Cruoilmetagenom2_FD_187291 | JGI IMG/M metagenome (GOLD analysis project Ga0209013, IMG submission 187291) | Oil polluted marine microbial communities from Coal Oil Point, Santa Barbara, California, USA - Sample 2 (SPAdes) (version 2) | ecosystem: Environmental > Aquatic > Marine > Oil seeps ...
TCGTCCTGCCAGCGGCCGTAGAAATCATCGAGCGCCTCGTCGCGCGCCGGAACGTCGAGGTGAGACAGGATCGACAGCGCCATGATGGCGTCCGTCATGTTCGACGCCTCACGGTAGTGGCGCATGGCGCGATCGATCTCTTCAGGCCGTTGCGTCGCCACCAGCAAATCGAGCGTGGCATTCCGCAAGCTACGCGAGCCGGCGCTCTTCGGGTCCGGCGAGAAGGATCCTCGGGGTGCGGTCGTGTCATAGATCTCGGCGAGCGTGTCGCCGATGGTCTCGCCGATCGTGGCGCGCAGTGCATTACGTGCGTCGTGGACGGCGTCCGTATCGACATTGCGCGCAAGTTCGCGGGCGACGTCGGACTCAGCTGGAAGCTTCAGCCCTTCGGCGCGGTAAGCGGGGGCCAACGTCTCGTCGCGGACCGTGGTTGCCAATGATTGAGCGAGGCGGCCTGCCTCCGTGCCCGTCACCGGTGCCGTATCGTGGCCGTTACGCGCCGCGGCGGTCATGAGATTGATGGCGTAGGTCTGTGCGGCCTGCCAGCGATTGAAGGGGTCGCTGTCATGGATCATCAGGAACTCGATCTGGTCCGCATCGAGGCTCGTGGTGAGGCGCACGGGCGCGGAAAAATCGCGCAGGAGCGAAGGCGTCGGCGGCGCCGGGACATCGTGGAACTCGAAGCTCTGCTCCCGCTCGGTGACTTCGAGCAAGCCGTCCGAAAGCGTATCGCCATTCAGCTTCAGCGGCAGCTCATCGCCGTTCGCGCCGATGAGGCCGACCTTCAGCGGAATGTGCATGGGCTCCTTGCTGGTCTGACCCGGCGTCGGCGGCACGACTTGGCTCACGTTCAGCCGTGCGGTCTTGGCGTGTGCGTCGTAGTCGAGCGAGCAGGCGAGCTCCGGCGTGCCGCTTTGCGTGTACCACAGCATGAATTGGCTAAGGTCGCGGCCGGAGGCGTCGGCCATGGCGCCGACAAAGTCTTCGACGGTGGCCGCTTCGCCGTCATGGCGTTCGAAGTAGAGCTCAAGGCCCTTGCGGAAGGTGTCGCGGCCAAGCAGCGTTTGCAGCATGCGGCAAACCTCGGCGCCCTTCTCGTAGACCGTCGATGTGTAGAAGTTGTTGATCTCGATATACGAGCCAGGGCGCACAGGGTGGGCCAGGGGTCCGGCGTCTTCCGGGAACTGATGGCTCTTTAGGAGCCGCGCCGTGATGATGCGCATCACCGGCCCCATGCGGACGTCCTCGGTGAACTCTTGATCGCGGAATACGGTCAAGCCCTCCTTGAGGCAGAGCTGGAACCAGTCGCGGCAGGTCACGCGGTCGCCCGTCCAGTTGTGGAAATACTCGTGCGCGATGACGCTTTCGATCGAGGCGTAATCGGCGTCGCTCGCGGTGTCGGGGCGCGCGAGCACGAGCTTGTCGTTGAAGATATTGAGACCCTTGTTCTCCATCGCGCCCATGTTGAAGTCGCTGACGGCGACGATGTTGAACACGTCGAGATCGTATTCGAGCCCGAAGCGTTCCTCGTCCCAACGCATCGACCGCTTCAACGACTCCATGGCCCAGGCGCAGCGGTCTTCCTTGCCGTGCTCGACATAGATGGCGAGCGCCACCTCACGCCCGGAGGCGGTCTTGAACGTGTCGTGAATCGAGGCAAGGTCGCCGCCCACCAGCGCGAACAGATAGGACGGCTTGGGGAAGGGGTCGTGCCAGACGGCGTAGTGGCGATCGGTCCCTGGAACTCCCCCCTTTTTGACGGGATTGCCATTGGACAGGAGAACCGGCGTGTCGGGGCCGGCTTCGATCCGCACCGTATAGACGGCAAGAATGTCGGGCCGGTCGATGAAATAGGTAATCCGGCGAAAGCCTTCGGGCTCGCACTGAGTGCAATAAGTCCCTTGAGAGCGATAAAGACCGGAGAGTTCCGTATTGGCCTCCGGGTCGCATAGCGTGGTGATTTCGAGGGTGAAGGGTTCGGCCGGCACGTGCGGGATCGTGAGCTTGCCGGCCGATAGCGTGTAGTCGCCGGCCGCGAGCTCTTCGCCATCCAGCACGATCCGCTCAAGGGTCAGGGCCTCACCATCGAGAACCAGCGGCGGCCCGTCCGTCGCGGCTTCGGAGTTGGGACGCATTTTGAGCGTGGAAACAATGCGCGCGGCCTTTGGTGCAAGGCGGATATCGAGCGTGACGGCGTCGATGAGATAGTCCGGCGGCGCGTAATCCTTCAGGTGCTTCGTTTGGCGGCTGGCGTCGTTCATAGGCGGGCGATCCTTTTTGCGTCGCTCTTAGAGGGCGATGGTCCGAATGCCAAGCCCGAAGCACAAATTTGCGATTAGTCGAGTTTGACCTGGCGCAGGCGCAGGGCGTTGCCGACGACTGACACCGACGACAGGCTCATGGCGGCGGCGGCGATGATGGGCGAGAGCACGATCCCGGCGATGGGGTAGAGCACGCCCGCAGCGATCGGCACGCCGATGGCGTTATAGAAGAAGGCGAAGAACAGGTTCTGCTTGATGTTGCGCATGGTGGCGCGGGCGAGCTTGATGCCGCGGACCACGCCGCGCAGATCGCCTTTGAGCAAGGTCAGTCCCGCACTCTCCATGGCGACGTCCGCGCCCGTGCCCATGGCGATACCGACATCCGCCTTGGCCAAGGCCGGCGCATCGTTGATGCCGTCGCCGGCCATAGCGACGACCGCGCCCTTCTTCTGCAAGTCCTCGATCAGAGAGAGCTTCTCTTCGGGCCGCATACCGGCGTGCACCTCGTCGATGCCAAGCTTGGCCGCGACGGCCTTTGCCGTCGTCTCGTTGTCGCCGGTCGCCATAACGATGCGAAGCCCGAGCGCATGCAGCTTGCCGATGGCCTCCGCGGCGGTGGTCTTGATGGGATCGGCCACGGCGACGATGCCGGCCAACTTGCCGCTCGCGCCCAAGAACATCACCGTCTCGCCGCCTCGTCGTAGAGCGTCCGCCTTTTGCGCCAGCGCTTGAACGTCGATCCCCGCGCCCTCCATGAGACGCGCATTCCCCAGCAAGACCTCCCGACCGTCCACACGGCCCTTGACGCCTTGACCCGTGATGGATTCGAAATCTTGCGTCTTCTCCAGTTTCAAGCCCTTTGCTTCGGCGCCGCGTAGAATTGCCTCGGCCAGCGGATGCTCGCTGCCTGCTTCGAGCGCCGCGGCGAGGCGCAGCACTTCGTTCTCATCGAACCCCGGTGCAGCATCCACGCCGGTCAAGGTTGGTTTTCCTTCGGTCACGGTCCCCGTCTTGTCCGTGACGAGTGTGTCGACCGCGGCGAGCCGCTCGAGCGCGGCGGCATTGCGCACGAGAACGCCAGCTTGCGCACCGCGGCCCGTGGCCACCATGATGGAAATCGGCGTGGCAAGTCCAAGGGCGCACGGGCAGGCGATGATGAGTACGCTGACGGCGGCGACCAGAGCATGGGCGAGCTGCGGCGCTGGACCAAAGAAGACCCAGACGATAAAGGCGATCACGGCAATGGCGATCACAGTCGGCACGAAGTACCCTGCGACGACATCGGCCAAGGCTTGAATCGGCGCGCGCGAGCGCTGCGCGTCCGCGACCATGCTGACCACTTGCGACAGCGTGGTCTCCGCGCCCGTGCGGTCCACGCGCATGTCGAAAGAGCCCGAGCCGTTGAGCGTGCCGCCGGTCACAGCATCGCCGTCGGCTTTCTCCACCGGTACGGGCTCGCCCGTCAGCATGGACTCATCGACTGCGCTGCGGCCTTCGATCACCGTCCCGTCAATGGGGATATTGTCGCCGGGGCGCACGCGCAGCACGTCGCCAACCTTGACCTCGGCCAGCGGTACGGTCTCGGTCTTGCCGCCTTTCAGCACGCGCAAGGCTGTCTTGGGTGCAAGGTCGAGCAACGCCCGGATGGCGCCGCCCGTCTTCTCGCGGGCGCGCAGCTCCAGCACCTGTCCCACGAGCACCAGCGCCACGATGACGGCGGCGGCCTCGAAATAGACGGGCACCAGGCCATGCGCGTCTTTCATGGACTCCGGGAAGAGGCCGGGGGCGATTGTGGCGATGAGGCTGTAGAGATAAGCAGCGCCCGTACCCATCGCGATCAGGGTGAACATGTTCAACCAGCCGCTGCGCAGCGATTCAAAGCCGCGCACGAAGAACGGCCAACCGCACCACAGGACCGCAGGCGTGGCGAGTGCCAGCATCAGCCACTGCTCGGCCTTTGGCGATATGAAGGGCAAGAGCCGGATGCCGAAGACATGCGCGCTCATGTCGACGGCGAAGATGATCAGCGATAGCGGGAGCGCCACCCAGAGCCGCCGGGTGAAGTCGATCAGCTCCTCGTTCGGTACGTCCTCAGGCAGGGCGCCCATCGGCTCCAGAGCCATGCCGCAGATTGGGCAGGGGCCCGGGCCGTCCTGCACAATCTCCGGATGCATCGGGCAGGTATAGAGCGTGCCGGGCGGCGCGGGCTCGGGCTCGTCCTGCTTGTTCAGATAGCGCTCTGGGTCCGCAGCAAATTTCGCCTGACAACCGGATGAGCAGAAGTGATAGGTGTGCCCCTGGTAGTCATGGGTGGGCTTCCCCACATGCGGGTCGACGGTCATGCCGCAGACGGGATCGACGACGAGAGGGGCTTTTCCGGATGCGGCTTCTGTCATGCTTTCAAGACCATGAGGGCTCAAGGTTCATATAGTGATTCATGCCGCATGGCGCAGCGCCACGTAGCATAGTCTAAAGACCACGCCGGTTTGGGAGACCTTTCAGTTGCGGACGCTTGCCATCGATACCTGCATCGCGCTTGCGACGCTCCTCGTATTTTGCGTGGGATACATTCTTTGGGACAGTGACGCCAACTACTACCAGGTCGATATTTCCACGCTCGGTCCGGGGCCGCAGAACGATCTCATCCGCTATGGACACGCTCTCGTTGTAGACACGCCCCGCTACATCGGCAGCGGTGCGCAAGATCCGGCCATGGCCTATGCGGGGAACGATCTTGCCTGCAAAAGCTGTCATCTCAAGGCGGGTCTCCAACCCTTTGCCGCCCCGTTCGTCTCCACGGCAGCGACGTTCCCCATGCTGGTCAACAACAAGGTCCTAACCCTGCCGGAGCGTATCAATTCCTGCGTCGAACTTGGGTTGAATGGTCGCCCCTTGCCCGACGACAGCCGCGAGATGGCGGCGCTCATCGCCTATATCGAATTCGTCGGCAAGGATACGCCCGAAGGTGTGCGCTTGCCGGGCAGCGGGCTGATGCCGGTCAAGCTGCCGACCGAGCCGCCGGATTCGCGCCGCGGTATCGGTGTCTTTGCGCAGCACTGCACGGCGTGTCACGGCGAGAACGGTCAGGGGCAACCGAAAGTCAGCCCGGAGGTCGGATATTACGTTCCGCCGCTATGGGGCGAGGGCAGCTTCAACGCGGCCGCCGGCATGGGGCAGATCGCCTACGCGGCGTCGTTCATCCGCGCCAACATGCCCGTGGGCACGGACTACCAGTCGCCGGCGCTGACGGTGCAGGAGGCGTGGGACGTTGCGGCGTACGTGATCTCAAACCCGCACCCCGTCGCAGCGCCTGAACCTCCGCTGGAGCCTGAGCCTGACCCGGAAGCCGAACTCGACCTTGAGGTCGAGGCGGACGCGGCGACTGGTCAAGCGGCTAGCCCCTGAGCGTCATGCTTGGTGTTTGCGGTCCAGAAGGTATGACGTCAGGGTGAGCACGAAGCCGAACCCGACAATACCGAGCAGCACGAGAAACAGCGGGTCGTTCGTCATCCAATAGAACGCGGCGAGGCAGGCCAGGAAGAACGTGCGCACGACGAGCGTAGTCGGATACAGCGCCTCAGAGCGCGTATAGATGATGGCAACGATGAACATGCCGAGCCCCGCCAGGAGCATGCCGGCAACTCGCGGAAATACAGTCCCGTAGTCTCCGGTCGCGAAGAACAGCTTCAGGCCTCCCGCCGGGAAGAACAAAAGAACGAAACCGCCTAGCAGAAGGTAGGTGCACAGGTAGTAGAGACTCATGTGCGTTCGGTTCATCTGACCGTCTCCCTTGTCTTCTTATGGTGCACGACGAGTCGTCTCTATGCCGCCGACCCGTGCGCCGTTGCAGTGCCTCTCCATCTGAGTAGGTAGGCAAAAATCATCACATGAACGACCACCATGGCCGGAACGTTGAGAACAGCGAGATAGTATGAAGCTCCGAGCTGGGCCGGATCGACATGGTCCTTGAATGTCGCGATGTTCGCGTAGATCAGATCGAGAAGCCCCACCGTGTTGAACAGCCAAAGCATCGGCAGTGCGAGAGCGCTCTCATAGCGAACGCAAGTCAGTGCAACTTGCCGATGAGTGTGAAGACAAGGAATGCGACGGCGTAGCTGATGAAGAAATGAACATGGTTCGCGGTGATCTCCATGCTGATCTCCTTCGGCCGGTTTAGGCGCTCCGCCGTGCGGGTGCGTTGTCGTTCGAGCCCGCGGTGTTCAAAACAATCCGCGCGATCTCCTCGGGACTCTCCAGCGCGGAGAAATGACCGGTCTCGTTGAGCATGATCAGGCCATTGCCGGGGATGCGCTTTGCTGTCTCGGCGCGGTCTTCCGCGTGCGACCAATCATCGTCGCCATAGACGAGCGTGACGGGCACGGTGATGCGCGGATAGATTTCCTTTGCCGCGATGAAGCTCGGCAGCGCCTTGAAATAGTCTGTATCGGCGATGGAGTAGCCCGCGCGCTTACCGCTTCTGAGCTGTTCGAGGACAAAATCCTTCGGCAGTTTTTTGGAGTCGTGGAAGCCGCCGCCCATGATACCGCCGAGAACAGGGGGATTTGCGAGTATCGAGAACAGACGCCCGGCGACGGGAATTCGCATAGCTTTGACGATGACGTTGGCTAACAAGTTCGCGCGCTCAACGCCTTCCGGGTAGTCGTAGGTATTGAGGGCGATGACTTGGCGGATGCGATCGCCGAGCTCGGTGGAGGCGGTCAGGGCGAGGGTGGCGCCGATGGACTCGCCGACGAGCGTCACGTCCTTGAGGTCGAGCTTCGTCACGAACGCGGAGACGGCGCGTCGGAGTGCCGGTTCCTCGTAGCTTGCTCCGGGCTTGATGTCGGACCAGCCCAGCGCCGGAAGGTCGAGGGCGTAGATGGTGAAGCGGTCTTTGAGCAGGGGGATCAGGCGCTGGAAATAGTCCAGCTGGGTCCTGAGCGTATGCAGCAGAACCAGCGTTGGTCCCGTGCCGGTCTTCAGGTAGCGGAGACGCGTCCCATCGTTGAGCGCAACGAAGTCGATTTTCCCGTCCGGGCTCCACGTTCTCGTGTAGCGGTTGGCGTCTTGATCGAACATCGAACCATCCTCCCGTTGACTACACCTCCTAGCTATGTGCTTTATAGTCACTTGTCAATATGTACACACTTGACAATATCAAGTTAAGTGCTATGTGACTGTTATGACTAGTGGATACCGAATCGAAGATTGCCCCGTAGCGCGGGCGCTGGATGTGGTGGGCGAAAAATGGTCGCTGCTGATCCTGCGCGATCTGTTCCGCAAAGGGCCGTTGCGGTTTCAGGCGCTCGAGCAGAGCCTGCCCGGCATTGCCCCCAATACGCTGTCGGCGCGGCTGAAGTCTTTGGAGGCTCACGGGGTCGTCGAGACACGGCTCTATGAGAACCATCCCCCGCGCTATGAGTATCTCCTGACCGACAAAGGGCAGGCCCTAAGTCCGGTGCTTAAGGCGCTATTCACTTGGGGTGAGAGTTACAGCTAACCGGCGAGGCCGGCGTCTTGCGCATGCTGGCGGCTGGCGCCATGTTCAAATATCGCATCTCGACGAGAGCTAAGTCCTTGAACCCAGACTCCCACCGTTTCTGTGTCGCTCCCATGATGGAGTGGACGGACCGTCACTGCCGCAGCTTCCTGCGGCTGATTTCGGCGCATGCGTTTCTCTACACGGAAATGGTGACGGCGGAGGCCGTGCTCTATGGCGATCGGGAGCGCGTGCTCGGCTTCGACCCGGCGGAGTATCCGGTTGGACTCCAGCTCGGCGGCAGCGATCCGGCCAAGCTTGCCGAGGCGGCGCGGATCGGCGCCGATTGGGGCTATGACGAAATCAATCTGAACATCGGTTGTCCGTCCGACCGGGTGCAGTCCGGGCGTTTCGGTGCGTGCCTGATGGCGGAGCCGGCGTTGGTCGCGGACTGCGTCAGGGCCATGGTAGACGCCGTGCCTTTACCCGTCACCGTGAAATGCCGGATCGGTATCGACGACCAGGATGCGGAGGAGAGTCTGGATCGCTTCATCGACACGGTCGCGGATGCCGGGTGCTCAACCTTTGTCGTCCATGCGCGGAAGGCTTGGCTTGAAGGACTGAGCCCGAAGGAAAACCGCGACGTGCCGCCGCTGGACTATGACCGCGTGCATCGGCTGAAGGCGCGCCGGCCCGACCTTGAGCTTATTCTCAATGGCGGCCTTGCTTCGCTTGCGGAAGCCGAACCGCACCTGGCGCAGCTCGATGGTGTGATGCTGGGGCGCGCGGCCTATGCGGATCCTTATCTCTTGGCAGACGTGGACCAGGCGATCTACGGGCTCGATCAACCGCCGCTATCGCGCGCGGAGGTTCTCGATCGCTTCATGGTCTATGTGCGGCGCGAGCTAGCCAAAGGCGTGCGGCTCAACGCCATGACCCGACATGTGCTCGGGTTGTTCCATGGGCAGCCGCGTGCGCGGGCCTTCCGCCGTGACATCGCGGAGAATGCGCATCTGGACGGCGCAGGGATCGAGGTGCTCGAGCAAGCGCGCGATGTCGTATTGGGCCGCGTGAGCGGCACGTCTGCGGCCGCCTAAGAGTTTATCGGCGCTTCTCGCTGCGTGCGCCACAGCGAGTAGACGATACCGCCGCCAATCAACGCCAACGTCACGCCAAGAGAAATGGTGGTGGGGAATTTCTCCCAGCCCGCCAAATCGGCCACGAAGATCTTGCCGCCGATGAAAATCAGGACCATGGCGAGGGCCGGCTTGAGATAGGTGAACCTGTCGATCACCGCGGCGAGCGCGAAGTAGAGCGCGCGCAGACCCAAGATCGCGAAGATATTCGACGTGTAGACGATGAACGGGTCCGTTGTGATGGCGAAGATGGCCGGCACGCTGTCGACTGCGAAGATCAGATCGACGATCTCGATGAGGATCATGGCGACGAACAGAGGTGTGACCCAGGTGACGATCTTGCTCGTCTTGGGATGTGCGCGACGGATGAAGAAGCGCTGCCCGTGAAGCTCCGGCGTGATGCGGAAGACGCGCCGCATCAGCTTGAGCGCGGGGTTGTCGTCAATGGACGGCATTTCTTCGCCCGTGAGCAGCATTTTGATCCCGGTGAAGATCAAGAGCAGCGCGAAGAGGTAGAGGATCCAGTGGAAATTTGCGACCAAGACGGCGCCAACCCCAATAACGATGCCGCGCAGCAAAATGACCCCAAGAATGCCCCAGAACAGAACCCGGTGCTGATAGAGGCGGGGGATGCCGAAATAGGAGAAGACAAGTGAGATGACAAAGACGTTGTCCATGGACAGCGTCTTCTCGACGATGAAGCCGGTGAGATATTCTCTGCCGGCGACGGCGCCGAGATTGGCCCAGACCCAGGCGCCGAAACCAACGCCGATGGTAATATAGAAGGCGCTGAGGATCAGGCTTTCCCTGACGCCGATCTCTCGCGCTTTGCGGTGAAATACTCCGAGGTCAAGCGCCAGAAGTGCGACGACGATGCTCATGAAAAGCACCCACATCCACAGGGGCTTTCCCATGACCACTTCGTGGACGACTTCCATTAAGACCCCCAAAAATACCTGCTAGTCGATCAGGACCCGGCGCGCGGCTCCGCAAACTCGTTCGCGACGGTCTCGCGAAAGAGACTAGCAAGTTGTTCAAAATTGGGCTGGGGGGTCTTCGTCTTCCTCCAAAGCATGCCAATCGAGCGTTTGAGGCCGCGGCGTCCGACGTCGAATGTCTTGAAGCGGGGGTCCTTGCTCACGACACTGCGGACATAGAGGCCCGGCATGAGACTGACACCGAGACCGGTCGCCATCATCTCGCGCAAGGTGTCGAGGCTGGTCCCCTCGTAGTCGAAGCGGATATTCGCGCCCGACTCCGCGGCAAGATTCACCACTAGGTCGCGGAGTTGGTGTCCTGGGCCGAGAGCCAGGAGGTCGACGCCTTCCAGATCCTGCGCGCTGATGCTGTCGCGTCCAGCAAGCGCGTGATCGAGAGGCACGGCAAGGTATAGCGGTTCTTCGAACAGAACCGCTTCCTTCAGGCCGTTCTGGGTGACCGGTAGCGGAGCCACGATGACGTCGTGACGTCCTTCAGCCAGTTCGCGGGGAAGCACATGCGGCAGCTCCTCCCGAACATAGAGCTTGAGCTGCGGATAGACGGCGTGGAGTTGGGGCGCCACGCGCGGCAGCAGATAAGGGCCAATCGTCGAGGGCAGACCAAGGCGGACCACGCCGCTCATGGCCGAGCCGGCATAGCCGGTCACGTCTTGGATGCGCTGAGCGTCCCGCAACATGCGGCGGGCGATCTCGACGACTTCGAAACCAAGCGGCGTGACCACCACGTTCGAACGCGAGCGCTCCACAAGCTGTACCCCGAGACGCTGCTCTAGGGTCTTCAGTTGCTCGCTCAAAGTTGGCTGGGTGACATGGACACGCTCCGCGGCGCGGCCGAAATGGCGGATATCGGCCACGGCGACGAGATACTCCAGCTGTCTCAGCGTCGGCACGGCACTTTCTCCCTATCTTCTTATTATTACAAAATCATATAGGGTGCCGATAGAGCAGCACAATATACATAGGTAAATCTTATCAAAAAAAGAGGGAATTTCCTTTTGAGATCGGGTGCGATTGGCGGACCAGTCCTATCAATCAGAAACGCGCCATAATCAGAGGCGCGCGGGCCGAAACGCTCTTCGCGAGCCCGATCTCATAGGGGGAAACGAGAGTAGGCGGTTGCCGTCAGCCTGTGCGGCGGGACGGTTGCCTCTTGTCGATCAGGGTGAGCACAAAGCCCTGAACGTCGAAGAAGCGGGCGGTGCGCTCGCGGTATTCCGCGTAGGACGCGCCGTAATGGTCGGCGAGCCAGGCTTCCTCGGTTAGCGCCATCAGCACATATACGCAGCTCGCCGAGAAGGCCAAGGGAACGGTCAGCCAGGAGTCGGCGATGATCACCGTTCCAATAAGGCCCAGAATGGACGATGCGGATTGCGGATTGCGGCTGAAGCGGTAAAGGCCATGGCTCACTAGGCCGTCGGCACCGCAATAGGTGTTGCCGAGGCCGAGGTTGAAGTAACCAAGGACAGTGATACCGAAGCCAACAAGGAACAGCGGCAGGCCGATGATGAGCCGACTGAGATCGACGAGACCTGCGCTATTCCAATCCAATATCGCGACGACAAAGGTCAGAACCATGCCGGCGCGGAACAGTCCCCAAAATGTCAGGCTTTGCCAGCTTCCGGGCTCGGGTGTCGGCCAGATGCGGAAGGGTGGCGCGAAGAGGGTGCGAAGCAGCAGGAAGTTGAGCGTGATGCCGACAACAAGGCCTGCTGCAAAGACGGCGTGTGTGTAACCGATGTCGATCATGTCAGGCGGGCAAACAAGCAGAGTCGGATTGCAGATTTGCGACAGGCTTCTGACAGTTCTGTTGCGTTGTTGCGTGCCGTTTTTCTAGATCTTTTGATTGTACTCCCCGACCTCGGGCTGCTTCGCGAGCTCCTTGTCGATCTCAGTGAAGATGGCGCGCATGTTTTCTTCCGAGGTCGGGCTTTCAACCACGACCACGAGTTCCGGCTTGTTGGATGAGGCCCGCACCAAACCCCAAGTGCCGTCATCGAGGACGATCCGAACGCCGTTCACGGTGATGAGTTCGCGGATGTTCTGTCCGGCGAGCTTGCCACCCTTCGCTGCGACGTCTTCGAAATGCTTCACCACGCGATCGACGACGCCGTACTTTTCCTCGTCGGCGCAGTGAGGCGACATCGTGGGCGACTGCCACGTGCGCGGCAGCGCATCTTTCAAATCGGCGAGAGTTTTGTCTGGGTTGCGATCGAGCATGTCGAGCACCGCGAACGCAGCGACCAAGCCGTCATCATAACCCCGGCCGAGGGGCGGATTGAAGAAGAAATGGCCTGATTTCTCGAAGCCAACCAAGGCTCCGGTCTCGTGGCTGTATCGCTTGATATAGGAGTGGCCAGTTTTCCAATAGGCCGTCTTAGCGCCGTGCGACTTCAGCACGGGATCGGTTTCGAAGAGGCCTGTGGACTTCACGTCGACCACGAAATGCGCGTCCTTATTGAGCGCGGCGATGTCGCGGGCAAGCATGACGCCGACCTTGTCGGCGAAGATCGCCTCACCCTTATTGTCCACGACCCCGCAGCGGTCGCCATCGCCATCGAATACGAGCCCGAGGTCTGCTTTGTGCTCGCGCACGGCGTCGCGCGTGGCGTCGAGCATGGCGAGATCTTCCGGATTGGGATTGTGCGCCGGGAAGGTGTAGTCGAGCTTGCAATTGAGCGGAATGACTTCGCAGCCAAGCTCGGCGAGAACGTGCGGTGCAAAGGCGGCGGCCGTGCCATTGCCGCAGGATACGACGACCTTCAGGCGCCGCTTAATCTTGCCGTGCTTGAGCAAGTCCGCCATGTAGCGTTCGGCCATGTCGGGCAGGTAGATGTAACGCGCGCCGTCTTGATAGGGCGCGTACTTGGCCTGCATCACGATCTCCTTTAGCGCCGTCATGTCGTCGGGAGAAAACGTGAGCGGGCGGTCCATGCCCATCTTGATTCCGGTCCAGCCATTGTCGTTGTGGCTGGCGGTCACCATGGCGACGCCTTCGACGTCGAGATCGAACTGCGCGAAATAGGCCATGGGTGAGAGCGCTAGGCCGATATCGTGGACCTCGGCGCCACCGGCGAGAAGGCCGGTGATTAACGCCGCCTTGATCGCCGATGAGTAGGAGCGGAAGTCGTGGCCGACCACGATGCGGACCGGCACACCGCGCTCGCGCATCAGTGTGGTCAGCCCAAGCCCGACCGCTTCCATGCCAAGCAGATTGATTTCTTGCGGGTAGAGCCAGCGCGCGTCGTATTCGCGGAACCCAGTCGCCTTGACCTGAGGGAGACGTTCGAACTCCGCCGTGTTCGGAACGAGATCTTGCCGCGGCTTAGGAAACATTGGCACTCCATGGATCGTCGTGAGGGAGGATTCCCTCTCGAGTTATCATCTTTGAGATGAAATGTAAGCGGGCCTATTGACTAAGGACGAGTTCGTCGCCGCGAACCTGGAAGCTCTTGAGGCGGCCCAAGAAGGTCATACCCAACAGGTTGGTTGTAAGAGCGCCCTTATCGGCCACCGCGGCGCGAACGTCCCGCACTGTGATGTCGCCGACGCGAACCCGGTCGAGCATGATCGGCGCGACGCGGGCTATGCCGTTGGCGGTCTCGACGCGGGCGCTGAAATTCAGGCTGTGGGGCGAGAGGCCGACATGCCTGGCGTCTTCATAGGTCAGCGCGACGATGGTGGCGCCGGTATCGGCCATGAAGGTGATCGGGCGATCGTTGACCGCGCCTTCGAACACGAAATGGCCCTGGCCATCGCCTTTGAGGTGAACCTCGCCAGAAAACCCACCTGATTGCTGCTGCTCAGCCTTGGTGAGTGTGGCCATGGCTGGGGCGCGCTCGGTCTGCGGTCCGAGGGCCGATTTCAGATCGTCGAAGAAGTAGACGCCAATCGCCACGGCCAGGAGGCCGGCAGTCCATAGGACGCCTTCTTGCAGCAGATGTTTCGTGGCCAGTCGCACGGCGCTTCACTCCCGAACCCGGCGGTTTTCGTGGAGTTGCTCAACCTCTCAGGGTCAGGAAATCGCCGGAGAACTCATAGGAGCGGAGGCGGCTTAAGAAACTCATACCGAGCAGGCTTTGGGTCAGAGCGCCGGGCTGGGCGATCAGCGCCTCCACCTTGGTGCGGTCGAGGGGGCCGATGGCGACCTCGTTCAGGCGCACCCGCGCGGCCACGGTGCGGCCATTGGCTGTCAGAACGGGAATGCGATAGGTGAGCTTATCGGGGTCGAAACCAGCCTTCTTGGCATCCTCGGGGGTGAGCACGATGGACGTGGCGCCGGTGTCGACGATCATGGAGATCGTCTTGCCGTTCACGTCCACCGAGGCGGTGAAGTGCCCGTCGAGGCGGCGCCTGATTTTGACCTCGGTCAGCCCGCCCGCGCTCGTCTCGACCGTCATAGCCGTTCCGGGCAGGAGCTCGCCCACGACGCGTGCGGCAATGGGTGTCAACTGATCCTTGTAGGCATAGAGCGTGACCAGCCCGAGCCCGAGCGCCAGCCAGGTCACCGCATCGCGGACCATCGCGCTCGCCCCGCCCGCGTAGCGTGTCATGAGGCCCCCGGCCACATAGACCAGGAGCGCGAGGAGGAAAGCCATATAGCCGAAGGTCGTGGCATCGAGCCCCGCGATCATGCCGCTGTCGTTGCCCACGAGCATCATGGCGCCAAGGGCAAGGATGAACAGGGCGAGCCAAGTGGTCATGTGCTAGAGCCTTCCGCGTCGGCGAGGCGCTCCAGGAGCTTAAGCCGATCCGGCAAGATAGCCATGACGGCCCGGCGCTGGTCGGCGCCCATGGTCGCCCATTCTGCAATCTCGGCGCCGGAACGCCCGCAGCCCACGCATAGGCCCAACTTCTCGTCCAGCAAGCACACATTCACGCACGGCGTTTCCAAGGGGTCCCCCAAGGCCAGATGTCCATGCAATCTATGTAGGCAGTCAGGCGAGACAGGGCAATTGCCCGCGCGGCAGGGCCTAGCTCACGCAGCGCTCGATGGCGGGCGCCAGGGCACTTGTGGATCTTCGGGCGGTTCCTCGCCGGGCTCGGTGAGGCGGGGCAGGGCCTCCATGGCGCGGCTTCGCGGGAAGGAGACGATCACTTCGGTGCCGTAGCGGAGCTTGCTCTTGAGCTCGAAATTGCCGTCATGCAGCTCGGTCAGCCCCTTGGTGATAGGAAGGCCAAGGCCGGTTCCGCCTTCGGCCGTCTGATGGGCCAGCGATCCTTGACCGAAGCTCCGGAGCACGCGGGGGATTTCGTCTTCCGGGATGCCGGGACCCGTATCCTTCACGCTCAACATTTGGCCGCCATGCTTCGTGCGCGTGATCTTTAGGGTGACGGTCCCGCCAGTTGGCGTGAACTTGATGGCGTTCGACAAGAGATTGAGGCAGATCTGCCGGACGGCGCGTTCGTCGGCCCAGAGCCTCGGCATGTTGTCATCGAACGCTTCGACGATTTTGAGTCCCTTGTTCTCCGCACGAACGCGCATCAAGCGGTGACAATCCTCAACGATGTCGATGAGTTTGATAGGAGTCTCGTTCAACTCGTAGCGGCCCGCTTCGATGCGGCTGATATCGAGGATCTCATTGATGAGCGTAAGCAGATGCTGGCCGCTCTCATGAATGTCCTTGGCATACTCTTTGTAAGTCGGGTTGGCGTGCGGGCCCAAAATCTCGCCGCGCATGATCTCTGAAAAGCCGAGAATGGCGTTGAGCGGCGTGCGCAATTCGTGGCTCATCGTGGCAAGGAAGCGCGACTTGGCGAGATTGGCTTCTTCGGCGCGCATGCGCGCATCGTCCGAAATCGACTTGGACTGCTCCAGCTCGGCGATCAGGGCGTCCTTCTCTGCGCGGTATTCGAGCATGGCCATGACGGTGCTGCTGAACCCGTTCATGAGCCAGACGAAGTAGATGTGCACGCCGATCGCCATGGCGGCCATCGCCCAATAGAACGGATTGTCCAGCAGCGCGAAGCGAATGACGATGGCGATCGTCATGGGCAAGGTGCCGGCGTAGACGACGGGCGTCACCGTCGACGCGAACAGCATGCGCATCGAGATGACCACGAGGAGCGAGGCGAAGATGAAGGTGTGCGCCGCCTCTGCTTGGGTCTCGGGGCTGATAAAGGCGACCGATGCCCAGGTTACGCCATAGAGGAATTCCGCAGCCGCAATCTTGGCGCGCCATCCAGGCGTCGCTTCGTCGTCGCGGGGTGCCCGCACGAACTGCCGGCAAATGGCGATGAGAATGCCTTTGGCCACGAACACGGCGGCAAGCCAAAGCAGAAGACTTTGTGCCGGCGCCCAGAACATGGCGCCCATGGCAACGATGATTGCCAGCAGCGGCGTCGTCACGGCGGCTGACAGCTCGTTCTTCACGAACATCATCAGGAGCTCGTAATCGAACTCCGGCTTGTGTCCGGATTTGTATGTGAGTTTTTCGCGGGCTTCCTGAACGCTGCGATGAGCGCGCCGCTTATGATTGTTGGCCGATTCCGCTTGAACTCGCGGGGCTTCGGCTGCCGCGCCTGCTGACATGACTATTTTGAACCCGCGACTGTCTCACGAACAAAAGCCGTTGCGGATCAATGGCATAGCGCACGCAGGCGCGGCCGACGCCTAGACCCCCACTTTAGGCTTAACGAGAACTATCTGCTCAAATCCCTAACAGCGCGTTTACTCTCGCTTCGGCCTGACACGGCGCCCTTGTCTTCCTCCTAAGAACCCCCATTTTTCTAGACGGATAGGGCTCGCGAAAGTGCGGGGAGCTGGCTGAGAGGGGAGCCCATGCAGATATCCGTCATTGGCTGCGGCGACGCATTCGGCGCTGGTGGCCGCCTCCAAACTTCGTTCTACGTCCGCTCCCGCTCGTCGCGGTTTCTGATCGATTGCGGCGCTACGACTCTGGTGGGCATGCGCCGGCTCGGGATCGGCCTGGACGACGTCGACACCGTCTTTGTCACACATCTGCACGGAGATCATTTCGGTGGTCTCCCGTGGCTCCTGATCGACGCGAAGTACATCAGCAACCGGACGCGGCCGTTGGTTGTCGCCGGGCCTGCGGGAATTGAAGCGCGCTTCGTCGCGCTCGCGGAGGCGCTCTATCCCAACTCGACAAGGGCTGAGCACAACTTCGATCTGGTCTTCGTCGAGTATGAGGAGCGGCAGCCGCTCGAGATCGGCGGTATCACCGTCACTCCGTTCGAAGTTCATCATCCCTCGGGCGCACCGCCCTACGCGCTGAGATTTGACGCCGACGGCAGGGTGGTCGCGTTCACAGGCGATACGGGCTGGGTGGAGGCGTTGTACGATGTCGCCCGCGATGCCGATCTGTTCATCACCGAGTGCTTTCAGTACGACGAGACGCTTCCCATACATCTCGACTACAAGACCATCGATGCCAATTACGACAAGCTTGGCGCTAAGCAGATCCTGCTGACCCACATGGGCGAGGGGATGCTCGTCGAGTTGGAGAAGGTCGATACGTCCCGCTACATGATCTCCGAGGACGGCATGATCCTCGACCTATGACCGCGCCTGTGTCCGCACTTGATACGCTTTTGTCCGCCGTTCGAGCTTGCCGCGTTTGCGCCGACGCACCGCAAGGAAAGCCTCTACCGCACACACCACGCCCTGTCTTGCGGGCGAGTACCACGGCGCGGCTTGCCGTTTGCGGGCAAGCGCCGGGAACGCGCGTGCATGCTTCCGGCACGCCCTTCAGCGATCCGTCCGGCGTTCGCTTGCGGAGTTGGATGGGCGTGACGGAGGACGAGTTCTACGACGAAGCCCGTGTCGCCATCGTGCCCATGGGCTTCTGCTTTCCCGGGCAAGACGCGAAGGGTGGGGATCTGCCCCCGAGACGTGAGTGTGCCGCGCTATGGCACGAGAAGATCTTCGCCGCTCTGCCGCAGATCGAACTCGTGCTGGCGGTGGGCGCTTACGCACAAGCCTTTCATCTCGGGGCGGCGAAGGGAAAGACACTGCAACAGACCATGGAGCGCTGGCGCGAACTTCTCGCCACCACGCGCGACCCCAAGGTCTTGCCCCTGCCGCACCCCTCCTGGCGCAATAACGCTTGGCTCAAGAAGAACCCCTGGTTCGAAGCGGAGCTGCTGCCGGTCCTAAGGCGCGAGGTCCGCCGGCTTCTCTGAGTGTCCTTGCGGGAAGGGGAAAAATAATCTATTGATACGCCCTGCAGGCCGCGCGTGATGGAATTTCGTTCTCAGGCCTCGCTGTTTCTATCGATAATTTTATCAGGCCCAGGCAATGCTCGACCGCATGGACCGCAAGATCCTCGACATCTTGCAGAAGGATTGCACGCTCCCCGTCGCGGAGATAGGCAAGCAGATCGGGCTATCCACCACGCCCTGCTGGCGGCGCATCCAGAAGCTAGAGGAGCAAGGCGTGATCGAACGCCGCGTGGCGCTGCTCGATCCAAAGAAGGTCAATGTCGGCGTGACGGTGTTCGTGTCCATCACCACGAGCAACCACACCAAGGAATGGCTTCAGCGGTTTCACGCGGCGCTGGAGGACTTCCCGGAGGTGGTCGAGTTTTACCGCATGAGCGGCCAGATCGATTATCTGTTGCGCGTCGTGGTGCCCGACATCGAACGCTACGATGCGTTCTACAAGCGCCTCATAGCGAAGATCGATCTCTCCGACGTGAGCTCGGCGTTCGCGATGGAGCAGATCAAGTTCACCACGGCGCTGCCGCTCGAGTACGCCGCCGAAGAGCGTCGCGCTTAAGCGTCGCGTTCCAGGCGCGCGATCAAGCTCGACGTGTCCCAGCGTCCACCGCCCATCTCCTGCACGTCCGCATAGAACTGATCGACGAGCGCCGTAACCGGAAGGGTGACGCCGTTGCGGCGGGCCTCGTCGAAGCACATGCCGAAATCCTTGCGCACCCAATCTACGGCGAACCCGTGGTCGAACTTGCCTTCGAGCATGGTCTGCCAGCGATTGTCCATCTGCCACGATTGAGCCGCGCCCTTGGAGATGGTGGCGATCACCTTTTCCATGTCGAGGCCGGCGCGCCTACCGAAATGCAGCGCCTCGGCGAGACCTTGGATCAGTCCGGCGATGCAGATCTGGTTGACCATTTTGGTGAGTTGGCCCGCACCCGATGGGCCGATGAGATTGACCGCGCGCGCATAAGTGTCGATCACGGGCTTCGCTTTGGCAAAGTCGGCGTCGTCGCCGCCGACCATTACAGTCAAGGTGCCGTTCTCCGCGCCGCCCTGACCGCCTGAGACCGGCGCATCGATCGCTCCGGCGTTCCGGTCTTTTGCGGCCGCATACAGTTCCCTTGCGATTTCCGCGGAGGCCGTGGTGTGGTCGGCAAAGACGGCGCCTGGTTTGAGCTTTTGGAACACACCGTCAGGACCCAGGGTGACGTCGCGGAGATCGTTGTCGTTGCCGACGCAAGCGAAGACGAAATCGGCGCCGTCGGCAGCTTCGGCCGGCGTGGAAGCGAACGCGCCGCCATGTTCGGCGACCCACCGTTCTGCTTTTTCGCACGTCCGATTGAAGACGGTCACGTCGTGTCCGCTGTCCTTGATGTGGCCGGCGATCGGATAACCCATCACCCCTAGTCCGATCCATGCGAGTTTGCTCATGCGTCCGCTCCGTCCGTCCTCGTTTCGGTTTCGGCGTCACCATAAATGAAATGGCCGGGGTGAGCCCGGCCATTTCGAAGCGCATCGGAAAAATGAAAAGCGCGATCAGGCGTTGATCGGCGCCTCCGGGAAGGCGAGTTGCTCGCGCGCGCGCCATTCGTCGGTGACGTAGTTGATGATCAGCGATTTGCGCACGCCCTTGATCGGACGCCTCTCGAATCCGTGAAACGTATCGTCCGCCGGCACGAAGATCATTGCTGCGTTGGGCGCAAACGGCGAGCGGCCGACATGCTTCTTGTCGCCATCGTAGATGTCGGTGCCGAGATTCTCATGGCTCTCGTCGTCGGAGAGGTAGAGAAGCAGTGTGAAGGACTTCACGCCGAGATCGGAGTGAGGCTCCAGCCAGAAACCGTCGGTGTCCTGCGCATATTCAATCCGCAAATAAGTGCCGTCGAGATTGGTTTCGAACGTCTTGGCGATCAGGTCGGTGATGCGCTTGTCTTGAAAAGCCTCGGCCACCGCCGCGACGACGGGGAAGGCTTCTTTGTTCTCGGCATCGAAATATTTGCGCGTCTTGTTGTGCAGCTCTCGCTTGCCCGACACGCCTTCGAGAGACGGTGCTGGGAAGGGGAGATTGAGCACGTCCTGATGGGTGTCCTCAGGTAGGCACCCTCTCAAGACCCAATGTGCATAAGGCTGATCGGAACGATCGCCGTTCGCGACGCTCTGCGAAAATGCGCGGATGATGTCTTCCGCCGTGCTTTTCGCCGCGTCTGATTGTTGTACTGCCACGCTGTCCCTCATGGTGAAGGTCGCCTCCGTCGAAAGGATCAAATTTGCTGGTCTTTCCAGCGCCCAGGCAGACCCATCCAAACCGCTCAAATAGCACCCCGGTCCCCTCGGGCGCAAATGCCAAGGCTGGGATGCGTCCGGTCAATTCCGCGACGACTTTGCCTAAATCAGTCCGAGCCGCGGACCTTGACGTTGGTCAACTTCTGGCGCCGCTGGGTCAGTTGATGGTCATCCAACGGATTTCGTCGGGCTCCAGCGTATCCTCGTCCTCATCGCCGACCGCGACCTGCTCCGAGTGCAGGCACTTGGCGAGAAGCTCAAGCAACGAGGCGTGCAGCTCGCGCTCGACATTATCGCGTGGCGGATTGGCGGCGAGGAACGCCAGGATTTCCCCATAGTCGGGCATTGGAACCCCCGTTTTTTCCCAGCAAAACGAGGGTGGCGGAGCCGTGTGTCAAAACTTAGGCTCGCGTTCGGGGTGGGCCGGCGCTCCGTCGGCGCCCCTTGCGGGCCCTATCCGCCGAGGCCGAAGCGGCCGATCTGGCGCATGGGCGCCCGGCCTCCCGCATCGCCGAACAGCGACAGGCCGTCCAACGTGACGCCCTCGGCACAGATGTCCTCCAGCACCGGCCACAATGCCTGGGAGACGCGTTCTAGATGGGCGGCTTCGAGCGGGCCGGCGAGCGCGATCGAGAAGCGGTACTCGCTCATGACGTGAGGATGGCCGAAGCTCTTCAACAGGAGGCGCTGGTAGGCGCTGAGATGGCGATAGTCCGTGGCGTCCTCGTCTTCGGGCGCGACGGCGAAGTCCTCGAAGGCGCTGACGCATTGGGTGGCGAGCCAATCCAGTGCCGGCGTGGCGTCGACGGGACGCAGCACGAGGTGCCGGCCCGCGCGGGCGAGAGTCAAAGGCCCCGTCGCGACCGGCTTGCGGTGCGCGGTGAAGGTGATGAGCCGCGTCCGCAGTGCGTCCAACGCAACGCCGTCGCGCAGCGTGAAGGGTGCGCGAAAGGGTGCGTGCAGACCCGTGTAGCGGCCCGGCGTGGCAGAGGGCGTGGCGATGCCGGTCAATCCAGAGGTGGAGAACGCCTGCAAGGTGGCGCCGTCATTGGCGCGGCCGAACCAAGAGCGTCCGAATGCCGCGAGTGCAGTTCCAGGCTGGGGCGTGTAGTAGATCGCGTAGCGGGAAAATCCCGAGCGGTTCGATGCGGCGTCTTCACGGATATGGTTGTCAACGTGGGCACAATTGAACATCTATGTCTCCCCTCCGTGCGCGTTTCCCATCGCGGCGTTTGTGCCTTCACGGCTAACAACGGCCTGTGGCGTCGAGGCGACCGGTTTCGGGCGATAGCGCGGCGGGGACATGAAGACTTGGTGACTCGAGCTTTTCGCGACTGCGAACAAGTGCGCGTGCACTGCGGAAGCGGACGCAACATGTTGAGACGGGCGAGGACGCAATGATCGATCTCTATACCTGGATGACGCCGAACGGACAGAAGGTGTCGATCATGCTGGAAGAGGTTGGGCTTCCGTACCGCGTCCATCCGGTCGATATCGAGAATGGTGGCGCGCAGTTCGAGCCCGAGTTCACCAAAATCTCTCCCAACAACAAGATCCCGGCCATCGTCGATCACGACAATGAGCTGACCTTGATGGAGTCGGGCGCGATCCTGATGTATCTCGCGGAGAAGACCGGCAAACTGTGGAGCCATGACTTCCCCACCAAGTGGCGCGTGCTGGAGTGGCTTATGTGGCAGAAGGGCGGCGTCGGTCCGTTCCTCGGTCAAGTGCAACACTTCGTGAAGGTTAGCCCCGGAAAGAGCACCTATGCCGAAGAGCGCTACTCCAAGGAATCGAAGCGCCTATGGTCTGTGCTCGAACGGCGCTTAGGCGAAGTGGAGTATGTCGCGGGCGACTACTCGATTGCCGACATAGCGATCTGGCCGTGGATTTCGCGCTTTGAGTGGCAGACAGTGGACTTCGATGAGCATCCCAATGTGAAGCGCTGGTATGTCGCGATCGCAAACCGTCCCGCGGTGCAACGCGGCTGGGACGTCTTGGAGGTCGGGCGGGTCATGCCCATGCCGTGAGATTTTCCGTGAGACTTGCGCGGTGTAGCAGGGGCTGCACGCGCATGGCAGGATACGGCCCGCACGGGTGACGTGCTCCACGGACGGAGGCCAACGTTTTGCGCCGGGCGCTTCTTTTTCTGGTTGGGTTGATCGCGATTGGTGCGATCGGGTTCTACGGTCTCACGATGCCTGTGACCGTGCCGGCGTCGGCCTTGCCCAATCACACGTCCGTCATCGACAACGGCAAGGTCATGTTCATCGCCGGCGGTTGCGCGGAGTGCCACGCCAAGCCTATCGGCAAATGCGACGATCTCGATATCGAAGACGAGACGGTGCTCGTGGGCGGTCGTTGTCTGAACACCGATGTCGGCACGTTCTACGTGCCGAACATTTCGCCGGATGCGGAAACCGGCATCGGCAACTGGACGACGCTCGATTTCGTCTCTGCCATGAAGCGGGGTGTGGCGCCGGGCGGCGTGCATCTTTATCCGTCGTTCCCCTATACCTCGTATCAGCGCATGACCTATGCGGACCTCATCGACCTCAAAGCGTATCTCGATACGCTGCCGGCGGTGCGCAACGAGACGCCGGCGCATACGTTGCGCTTTCCCTACAACATTCGCCGCGGGCTGGGCCTGTTCCAACGGCTCTATGTCGACGGCAAAACATTCGCACCGGATCCTGCGGTCAGTGACGAGGTTAATCGCGGCGCCTATCTGGTGCGCGGGCCTGGCCACTGCGGCGAATGCCACTCGCCCCGGAACGCGTTCGGCGGCATCATCGCGGACGAAGCGTTCGCTGGCGCCAAAAATCCGGACGGGAAGGGGACGATTCCCAACATCACACCGAGCGCAGACGGGATCGGCGATTGGAGCGAGGAGGACATCGTCTATTTGTTGGAGACGGGGAGCACGCCGGATTTCGACGTGATCGGCGACACCATGGCGCCGGTGCAGGAGAATATGGAGAAGCTCTCGGCAAAGGACCGCGAGGCCATTGCCGCTTTCCTCAAGACGTTGCCGTCCCGTCCCAACGCCGTGCAGAAATCCAAGACGAACGCCGACGATGAGGATGACCAAAGCTAGGGATCGTTCATGCGAGGTTCAGTTGCCGCGGCCTAAAGCAGTAAAAAGGAACTGGTCTCGGTCAAGGGAGGTCCTGACGATGTGGTGCGTGCGCCATAGATTGGTAGCCCTCGCTATGCTGTCCTGCATGGCGATCGGCTTCGGCCATGCGCATGCCGAAACGTCTGCAAACATGTCCAAGCCTCAGGACGGCGTGGCGCGTGCCGCCTTTGATGCGCTCGACAAACATTGTGCCCGGTGTCACCAGGCCGGTCCCAGCCTGAAGCGGCAGAAGCCTGCAAAGAATTTCGGCAATGTGCTGAAGCTCACCGAGATCGCCCGCGATCCGGACTTGATACTGCCGGGCAATCCCGACGGCTCCAGTCTTTTCATTCAGATCGCCAAAAAGGACATGCCGTACGACTGCTACCAGGAGTTCGACTGTAAGGCCGATCCTACGGAGGCTGACGTCAAGGCGATCTACGACTGGATCAGAAGTCTTGGCGATACGGTTGGCGCGGCCTGCGGCAACCGGAAACCGATTGGCGAAGCGGTGGTCGTGCGTGCCATCGCCAAAGACATCAAGGCACAAGAGATGCGCCGACGCCCCGGGATGCGCTACGTGACACTGACGCACTTCTATAATGCCTGTGCATCCGGCGAGGACATGACGCGCTACCGGCAGGGCGTGGTGAAATTACTGAATAGTCTCAGCCGCAATCCCACGCCGTTGACAATGCGGACCATCGATCCGCACGCAACAATCATTGCCTTCAACCTCGCCGACCTCAATTGGACGACCGAGGACTGGGCGCGTCTCGCCGGGCTCTATCCTTATGGCATGGCGCCGAGCGTGCCGGCCTATCGTGATGTGGTTGCCGCGACCGGCGCCGAGCTTCCGTGGCTGCGCGGCGATTGGCTCGCCTTCATCGCGTCACGTCCGCCGCTCTACTACGATCTCCTGAAGCTGCCGACGACTTTCGCCGAACTCGAACGGCAAGAAGGCGTCGATGTGAAGGCGAACATCGAGGCGTATCTTGCCCGGCGCGCCGGGTTTCAGAAGTCCGGTGTCTCCAAACAGAACCGGTTGATTGAGCGGCACGCGATCCCGACCGGCTATTTCTGGACGTCGTACGACTTCAAGGGCGATGCGCCGGCACAAAGCCTGTTCGTGCACCCGCTCGGTCCCTTCGGCGACGGTGCCTTCCGCCACGACGGCGGTGAGACGATCTTCAGCCTGCCGAACGGGTTTCAGGCTTATTACCTGAACACGGCCGAGGGCGAGCGTCTCGGCAAAGGGCCTACCGAAATCGTGCTCGACGACAGTCAACGCGACCGCGCGGTGACCAACGCGATCTCCTGCTTCGGGTGTCATAACCAAGGCATTCGCCAAGCGACGGATGACATTCGCGCGCATGTGCTTCGCGATCGGAGCTTTCCGGAGGGCGTTCGCAAGACGGTCGATGCGCTCTACGCGCCGCAAGATGAGATGAAGGCGCTGCTGACGCAGGACGCCGAGAAATTCCGCACGGCGATGCTCGCAGCCGGGCTCGACCCGGAGCTCGACTCTCAGACGCAAGGCGTGGAGAGCATCAACTTTTTATCGAAGGCCTACGAGAAGTCGGTCGATCTTCGCATCGCCGCGGCGGAGTACGGGATCGAAGCAGAAGCGCTGGCGCAAGGGCTGGCGGATGCCGGCGGTGAGGCGGTACGCATTAAGCGGCGGTTGGAGCAGGGCGTCCTGCCGCGTCAGATTCTCGAAGCGGAGTTTCCCGATCTCGTCGCCAAGGTTTCCGGCAACGCGCCCATCAGGCTCGCGGCGTTGACGCCGACCGCCGTCGAGCTGATTCAGGATGAGAACGAGGTGTTCTTTGACGACTTCGACCTCGCGCTCACCTCCGACAAGAGCACGTATCGCGTGAACGACGTTGCTGTGTTCAGCGTCACCTCGAGCAAAGGCTGTCATCTCACCTTGATCAATGTCGAGGCCGGCGGGGACGGCACCGTGATCTTCCCCAATCAGTTCCAGCAGGACAATTTCTTGCCGGCGAACACGGAGGCGCAGTTCCCTGGTGACGACGCGCCGTTCCAGTACCGGCTCAAGGATCCTGGCACCGAGACGCTCATCGCCATCTGCAACGCGACAGGAGTGGAAGCCGACGGGATCGAGCACGACTTCAAGACGCGGCAGTTCACGCCGGTCGGCAATTATCGGGAGTTCCTCACCCGGCGGATCGTGGTGGAGGGCACGCCCAAAGTGGCCGCCCAAGGCCAGCCGGCCCGTCCAGCCAAAACGCAACATGAGGCGCCGGCCACTCCAAAGGATGATGATGCCTCCGAGGACCTGGCGCGGACGGCGATCAAGCTGGTGGTGCGCTGACGTTTCATCGACGGGGACGGGCGCACCGCCAATCTCTTGCCGCCATCGCCTCCTAGTTTGGTCCGGGATGCAGATTTGCGGCGGGGCTGGGTTGGCCCCGCTCTTGCTTCGGACCTGGTTGAGTGTTTTGAATTGGTGCGTGCGGTATTTCGCGATCGCCGAGTGTTGCGTAGAGGTTCATATGGCGGGGAGACGAGGGCGCGGGCGCGGCCTGATTATCGGGCTTGCCCTGGCGGTTGTGGGCGTGGCGGGTGCCGAGGCCCGGCCCACGGATATGTCCGTTGTGGCGGTGGTGACCCCGGAGTCGGAGCCGACGCCAGCCCCGGCGGAGCTCCACGATCCCAAAGCCAAAGCGACCGCGCGTGTACAGCGCTGCTACGCCAAGCTCGGCTACTACAAAGGAGCCATCACGGGGAAGGCCAATGAGGCGACCTGGACCGCGCATTGGCACTTCAAGAACGACCATGGGTTGAAGAAGCACGGGGATTTCCTGTCCGAGGCGGTCCAGAAGAAGATCAAAAAACTTTGCAAGGACGTTGAGCCGAGGCCCGAGCCGGTTGAGGTTAAGGCCCCGGAGCCGCCCGCACCGAATTCACCAGAAGAATTCGAGAACGCGGATACCGATACGGTGACCGCGGCGCTTGCCCCCAATGCGGAGCCGGTTGTTGCCGAAGAACTGCCCCCGCCGCCGACCCGGCTTGAGATTGACTGTCTGCCGGAGGACCTCATCGCCGTCTTGCGCAAGGCGCATGGCGAGGGTGTCAGGGCGCCGGCGTGCCGCCGGGGTTGCTTGCCTTCGCCCAAGGGGCTGAGCCAGTCGCAGCTCGACGATCTTCAAGCGCGCTATGGGGTGGGGTGGTGCCGGTCTTGCCTCCAGATCGAAGGGCGCCTCTCCTTGGAAGACATCCGGCGCATCGAAGACGAGGGCAATCTCGAGCTTTGTACCGTGCCGCCGCGCCAGCTGCCGCGACCGGGAAGCGCCAACGACAATGTGGTGAAGTCGTTCAGCCGCATTCGCGAGCTCTATAGAGCGCTGCCCCCCGCCGCGGACGACCCTGGCGCGATCGCGGTCATCATCGGCAACGGCAAGTACGACAACCTGCCGCCGGCGGAGACCGCGCGAAACGATGCCGGCGCCATGTATTTCTTTCTGACCGAGTACATGGGTTTCCGGCAGGATCGCATCATCGATCTGCGAAACGCGCGCCTGGCCGATTTCGAGCGCGTCTTCGGACCGGTGTCGGGGTCGGATGGCGAGCTTGCGCGCCTAGTGCGCGCGCAGCCCAACGCGAAGGTCGTTGTCTATTATTCCGGTCACGGCGCGACCAATTCGAGCCACAGCGAGACATATCTGCTGCCGGTGGACGCGGAGCCCTATCGCGAGGAGCGGGGCGGCTATCCGCTGTCGACGCTCTACGACAATCTTGCCGAGTTGAAGGCGGATAAGGTGCTTGTCCTGCTGGAGAGCGCCTATGGACGCGATCACGGGGCCTATGTGCTGCCGCCCAATCTGCCCGAGACCACAAGCTCGGCGTTGCCGTCCGCGCCGCTCTCCAACGTCACGGTGCTCTCCGGCACGGACCGTGGACAGCGCGCGCTGATCGACCCGCGGTACGACGTGGGGCTCTTCACCCGCTACGTCATCGAAGGCCTTGCGGGCCGGGGCGACCTCTATCCGGTCGGCAATGGCGATGGTGTCGTGGACAGCGCCGAACTCTATGCGTTCGTGGCCGCCATGGCGCGCCTGTCAGCGCGCAAGACATTCGGCTTGTTGCAGGAGCCGGTCTATTCCAGCGCCGCGACACCGGCACTGTCGGGTACGGGCGTTGCCGACGCGAAGTCGAACTAGCAACGCAGGCGACCCTGGGCGGTCCTGGAAAAACCCTTTACAAGAAGGCCGAAACTCGTGTGGGAGACGCATGGGATGGACGTTTATCCTTCCGCAGCGAAGCTTCTAAGTCATCATCGCCCTGAGCGGCCCGTTCTCGCGCTTCGACCGCATACGGTTGCGCGTGCGGCGGCCTGGTTCCTCGCAAACTTTCCGGGGCGCGTGCTCTACGCCGCCAAGGCCAACGACGCGCCGCCGATCATCGACGCGCTGGCCGACGCAGGCATCCGCGCCTTCGATGTGGCGTCCCTGGTCGAGATCGAACGTGTGGCAGGGGTCGAGGACGCCGAGCTCTACTTTATGAATCCGATCAAGTCGCGCGGTGCCATTTCGCGCGCCTATCGCGAATTTGGCGTCCGGCGCTTTGCCTTCGACTCCGATGAGGAGCTCGACAAGGTGTTGGACGAAACAAACGGGGCTGACGATCTCACCCTCTACTTGCGCATTGCCTGCCCCAACACGCACAGCCTCATACCGCTGGAGGGGAAGTACGGTGCCTCTCAAGAGGAAGCACCGGCGCTGCTGCTCAAGGCGCACCAACGCGCGATGCGTCTCGGCATTACCTTCCATGTCGGTTCGCAGGCGGTGGTGCCGGCAGCCTTCGGCGAGGTGTTGCGGCAGGTGGGTCAGTTGATCGTGTCCTCGGGCGTGCTTGTCGACGCTGTCGATATCGGTGGCGGCTTTCCCGCACGCTACCCGCACGCCGATCCTCCCGCGCTCGAAAGCTTCATGGAAGAGATCGTTCGTGCGGCGGACGAACTTGCCGTGAAGCACAGTTGCGAACTTTTGTGCGAGCCGGGCCGCGCACTTGTGGCCGAGGCGGAGTCGGTGATCGTCCGGGTCGACGCGCGCCGCGGCGACACGCTTTACATAAATGACGGTGCGTTCGGCTCGTTGTTTGACGCTGCGTATTCCGGCTTCCGGTTCCCGGCGCGGCTGGTCACGCCGGGTAAAGAGAGTGCGGAACCTGACACGGCGTTCGCGCTTTACGGGCCCACTTGCGACAGCTCGGACTACCTGCCGGGACCGTTCGTCCTGCCGGCTTGCGTCGGGGAAGGCGACTATCTGGAGATCGGCCAAGTAGGCGCCTATGGCCGCGTCTTGGCGAATCGTTTCAACGGCTTCGGTACTTTCGATGAAGTTGTGCTGACGGATGAACCGATGCTGCCGATGTTTGCGCCCGGTGGCGACGAGTCGTCCGATACCGCGTGGCCGGCGCGCGCCTAGCGTTTTTTCCAAAACACAAAAAGGGCCTGCTCGCGCACGAGACAGGCCCTTCGTAGACTGTCGTTGAGAAACGCGCCGCTAATTCTCGCGCACGTGTTGCTCTTCGCGAATAGCGTCTTCGTGATAGGAGGCACCGTCGCAGGCGACCAAGGCTGTGCGCTTCGACGCTACAGCCTCAATGTCAGTTGCCTCATGGCGACCGCTACTCAAACCGGCGCGGCCGCCCTCGGGGAATTGGTAGATCTTTGCCGTCCACCCAATTGCGTTTGCCGTCATGGTTCTCTCCATCTCAAACCGTGCGTCGAGCAGGGTGCGCCGACACACCATGGAATCCGCTATACAGCGAACGTGAGTCGACGTGCACAACAAATTTGCGGTTTGACTATTATTTCAGCGGTCCGTCGCCGTGCTTGTTCTCACGGCAGCTCATTTGCAGTGCAGGCCAAGCGCGGCGCGTGACCGTCAACGGTTGTGAGCGACCCATGGGGGCCGGCTAACGTCCCCAACCAACTACCGAAAATCAACCTGCCTGCGGCCGGCCACGGTCGTGCGTGGCGGCACATGACAGCTGCGTTGAGCTCGCGCCGCCTGTTGGCACAGTTGCTGCTTCTGTACCGGGTTGTCGGCCGTGCATCGCCGGCCTGAACGGGAATTTCCGCAAACTCGCCTCAACATCACAAAAGGGCTCGCAATGACGAAGTACAAACTCGAGTATATTTGGCTCGACGGCTATACGCCGACGCCGAATCTGCGTGGCAAGACACAGATCAAAGAGTACGACAGCTTCCCCTCGCTCGAGGATCTCCCGCTGTGGGGCTTCGACGGTAGCTCCACTCTGCAAGCCGATGGCAGCAACTCCGATTGCATCCTCAAGCCAGTCCGGGTTTTTCCGGATGCCGCGCGGAAAAACGGTGTCCTGGTCATGTGCGAAGTCATGAACCCGGACGCTACACCGCACGCTACGAACATGCGCGCCACCATTCTGGATGACGAGGGCGCCTGGTTCGGCTTTGAGCAGGAGTACTTCTTCTACAAAGACGGGCGGCCGCTGGGCTTCCCGGAATACGGCTATCCCGAGCCGCAAGGTAAGTACTACACCGGTGTCGGGTACAAGCAGGTCGGGTCGGTTGCGCGCCAGATCGTCGAGGAGCACCTCGATCTCTGCCTCGAGGCCGGGATCAACCACGAGGGCATCAATGCCGAAGTGGCAAAGGGTCAGTGGGAATTCCAGATCTTCGGCAAGGGCTCCAAGAAGGCCGCCGACGAAATGTGGATGGCGCGTTATCTGCTCGAGCGCCTCTCCGAGAAATACGGCGTCGACATCGAGTATCACTGCAAGCCGCTCGGCGACACCGACTGGAACGGCTCGGGCATGCACGCCAACTTCTCCACCACCCACCTCCGCGACGTCGGCGGCAAGGCGTATTTCGAGGCGTTGATGGCTGCGTTCGAGAAAAACCTGGAGGACCACATCTCGGTCTACGGCCCGGACAACCATATGCGCTTGACCGGTAAGCACGAGACCGCACCGTGGAACAAGTTCAGCTATGGCGTTGCCGATCGCGGCGCCTCGATCCGCGTGCCGCACTCGTTCGTCAAGAACGACTACAAGGGCTATCTGGAAGATCGCCGGCCGAACAGCCAAGGCGACCCCTATCAGATTGCTTCGCAAATTCTGAAGACGGTCGCAGCGGTACCGGCCAAGGTCAGCGCCGCCGCGTAGCGGTTGGAATTCTCGCGCATCGCGCGTGCATCAAATGGGGGTCCTTCGCGGGCCCCCATTATTTTTGGAACCGGAGTCGTTTCAACAGCTTCGGTCCGCCGGCTCGTAGGGCGGCATGCCATTTCGCTGCCGTCTCCGGCCAAGTCTTCCTGACAACAGCGTGTGCTGACGGGCCGGGCGCTAGCGGGTACACTCCGCCGTCCAAGCGCTCATCAGAGGCCAAACAAAGGGGGAAATTGCTGCCATGTCCAACAGCCTTCAGACTGTGTGGGGTCCACGTGTCCTCAGTATCTTGCGGATCGTTTCCGGGCTGATCTTCTTCGCCCATGGCTCCGCGAAGTTGTTCAACTTCCCGGCCGCCAACTTCACACCGGAGGCGATGTCACTCCCTTGGATCGCCGGTGTTCTGGAAGTCGTCGGTGGCGCTCTGTTGATCGTGGGGCTCTTCACACGGCCCGTCGCATTCGTGCTCTCAGGCCTCATGGCCGCGGCCTATTGGATCGCGCACGCGCCCAAGAGCGTCTATCCGCTGCTCAATGGTGGCGATGCGGCCATCCTCTACTGCTTCATCTTCCTGTACATCGCCTGTGTCGGTGGCGGGCCTTGGAGCTTGGACGCGCTTCTTCGCAAGAAGGACTAGGCGCGGAGGGACTTGAGCGGCGCCGGTCAGCCCCGGCGCCGTACACCTTTCTTTAACCAAGTCTATCAACCGAAGATTCATCGCCGTCGCCGCAGAGTCGGCGGGCGATGAACATGAACCAACAACTCATGGCCGGTCTGATGGCCGTCACGCTGGTGGTGATGATCGGTGCGACGGCGGCGAAGGATTTCACGGAGGCCAGGGGTCGGCCGAGCATTTGGCTGGACCCGCATGCGTCCGATGGCCTACTCGCCAGCCGGCTCAACATCACGAGCATCGCCAAGACGCCGCTGACGCGCTAGCCCCTCGGGGCGTCACTTCGCCCGGTTTTCCTTGGATTCCTCCCAATTATGCCGGTTTTGCCGTGGCTTGAGCGGCTTGCCGCGCATGCCTGGAAAGTGCCCCTAAGGTGGAAGAAATTCCCGTCTGTGGCCCTGATGCTACAGTCTGCCAGGCCCGAACAGGTTATAACCTAGCCATAGGTTTCGAATCTGAATGGAATTTTTGGGGGAACTACCAATGCGTGTCATCATTGCATGTGCGGTTATCATTTCCGCCACGATCGGTCTCGGCGGCTGCTTCGGCCATCACGAGAAAGCCGTTGTGGTTGAGCCTTTGAAGCTGGGCTAAAGGACGAGATAGCCCTTTAGTCTATCTCTCCGGCAAATGCCAAAAACCCGGCCAGGTTCTCCTGGCCGGGTTTTTTCGTCTGGGTATCCGCGTTTTGAGTATTTGCCTGTTGGGGCTAACCCGGGACATCGAGGATGCAAGCGCTCCACTGGGCCCAGTGGTTCTGCCCGCGCCAATGGCAGTCGTGCCGGTACGATTGAAATAGGACGAAGGCAATCAAAGCCGTCAGGACCACGGCAAGCATCTTCATCGCTGGCACCTCGGGTCATGTGGCGCCAAGTGTAGCATTCCCGAGCTAGCTGTGGGGCCACGTCTCGGCGATCGGCCCGAGGTCCTGTGAGCGGATATCGAAGGTGCGTTGGCGATTATGTGAATGGTGGGCGGTACTGGACTCGAACCAGTGACCCCTGCGATGTGAACACAGTGCTCTACCAGCCCGTCGCCTAACGGCTCCTCCCGAAAGATCGATAAATCAGCCGCTTACGCAGCTTACGATCTTTCTCTGAGCTCATCGAACCGCCCGTCTTGAACTCCGTGCTGTGACACAGCTGTGACAAGTCGACAATCACGAAGGGGGTAGGTGGGGGAGGGGGGTGCCTCTTCTCAATAAGCCGACATTGAGCCGCTACTTCTCAATCCGGGATGGAGCAAAGTTATGGCCGCGGGTGCTGCAGCGCGGTAATCTCGCAGCAGCCTCAAGGAACCAAGGGGATGCGTGGTTCTTGTCTTGTGCCAGTTTTCTTGTGCGCGGCCCAGGTCCTGACCTTGGCCGTCATGCGCTCGGCGTGCGCTGAGGACCCAGTCGCGCCGCCGGCCGTCGGTTCCACGCCTTCGACGTCGAAGGCACCAGCTCCTTCGACACCCGTGCCCCAGGCCGTTGTGGCGGCCATTGGCGCGAGGCTTGCTGATCCTGACTTGCGCAAGGGGGTAGCTGCGGACGATCTCGCCGCGCTCGAAGCCTTCTACGATGATCGGTCTAGCGTGCCCTTGTGGACAACGGACATGGGCTTATCAGCAAGGGCACAACAGGCTCTGTTCGAGATCGAGAAGGCCGACGATTGGGGTCTCGACAAGCACGCCTTCGATCTGCCGCCGGCCAGCGCTTTGCCGACGGGGCCAGAAGAACAGGCCATTGCCGAGATCAAGCTCAATCTCGCAATTCTGCGATATGCCCGCTTTGCCCGCGGTGGACGGTCCGACCCCACTGCCCTCGGTGGTAAGGTGTTCCAATCACCGTCGATGCGCGATCCGAAGACCGTGCTCGCCGACATCGCGGGGAGCGAGACGCCAGACGCCTACCTCCGGTCGCTCCATCCCCAACACACCCAGTTCGCGCGCCTGCGCCAAACTTTGCTCGTGGCACGGGACGGCGACGCCGCCGGCGATTCCAGAACCGACGTCAAGCGCATCATCATGAATATGGAGCGCTGGCGCTGGATGCCGGAAGATCTAGGCCGCGTCTACGTATGGAGCAATACGCCCGCATTCATGCTCTACGTCGTGAAAGACGGCCAGACCATTTATGCGGACAAGACACAGGTCGGCACGATTGACTATGCGACGCCCGTTCTATCAGCCGACATGACGACGGTCGTGTTCAATCCCGAATGGATCGCGCCGCCGACGGTGCTGCGGGAGAACCTAGCGCCCGCATTGCGCAAGAAAAACTACTCGATACTAAAGAAGAAGGGGTTCTCGGTAAGCTACCAAGGCAAGCCCGTAGACCCGACGAAGATCGACTGGCGCCGCGTGAACATTCTCAACTACACCTTCACCCAGAGGCCGGGCCCACACAGCAATATCGGCAAGGTAAAGTTCCTGCTGCCCAACAGACATGCCTTCGTCCTGCACGACACTTGGCCCGCTCGGCGTAAATATTATCAACAGGCTGTACGTGCGATCGGTCATGACTGCGTTCGTATGGAAAAGCCTGATCGCTTCGCGAAGGTACTCCTTGCTGAGAGCAATGGATGGCCGGAGAGCAAAGTCACTGACCTCTGGGATAACAGCATCAACAACCGAGTGACGCTTGACTCCGAGATTCCGGTCTACTCGACGTATTTCACCGCGGTAGCCGACGAGCAGGGTAAGGTCACGACTTTTCCGGACCTTTACGGGCTCGACCACAAACTCGCACGCGCCCTGTTCGGCGATGCAGAAGGCTTCCCCATGCCGACCCGGAAGGGTAAACGGCGACGGGCGGTGTCTAAGTCCGTACGATGGAAACCGCAAGGCAGCGACGTCACGCGCTCTCTGCAGGGTTTCCCCGGCAGGTAACTAGTTACTCTGCCAGCGACCAGCATACGTCCGCTTTGGGTCATTAGCAGA
>Ga0209013_10000538_pt1 | contig 34192 bp, 28 predicted proteins | sample Cruoilmetagenom2_FD_187291 | JGI IMG/M metagenome (GOLD analysis project Ga0209013, IMG submission 187291) | Oil polluted marine microbial communities from Coal Oil Point, Santa Barbara, California, USA - Sample 2 (SPAdes) (version 2) | ecosystem: Environmental > Aquatic > Marine > Oil seeps ...
CGAAAATAAGATTGTGACTGGTGATGCACTTCGAGAGCAAAAATTTGAGTGAGCGATCACGGCATTTTGAGTGGGTGGGGCCATAATTAGAATTGCTGACCAAAGTCAATTATGTCGCCGTATAGGTCTACCCTATCGTCTATAGCCAGTCTACGCTTGGCTATCTCAACTACTCTGTTTATTCTCATTTCAGCCATGTTATTCCTCCTCCTTTTTGGGAAGTCACTAAACCCCGGACTTAAGTCCAAGGCATGCGCATAGCGTTTTTACATTCTCATGATTAAGTGCGCATCTCTCCACAACATTCCTTCCATGACAAACCGAGCCATGTAAGCAGGATGGCGCACAGAGTCCAATACTCGCAACCATTCTTTAAGATGTGGAAACGCCTTGCGCAGTTCTCTACTACTCCTCTCTTCTATTCTCTTGGCTACATAGCTCACGGAATACTTCGGAGGGTACTTCACAAAAAAGTGAACGTGATCCAGGTTCACCGCCATATCGATGGTACGGTCAGTCAGAAATGAAACCGTGTGTCGATCATGGCGGAGTGCCCTTCCCTCCATGCGCACAGCCTTTAAACTCGCCCCTCATAAAGCTTACGTAGTATATTAGCAGAAATTATATACAAACAGTACATCCCCGCCCAGCCACCAAGCCACCCGGTCATTCATCTACTGCGCAGATGACAACCCATTTAAGCGAGTCCCGCCCACGCTACCACATGGGCAACACCGGGAGACAGAGCCCGATTCCGGAACTGGTCGTAGGAGTGCGGAATCTCGCCCTCCTCTCGGCATGCAGAGACAACGCCGACGCAGTCTATTTTTCGCTGGACAGGTTCAGCCTCAGGGCACGGGCGCAGGAGATTACCATGGACTGCCTCGGTGCTTTTGTAGAGACGGTTGCGGGTTACGGGCTGCGATCGTACATGGCTGTTAATACAGTGATCTACCCTGATGATCTGCCAGAACTGGACTGTGTTCTCGAGGCAGCCGGCAACGCGGGCGTAGATGCAATAATCGCGTATGACCCTGCTGTGATATGTGCGGCTCTGGACCGCGGTCTTCGGGTGCACATATCCACGCAGGCGAATGTATCCAATGCAAGAGCGGCTGAATTTTATGAAACACTTGGTGCAAGCCGCGTGGTACTCTCACGGGAGCTCAGCATGCGCCAGATAATAGAGATTGGGCAGCAGACCAGTATCGAGCTTGAAGTCTTTGTGCACGGCGCAATGTGTCAGGCAGTATCCGGTCGCTGCTACCTTTCAGCCTATCTGCTCGGAAGGTCTGCCAACTGCGGCGACTGCGCTCAGCCGTGCCGGTGGCAGTGGACGCTGCATGATGATCGTGGGGCAGAGGTAGAACTGGGCGGCAAATATCTGCTCAGCGCAAGAGACCTCTGCATGATTGAACACCTGCCAGAACTGATGGATACGGGCGTCTGTGCCTTCAAAGTGGAAGGCAGGTTGCGGAATGCCAGTTACACTGCTACTGTTTCCGGATGCTACCGCGAGGCGATGGATGCATGTCGGGATGGTCTGTACACGCACGAGCAGGCACAGGAATTGAAAAAGCGTCTGGAACGGGAGTACAACAGGGGATTCTCAACAGGCTTCTATTTTGGGGTGCCTGGTCCTGATGGCATGGGTTATGAGCGCGATATGAACGCTTCACCGGTGCGGAGGCAGGCGGTTGGCGTGGTTCTGAACTATTACCCGAAAAGGTGCGCTGCTGCTGTGCGGCTGCTTGAACAGGGTCTGACTGTGGGAGACCGGATCATAATTGAGGGCGCAACCACATACCTTGAACAGGAGGTTAAATCGCTGATTATGGCTGGAGAATCTATTTCAGCGGCAGAGCGCGGGCAGGAGGTGGGGTTGGGCGTTCCGGACCGCGTCAGGGAGAACGACCGGATCTTCAAGCTGAAACGGCTGTCCGCCCTTAACGTATAAGCCAACGAGCCACCAGAATCGTTGCCCCGATTCAGCACACCGATATTCGTTCCCGATTTTCGAATCCACCTTTTGTCATATATCCTGTGCTCACGATCTCGCTGGCACCAACCCCAACCTCGACCTCAGCAGCAGCGCGGCTGCGACGAACGAGAGAACGAACCCATAAATAAACGTCACCTCAGGACTGATCGTGTCCCAGAGCAGACCGGAGATTACACCGGCAGGCAAGGCTGCCAGACCGGTTGCGGTGTGAAACGCACCGAGAGATGTGGCTTTCAGGTCAGGCGGCGACAGATCGACGACGAACGCCCTCTGGACGCCATCGATCATCGCATAGAATACGCCGTATAGTGCGAATGGCCAGACGATCTGGGATAGGTCGGAGACAAAAGCGAGACTGAGTGAGGTTATCCCGAATAGCGCATAGCCGATCACGATTACCGGCTTTCTGCCGATTTTGTCAGAGAGTGCGCCAGCGGGAATCGTGAAGATTGTGTAGGTTATATAAAGCAAGATGTACAGCAACATCGCTGTGCGGTCGTTCAGACCGATATCGAGCGCGCGTATCATCAGGAACGCATAACCAAAGTTCCCGAGTGTAAAGACCGTTGCTACAGCGATGAAGTATTTTAGCTGCGGCGTAAGAGCTCTGAAACTGACTCGCATCGACTTCGCAGCAGTGGGAACAGCGTTTCTCGTCGCTTTCCTCTTTTCTTTCACAAACACGATCAAAAAAACCGCAATCAGTGATGGTATGCCCGCCAGCAGGAAGGTATCTCGATAACCCAGCGAAATGAGCAGGATTACGCCAAGAACCGCACCGAAAACCGAGCCAGTACCATCCATAGCCCGGTGGATGCCGTACGCCTTTCCCCTGACATCATCAGTGCACGACTCGGCGATGATCGCGTCCCTGGGCGCATTTCTGATGCCTTTACCCACCCTCTCAAGGATCCTGATCGCAAAGACGCTCTGCCATGCGTATGCGAAAGCAAAGAGCGGTTTTGCGAGCGAAGAGAGCCCATAACCGAAGAGGACAAAGGGTTTTCTTTTCTCGATTCGGTCAGACCAGTAACCGGAGAAGACCTTTAGCAAACTGGCAAGGGTTTCTGCAGAACCTTCGATCAGACCGACAATCGTCGCACTGGATCCCAGAGCGGTTGTCAGAAAGAGCGGGATCAATGGAAAGACCATCTGGCTGCTCAGATCAGTAAAGAGGCTGACCAGACCGAGAATGACCACGTTGGCGCCAACGCCCTTCATCAAACCGGTTTTAAAATTCTTGATTCTGCCCATGTTACACCATAATCTCATCTACAAGTTCTCTTATCTTCTTCTTCGCTTCCTCAAGAGCAGTAATGCCCTTTTCTGTTATTCTGTAGTACTTTCTCACCTTCCCATCGGCGACTTCATCCCTTTTTGTCAGATAGCCATCCTTTTCCAGAGAATGGAGGATCGGGTAGAGTGTTCCAGTACTTATTGAATAACCATGGCTTCTGAGTTCGTCCATCATCCACACTCCAAAGATCTCACCCTTATTTGCATGATGCAGGATATGTATCCTGATAAACCCAAGAAAAATGTTTCTCATCATGGTATCGTCCAACGATATTGTGCGTCTACATCGCATAAGAACGTTGTGAATTGGTTAGTTATAGTCGCCCCATTCAAAAGAATTAATAGCATTCGGACCAACTGATAACTGATAATAGTGAGGTATGCAACATGGTACAGGTATATTATGATAAGGACGCAGACCTTGGCGTTCTGAATGACAAGACGATCGCAGTGATCGGATATGGAAATCAGGGGCGTGCACAGGCACGAAATCTCAATGACTCCGGATTAAATGTGATTGTTGGGCTCAGAGGTGGCGATGATCCGTCGACAGAGCCTACGTGGAAACTGGTGAAGGGAGATGGCATGGAGCCGATGACAATAAAGGATGCGTCGGCACAGGCAGACATTGTTCAGATCCTCATACCTGATGAGGTACAACCTCAGGTATATGCAGACTCAATTGCGCCTGGAATTGAGGCGGGCAACGCAATCGCATTCTCGCATGGCTTCAATATCCATTACAACCAGATTGTACCGCCCGATGGCGTTGATATCTTCATGGTTGCACCGAAGGCTCCCGGACACATGGTTCGCGTGACGTTTGAGGGAGGTAATGGTGTTCCAGGGCTCCTTGCAGTCTATCAGGACGCAACAGGAAAGACAAAGGAGATCGGGCTTGCGTACGCAAGGGGAATTGGGTGCACCAAGGCGGGCGTGATCGAGACCACGTTTGAAGAGGAGACTGAGACCGATCTATTCGGGGAACAGGTCGATTTATGCGGTGGTGTCACCTGCATGATCAAAGCAGCATTTGAAACCCTCGTAGAAGCTGGGTACCAGCCAGAGATCGCTTACTTCGAGACGCTGCATGAACTGAAGCTGATCGTTGATCTGATCCACGAAGGCGGACTTCAGCGGATGTGGAGTCTCGTCTCAAACACTGCAGAATACGGCGGACTCACAGTCGGTCCGAAGATCATCAACGAGTATTCAAGAGAAGCGATGTATGATGCACTGGAACGGATTCAGAACGGCGAGTTTGCGCGGGAATGGGTCCTTGAAAGTCGTGCAGGGCGTCCGGTCCTGAACGCACTCGAACGAAAGGAGAAGGAGCATCTGGTCGAGCAGGTCGGCTCCGAACTTCGTGCGATGATGCCGTGGCTGAATCCGGAATGATCAGTCCGTAGAACAAGGCGTTGATGAACTATTCATCAACGTTTATTTTTCATTTTGTGGGGGCACATGAACAGAAAAAAGATCGTTGTGTGGGTATCGATTGCATTGCTTCTATTGATAGGGCTTGCTGGGTCTGGATGTCTCGAGCGGGAGGATCAGACAGTTGCAACTGTTCAGGTATATCTGGATGCAAAGAACACGAGCGATTACGAGACCGCATCGCGGGTTGTGGACAGCAGGTATCAATCAAAGGGATACATAATGATGACATGGACCCGGGTGGAACAGACCAAAAACAAAAGGATCTGCAATATGGACATGACTACCGCTATTTCTGGCAATCGGGCGGTGGTTGTTGCGAATTACACCGAGATTGAGTACGATGAGAATGCGCACAACACGATCTGCAAGCAGAACATGACTCAGTACTTCAAGCTCGAGAATATTGACGGGGTGTGGCTGATAACCGGGATCTCACCAGAGCCACTGCCACAACCGGAGTCAACAGGACCTGTTAAGAAGGATCCTCTCGATCAACTCAGCGACAACGCGGTCTATATTCTGCCTGTAACACTGCTCATGCTCGTGGTCGGCGTCATACTCAATCGCAAGGAGAAGGCAAAGGCGAATGGCAGTGCGCAGGGTTCAGGGGGCTCAAACTCGAATACCCTACCGCTGCAGACCGCGCAGCTCTCGAGGTTTGTGCGGTGCATGCCCTCGCAGATGAGTGCCAGAAACCCGGGCACTGTTGATGTCTGGATCAAGAACTTCGGTAAGCAGCCATACACGAAACTCGTGGTAACTGCTGCGTTTCCGGGTAATGTCAAGGTGAAGAACAAGAAACTAAAATTCAGCACGCTTGAAGCCGGACAGACCGCAAAACAGACCTGGAAGGTTAAACCCGCAGCGTCTGGAAAGTTCTCGATCGATAATGTGTCTGTTGCATTCACCTTTGGTGGGAACAGATATGCGGGCGTGCTCGATCCGGTCTGGGTGCAGGTGGCATAACGGTGCACGGAAATAACGAGAAACGGTCATAAAACAGCTGACAGCGCTGACCGCGGTCCCGGCGCGATGTTTGGGCCGCCAGTTGGGTGAACTGACATGCGCGCATCGTCAGGAAGCCAAATGTTAGAATTGCGACGTCGAAATAGGTGCTTCAGTATGCCGATATCTGAGAAAAAGCGCTGCGGCAAACTCCCGCGGGTGGTACGAGTCCGACCGGCGGAGGTGGTAGCGCTGGCAGAATGCTCATTGGGCTGCCAACTTATGCGGCATTGGATCAACGACTCTGAGTATCACATTCACGAATGGGCACGTTTGAACAAATCACACGAATAGACCCCGGCAAGTTTGTGTTATTCCTATATTCGTGACATTTGCGGTAAAAATCCCCCGTAGGAACGTTGGAGTTGCATTGACACTACAAGACAGAATTTCTCTATGTAACCGGATCTGTCACATTATGTGGTGTTGAGGTCATATCCTCATAGGTGGTGCGGTCGGATAAAATCAAATATGGCATGAAATCTCTTGAATGAATCTCGCTCTTTGACAAATAACAACTTTTAGCCACCGATGAACACTGATTACCTATATTTTACCTACAACTTACTTGAACAGATTGATGGAATCTCATGTAGCACCACATGCTGGGATTGCCCTGTTACTAGAAAGGTTTATATACAGCAGCGACTTATGTTATGCTATCACCTCCGTTTTCGTGGTCGAAAGGCGTCGGCTCGGATTATCATTGAAATATGTGATATGATGGGTCGGTCTTTGCCCACGATATATATGTTGATGGAGACGGAAGATCGTTTCGTCTGACATTGGTCCTGATATTTCGGTTAATTCCGATCGGTAGTGAAATCCTATCAATTCCATACAGTACAGTGTGCTTTAATTCTGGTTGATCCTGCCAGAGGTTACTGCTATCGGAGTTCGATTAAGCCATGCGAGTCTAAAGGTTTCTTCGGAAGCCTTGGCGGACTGCTCAGTAACACGTGGATAACCTGCCCTTAGGTCCGGCATAACCCCGGGAAACTGGGGATAATTCCGGATAGATCAGGGGTCGCTGGAATGCGCCCTGATCCAAAGCTCCGGTGCCTAAGGATGGGTCTGCGACCTATCAGGTTGTAGTGGGTGTAATGTACCTACTAGCCGACGACGGGTACGGGTTGTGAGAGCAAGAGCCCGGAGATGGATTCTGAGACACGAATCCAGGCCCTACGGGGTGCAGCAGGCGCGAAACCTTTACAATGTGCGAAAGCATGATAAGGGAACTCCGAGTGCCAGCATTAAATGTTGGCTGTCCTTGTGCCTAAAACGCACAAGATAGCAAGGGCCGGGTAAGACCGGTGCCAGCCGCCGCGGTAACACCGGCGGCCCGAGTGGTAGTCGCTATTATTGGGTCTAAAGGGTCCGTAGCCGGTTTGATAAGTCTTCTGGGAAATCTGATTGCTCAACAATCAGGCTGCCAAGGGATACTGTCAAACTTGAGACCGGGAGAGGTAAGAGGTACTTCAGGGGTAGGAGTGAAATCTTATAATCCTTGGGGGACCGTCTGTGGCGAAGGCGTCTTACCAGAACGGGTCTGACGGTGAGGGACGAAAGCTGGGGGCGCGAACCGGATTAGATACCCGGGTAGTCCCAGCCGTAAACGATGCTCGCTATGTGTCAGATACGGTGCGACCGTATCTGGTGCCGTAGGGAAGCCGTGAAGCGAGCCACCTGGGAAGTACGGCCGCAAGGCTGAAACTTAAAGGAATTGGCGGGGGAGCACTACAACGGGTGGAGCCTGCGGTTTAATTGGATTCAACGCCGGAAATCTTACCGGGGGAGACAGCAGCATGAAGGTCAGGCTGAAGACCTTACCAGATCCGCTGAGAGGAAGTGCATGGCCGTCGTCAGTTCGTACTGTGAAGCATCCTGTTAAGTCAGGCAACGAGCGAGACCCGTGCCCACAGTTGCCAGCATACCCTTCGGGGTGATGGGTACTTTGTGGGGACCGCCGCTGCTAAAGCGGAGGAAGGAGCGGGTTACGGTAGGTCAGTATGCTCCGGAACTCCCGGGCTACACGCGGGCTACAATGGTTGGGACAATGGGAATCAACACCGAGAGGTGAAGGCAATCTCCTAAACCCAATCGAAGTTCGGATTGAGGGCTGCAACTCGCCCTCATGAAGCTGGAATCCGTAGTAATCGCGCTTCAACACAGCGCGGTGAATACGTCCCTGCTCCTTGCACACACCGCCCGTCAAACCACCTGAGTGAGGTTTGGGTGAGGGTTTTCCTTATGGGAAATTCGAATCTGGGCTTCGCAAGGGGGGTTAAGTCGTAACAAGGTAGCCGTAGGGGAATCTGCGGCTGGATCACCTCCTAATAATTGTGCACAAAATTGTGCACCGCAAGCTCACTGCCGATCGGAGACCAAAGGATATCAGGATTGATTAATTCGTACATGGTGGCTAGTTGTGGCTTCCATGTGCAACTGTTATGTTGAAGTAGTGTTATCTATAAATCCAACAACTTACGTTAGCTATTATGTTTTAAGTGAATTTGTGTCATTTTGAGAATTGGTGTTACCAGTTCTGATGTAGTGACACGTGTCACTACTATTTAATGCAGTCGATCGTGACTATCCAGAGCCATAGATGACATACTAACAGAAATGACTTGGAAAATCCCATTTTAATCATGCCCAATGTCCAACCCTATATTGTCACTATGAATAAGTAGATGCTGTGGGCGTGCAGGCTATGGGACTCACCCCATCTCTGCAACCATCCGCACGATATCGCTCGCACTCAAAAGTCCAATCGGTCGCTGCGCAGAGCCCGCACGCTTTTCTGACAACACCAGCAGCCTGTGGATGTGCTTCTCTTCCATAATTTTTGCAGCCCGCCCAATGGTTGCATCCGGCGCAATCGAGACCAGACGCGAGGACATGACATCCTCTGCGATGATATGTTCGAGATCCGGTTTAGCCAGTGCCTTGAGAATGTCCGTCTCCGATATAAACCCGAGTACATCTCCATCTGCACTGGTTATTGCTATACCGGACACATGCTGACTGGCAAGCATCTTTGTAACCTCGATTAATGATATGCCGGCACACGCAGTTACCACTCCCCGCGTCATCACATCACGGATCATTTTTTCAGATATTCTTTTCATGAGCCTTTTCACACATCCTCAGTTATTGATGTATAGATTATACTGGGTCGAGAGGTTCATAAATCTGTTCATGAACTCACAACTAACAAACGACCTTGATGTTGCAACCAGACAATTCCACTTCAAATCGAGCGTCTGTGAATTGCTCACTCGCCCAGATATTCGTTTTTGTGTGCAAAGACAACTCTCTGGTAGTATATGATCCGGATTTTGCCATAGCCATGTATGGGATCAATTGATCCGCCAGATAACGATCCACTGATACGCCACAGTCCAGTTCCGCGATGATCTGGTCTGCTGCATCAACTCCAACCACTTCCGCCCTTTTTCCTCGCTCTCCGAGCGCAGACCCCCCGATGTTGTCGCACCAGAGTACAATCCCACTGCCCGTCGATGAAACGCGTCGGTGCGCAACCTCTGTTTTGATGTTGGACTCGTACCCGTGATCGTGCAGTCTGGCAGAAGCAGCCTCGCACTGTCTCAGAGCGACATGCTCCGGAAGTCCTGCTGCATGCGAGCATCCGTCGATCGCGCTCACACCCGCGCCCTCTCTGCATCTGTCGAAGTCAACCCCTGAAATTGTGGATGGTTTAACAACAGCGCGGACGCGCCCGCCCCCACGCGGGTAATATCCCCGTCTCGAAACCGCAATATCCACGTTGCACCCCATCCGTGTGAGTGCGGGCAGCGTGACATGCCGCAGGTAGTCGACCGGTGGACTCCATTTCACATCAGTTCCACCCGTGATATCAAGGACGACCGTCTCCGGCGCATGCAGCGCAATAGGGATTAGACACTGGAGAAGAAGCGAGATGCTCCCGGCTGTGCCTATATCCAAGCAGTATCGTCCGCCTTTAATCGCCCCTGGGGTGAACACTACTTCAGTTGCGCGCAGCGCGCTTCCGGCAACCTCTGCATCCGTAAGCGTTGCCGCCGCCTCAATTGCGGTGAGATGCTGAGCCGAAAGCCCAGGTTTCGGGCGGTTGCTGCGGATATTGATGATGTGCACAGGCGTCCCCGTGATCGCAGCCATGGCAACAGAGGTGCGTAGGATCTGACCGCCGCCCTCTCCAGATGATCCGTCGATTGTTAGCATGGGCGCGGTTTGGCAGGGCACTGATATATTCTTTGCCGGGTTGCGCGGTTTTGTTGCGGCATGGCTGCGGAAGGTGGAAGTCACCTCGCAAGCAGAATCGTGGAATCGTCATCAACCCGGTGTTTGGAAAGTATCGCATCCCCTATATCGCGGAGATCGTGCGATAGATCGTAACGCGTGATATCCAGCTTCTCTATCCCGTCGCTGTGCATCACGATCACGTCACCCACGGAATACGGGTAGAAAAACGTCTTGACAACCTTTAGATTGCGACCGACAATCCCATTCATAGATGTGAAGTGTGACTCCCCGCCCCCGACCTTCAACGCCGTTATGTTCCCTACGCCGGAAAACCGGATGCATTCATCCACGATGCGTGCTATTCCGATCACAGCACCCCTTGTTGATTGCAATGCCGCATGACACTCCTTGATCGCATCGACCAGATCCTGACCGCAGCATTCCTCGAGGCACTCGACAGCCGTCTGCGATGCAAGATGCGCCTCCGCGCCATGCCCGATCCCATCGATCACTGCAAGTGTTGTACCGTCGTCCGCCACCCTTACAAAGTACGCGTCGCCGTTCTCGGTCTCGCCTTCCTTCGGTATCGTTATTATTTCAATTTTCATGCTTTTGGCACCGTTACGTAGAATATGCATCCTCCGCCAGGATTATCTTCGATCCAGACCTTGCCCCCGTGCGATTCAATCGCATGCCTGGCGATTGCGAGTCCGATACCGCTCCCCTTGATTCCGCACTTGTTGTTTCGCGTGAAACGCTCGAATACCGCCTCCTTCATCTCGTCGGGTACGCCGTCCCCGTGGTCAGCGACCCCGAATTTCAAGTCAGATCCGGTGTCATCGAGTGTTACTGAGATTATTGAATTCTTTGGGCTGTATTTGATCGCATTGTCGAGTATGTTTAAGTATGCGTTCTTCAGAAACTCGGTTCCAAGTGCCATGTAATCCCTGTCCGTCCTATACCTTCTTTCGATCTTTGTGCCGTGCACCTGTATTTTTTCGTCGAGAAACTCGAATATTTCAGATAACGTTACCTTCAGATCAATTTCATCAAAATCTTCCTTGGAATTCCCTTTTTTGACTCTGGAATACGTCCTTATGCTCTCGATCATCCGGTCGATCTCCATTGCGGTCATCTCTATCTTTTCTGCGAAACGTTTGATCTTCTCGTCATCATTTGACCACTTCTGAATGAGCCCGCTGTAGCCAACGACCGCTGTGAGTGGGCTCCTGATGTCGTGGCTCATGATGCTGATGAACATTTCCTGGTTTCTGTTTGCGTCGTTGAGTTCATCTGCGAGCTGCTTCTCACGCAGATATCGCTCTTCATTCATCGCTATGTAATCGTGATATGCCGTCGCGTAGGCGACCATGAGGTTGAAAAGAGGCTCGGACGCCTTGTTGTATATATAAACTGCTTTATCAACCGGAAATTCGGAAACTATCTTGTTTAACGTGTTCAGATGCGCCTCAAGTATGTAATCCGGACCGATATTAGCCCTCACAAACTCCTTGGATATATTTTCGATGTCGTACAGGTACCGCTCGTCCCCTGACTCCAGAAATCCTCTCAGAAGTTTGGAATACTCCTCTCGCAGTTCACTTTCGTGAGTCATGCTACCATACCTGCCCCTGCTACAACCATTTTCGCACCGTTACGGTGGTACCTTCTCCGACTGCGGATATGATGTCAAACTCGTCCATCAGTCGCTTTGTTCCCGGGAGCCCTGCCCCGAGCCCTCCACCTGTTGTATGTCCATCAGTCATCGCGAGATCCAGATTTACAATTCCTGGACCGTGGTCCTCTGCCACGACCTCAATTCCGTGTTTTCCATCAGCAGCAACCTCTCTGATGTACACGGTTCCGGTGACTGCGTAGACCAGAATGTTTCGTGCCAGCTCGGATATGGCTGTTGAGATGCGCGTCTGGTCCACAAGCCCGAACCCACACTTTGAGGAGATCGTCTTTCCGGCTGATCTGGCAGCCACTATAGCATACTCATCCTTGATTGGTATCGTCTCTTCAGCATCAGACATGTTGTCACCCTGTCACTCCTGTTCAGCCATAACAATCTTTTCGATGAGTTCCAGCCCCTTTTCGAGGTTGAGCGCGGTCTGTATCCCGGTCAGCTCCATCCCAAACTCAACGAGCGTTATGGCGATTGCCGGCTGCATTCCCACGAGAACGGTCTTGACTCCCATGATGTTCGCCATCTTCGCAATCTCCACAAGCACCCGTGTTATGAAACTGTCGAGGACGTCAATCGCCGTCACATCGATTATTAGCCCTTTCGCATTCGTCTCCTGGATCTTAGCCAGGATGTCGTCCTGTAGCCCCAGTGCAAGTCTGTCGTGAAGTGCGACCTGAATCGATGTGATCAGGAAATCACCGATCTTGAGCACGGGTATCTTATCATAAGCGCCTTGCATCATCCATTCCTCCTTTCATGCTGTATCACGTATCCCAATATTATATCCAATCTTCTGCCTGCCGTAATGCACTATCTGGCTGCCAGGCACACTTCCACGGCTCGATATCGCGCTGAAGAGCTTCGTTAACCCTGGCACACATTCGTCATAGTCTATTCGCATAACCCGGTCGAATGCGACAGTATCCAAGGACACCGTCGCAGCGCCGGTGAATATCAACCTACAGCCACCATCTGCGATCGCCGTGTAGAAATCCGTGAGTTTATCTGAGACTGTTCCGTCTGTGTTTGCATAGTTCACCTGCCATGCAGGAAACACGATCCTGTTCGGAAGCTCGACGCCGCCGATTGCAAGCGCGGTGGATACTGATGGATAGTTCACATTGATCATGATTCGCTTCCCGACCCGTTTGTTCCCCCTTACTTGTTAATGCACAATCAAAGCCTTTAAAGTTTTTGCATTTTCGTGTGGCACACACTCTATTTTTGCATCATAAAACATTTCTATTTATCGAAAAGTTTAAGTACCATTAGGTATGTGTATATCATCGGATCGGTCAATCAATAGACCAATCCGAACAAAAGGAGGTAAACAACATGGATAACCCCAACCAGAACCCAGACCAGAACCGCAACCGCAACGAACCGTCGCAGCACCGATTCACCGATAACACGATCGGGACCCACTATGGGGGGTGCGTGCCATGAGCAGGAATACCATCGATTGGAAGCCAGTGATCCACACGACAGAAAGTATTATCCGGTTTGCTTGCGATCAGATCAACCGAGGTGATTGAAATGGGTGTCGAAGAATTGATGAGAGAAGTTGTGGAGCAGCTTGAGAAACTGATCACCACAAAAACCATCGTCGGTGAGCCGATCACGATGGCAGGCAAAACCGTGGTGCCGATCAGCAAGGTATCCTTCGGATTTGGCAGCGGTGGCGGCGAGGGCAAGCGTGACGAGGACAGCGGTTTTGGTGGCGGCGGAGGTGGCGGCGCAAAGATTGAGCCTGTCGCCTTCCTCGTGATCTCAGAAGACGAGGTCCAGCTGCTTTCCACGACCGGGAAGGGTCTGGACATCGGGAAGATCATAGAGTCTGTGCCCGATGTCATGGACAAGATAAAATCCTTGAAAGGAAAGAAGGAGAAGGAAGAGTCCGCAGACGAGAACTGAGGGGGTATTATCTTGCAGGTCCCCCTTCTCATTTTTTTGTTGATCATCGCAGCAACGCTTGCGCTTGCAGTGATACTTCTGCTCGTGGTTCCGTTTGTCTTCCGATTTGAGCTGAAAGGAGGCTCCGGAGCAGAGTCAGTGCAGAATATCGAGGTGCGATGGCTGTTCCTATCCCGCGCAACCAATGGCACTGCCGCCGCAGAGCGAAAAAACCGGAGGGGGCAGAAAGAGGATAAGGGGGGAAAGGGGGAGGAAGAGGGGAAGGCGAAGAAAAAGGAGAAGACCGGAGACAAAATGAATATTGACCGCCTCTTTGATCTGATCCGTACGCTTCACTGCCCGGTTGCCGCGCTTGCGCGAAATGTGTTGCGCGGAATTGCAATCAAAGAACTCTCATGCCGTGCGGCATTCGGGCTTGATGACCCTGCCGAGACCGGCATGCTTGCCGGGTTTCTGTATGCCGCTTCTGCCCCGCTGACCCACATTCCTGCGGTCTCGATTCGGCTGGATCCTGTCTTCTGGGAGCGGACACTTACGTATCGTGCTGTCGGTTCGATCAGAATCACGGTGAGGCGAATGGTTGTTCCGGTCGCAGTCTTCCTGTGCGATAGGTCGGTTCGGGCGATGATTGTGAGATACATCCGCAGCAAATTTTTATAAAAATAACTGTAAACAAAATGCTCCGAAACCTTTTAATATCCTCTCATCCTCCACTATATCCATCTATGAGTAAATTTCTATTTCGCGTGAACTTCGCGATTGTTACGATTTAACAACGAAGCAGTAGGTGAATATCGGTGACCAACAATTCAAGCAATGCTCAAGTGTGTTACCAGTGCGGCACCTGTACTGCCATCTGTCCTGTGCGTAGGGTTGTTCCATTCTCTCCGAGAGTCGCAATCTACGATTCAAACATCTACGACACAGATACAGACGTCTGGGATTGTCTTACCTGCGGACAGTGCGAAGCGGCATGTCCCCAGGGTGTACGGTTGCTGGACTTCTTCCTCGATCAGAGAATCGGAGGAGAGCCCAGAGATATCGTACACAAAGGCGTCTTTACAGAATTGGCAGACTTGATGACGCGGCTTGGTAACAGCAAAACGACCCTCATAGAGGGCGACGACGCATCCGGAATCGGATACTTCCCGGGATGTGTGGACTTCCACGACATGTTCTTTGATCTGGATGTTAATTTCAAAGAGATCGCAACATCCTCTGTAACGCTCCTATCAAAAGCAGGACTCAACCCTAAAATCATGCAGCTCAAATGCTGTGGGCACGACCAGCTCTGGCAGGGGAATCAGGAGACGTTCGATAAGCTCAAAGAAGAGAACACGAAGATCATTAACGAGAGTGGTATTGAGACCCTCGTTGTGAGTTGTGCGGAGTGCTACAGGACATTTTTGATGGATTATGACCTCGATTGCGAGGTTAAGCACATAAGTCAGGTTCTCGCAGATTCTGATCTCGGTATCACGAATGGCACAGCTACTGCTACAATCCATGACGCGTGCAGGCTCGGACGCCACACAGGCGAGTATGATGCCCCACGAAAGGCAGTCGCGGCAACCGGCGCAAACATCGTCGAGATGCAGCACAATAAGGAAAACGCTCTCTGCTGCGGCGTCAGTTCAATGATGAACTGCAACGACCGCACGAAAGCGCTTCGGGTCCTGCGGATGGACGAGGCAAAGAGAACAGGGGCGGATGTGCTGATCACGTCGTGTCCAAAGTGTCTTGCGCATCTGAACTGCCTCAAAGAGGAAGAGGACGCAGAGCACGGGCACGATTACCCATTCGAGGTTATGGACCTTACCGTGTATCTGGCACGCAAACTCAATGGCGGCGATGGAGGCGATGGAGATGAGTGACACAATCAAGACAAGCGACCTCGACAAGGCATTCAAAGACGAGGTAATGACAGAACCTGGTGCTGAAAAACTGATTTTGTGCTTCAACTGTACGGGCTGCACCGCCGGCTGCACGATGGCTGAGCACGAGCCGAACTACAACATCAGGCAGCTCCTGCGAATGGCAAATCTCGGGATGCGGGATGAGCTTCTGAACCACCCGTACCTCTGGAACTGCACGACCTGCTACAAGTGCCAGGAGCGATGCCCGCAGGGTGTTCCGAACGTGGACATCCTCTTAAAGATCAGAACGATGGCTGTGCACAGTGGAATCATGCTCGACAATCACCGGAAGGTCGCGCAGTTGATGGCAAAGACCGGGCACGCTGTTCCCATAAACGACGATAATAAGGAGAAGCGGAAAAAACTCGGGATGAACGAACTCCCTGAGACCGTGCACAACTATCCTGATGCGCTGGAAGAGGTGCACAAGATTGTTGCGAAAACGAAGTTTGATAAACTGACGGAGGAGCAATCATGAGTGAACTATCATTCTTCCTTGGATGTATCGCGCCAAACAGGTATCCTGGAATTGAGAAAGCAACAAAGATTGTGATGGAGGATCTCGGCGTGCATCTCAGGGAACTCAAGGGCGCATCATGCTGTCCCGCGCCAGGGGTTTTCAGATCATTCGACAAGCTCACGTGGCTTGCGCTTGCATCCAGAAACGTTGTGCTATCCGAAGAGATGGGCGTAGACCTTCTGACGGTCTGCAACGGCTGCTTTGGATCACTTGTGGATGCGAACAACGTTCTGAAAGAAGACCTTGAACTCCGAAAAGAAGTTAACAAAGTGCTTGCAGAGGTCGGACGCGAGTTCAAGGGCACGATCCGTGTGCGCCACATCATGGAGTACCTCTACGATGACGTTGGCGTCGAGAAGGTCAAGGAATCGATCAAATATCCTGTTGACCTGAAGGTTGCCGTGCACTATGGCTGCCACCTGATCAAGCCGTCAAAGGAACGGCATCTCGGCAGTATCGAGAACCCGACGTTCTTTGACGAGCTTGTTGAGGCAACAGGGGCAGAATCGGTGATGTACAAGGACAAGAACGCGTGCTGCGGCGCCGGCGGCGGTGTGCGGACATCAGCCCTTGAGACCGCACTCAAGCTTGCCAGAGCGAAACTCGAAAATGCGAAAGCAGCTGGCGTTGACTGCATCGTGGACGCATGTCCATTCTGCCACCTCCAGATGGATGTTGGTCAGACCGAGATTGCAAAGAAGTTTGGAGATGTTTTTAATATGCCGATTGTTCACTATTCACAGCTTCTCGGGCTTGGCATGGGCTATACCCCGCAGGAACTTGGTATCGACATGAACTACGTCAAGAACGATGATTTCATAGCAAAGATTGAGAAGATAGGGGGTGGCAAGTAATGGCAGAATTAGTAGGAGCGGTTGCGATTGCAGGCGGCGGTATCGCTGGTATCCAGTCATCACTCGACCTTGCTGACAGCGGGCTCAAAGTGTATCTGATCGAGTCAAGCCCGTCGATCGGTGGTGTGATGGCGCAACTCGACAAGACATTCCCGACGCTCGACTGTTCGATGTGTACGCTCTCGCCGAAGCTCGCAGAGGTAGCAAGACACCCGAATATCGAACTTCTGCCGTACAGCGAGATCAAATCGATATCAGGAGCTGCTGGCAACTTCGATGTCACCGTCACAAGAAAAGCGACGTATGTCGATCCTGACAAGTGTACGGCATGTGAACTCTGTCTTGCCAAGTGTCCTTCAAAGGTTCTGGACGAGTACAACGAGGGAACTAGCAAGCGAAAGGCGATTTATCTTCCGTTCCCGCAGGCAGTACCAAGAGTGATGGTGATCGATGCCGAGCACTGTATTTATCTCACGAAGGGCAAGTGCGGGAACTGCAAGAAGGTCTGTGAGAACGACGCGATCGACTACGAGATGAAAGACAGAGATGAGGTGATCAAGGTCGGATCGGTCATCCTCTCGACAGGATTTAAGCCGTACGATCCCACACCACTCGAACAGTACCATTATGAGCATCCCGATGTCGTAACCTCTATTGAGTTCGAACGTCTCCTCTCAGCATCAGGTCCATCCGAAGGGCATGTGCAGCTGGCAGACGGAACGACTCCAAAGAAGATCGCATGGCTCCAGTGCATAGGGTCCCGAAATCCTGAGATCGGGCGTCCGAACTGTTCTGCAGTCTGCTGCATGTACGCAACCAAGGAGGCGATGGTTGCAATGGAGCACGACAATGAGCTTGAGACCGCGATCTTTAACATCGACGTGCGAGCGTTCGGCAAGGGCTTTGAACAGTTCTACCAGCGTGCGAAGAACGAAAAAGAGGTCAGGTTCATCCGCTCACGCCCATCAGGTGTCGATATCGACCCGGTCACAAACCAGCTGTCCCTGCGATACGAGGTCGAGGGATCGACCGAAACAGCGTGCGAGGAGTTTGACATGATCGTGCTCTCGATTGGTCTCACACCATCCGACTCGAGCAAGAAACTCGCGGAGATCGCAGGTGTTGAGATGGACGAGTATGGAAATGTCGCAACTGCAATCGATGCGCCGATGACGACAAGCGTCCCCGGAATCTTTGCATGTGGCACGATCGTTGCACCAAAGGACATACCTGACACGGTGGCGGATGCATCAGGTGCAGCATCGAAGGCGCACTCGATCCTTGCGTCGGAGCGTGGAACACTCGTAACCGAGCGGACATATCCGCCTGAGAAGGATGTAACCGCAGAGGAGCCAAGAATCGGAGTCGTTGTCTGCGACTGCGGAATCAACATCGCTTCAGTTGTGGACGTCCCCGCGGTCGTAGAGTATGTGAAAACACTGCCGCATGTGGTTCATGCCTACGAGCAGACGTATGCGTGCTCAACAGACTCGCTCGATATCATCAAGGAAAAGATCGAGGAGCACGACCTGAACCGGGTAGTTGTAGCATCATGCACCCCGAGAACACACGAACCGCTCTTCCAGGACACATGCAGAGGGGCAGGGCTTAACCCATATCTCTTCGAGCTTGCAAACATCCGGGAGCATTGCGCATGGGTGCATCAGAAGGAGCCGGAAAAAGCTACAGAGAAGGCAAAAGAGGTCATCCGGATGAGTGTCGCCAGAGTTGCGCTCCTGGATCCGCTCTACACCCAGAAACTTGATTTCAATCATGCAGGGCTTGTTATCGGCGGTGGCGTTACTGGAATGACTGCGGCACTCGATATTGCGGAGAAAGGCTTCACAACATACCTTATTGAGAGGGAACACGAACTCGGTGGACTTCTCAGGACCTTCACGAGACTTCAGGACGGAAGAACGACAAGCGAAATCCTTGACCCGATGATTGCAGCTGTAAAGAGTAATCCGAATATCACAGTCCACACAGGTACAACGCTTGATGAGGTCGAGGGTGCGATGGGAAGCTTCAAAGGAAAACTCTCAAACGGCGAAGAGATTGAGTTCGGGAGTGCAATAATTGCAACCGGCGCAAATGAGTTTGTGCCCGAGGGCTACTTCGGATATGGAAGCGAGAATGTAATCACACAGTCGACGCTTGAGGTAAAACTCGAAGAAGGAACCGTTGATGCGAAGAATGTTGTGATGATCCAGTGCGCAGGCGGCAGAAACGACGAGAGACCGTACTGCTCACGAGTCTGCTGCACGACCGCGGTGAAGAACGCAATCAGGCTCAAGGAGGATGACCCCGAACGGAATATCTATGTCCTTTACCGGGACATCAGGACATACGGTGTCTGGGAAGAACTCTACACCCGCGCACGTGAACTTGGCGTCCTATTCATGCGCTACACAGAGGACGACGAGCCGATCGTTGGCAATGGAACTGTGACAATCACGGACAAACTCTTAAACGACACGAAGTTCGAGATTGCAACAGACCTAACCGTCCTGAGTGCACCGCTTGTTGCACCAGATGGCGTGGAGGACACTGCAACGCTCTTCAAGGTGCCTATCGATTCCAATAAGTTCTTCCTCGAGGCGCACATCAAGCTGCGACCTGTCGACTTTGCAACAGATGGCGTATTCCTCGCAGGATGTGCTCAGGCACCAAAACTTGTCGATGAATCGATCTCGCAGGCATCGGCTGCTGCATCACGGGCATGCACGATCCTTGCAAAAGACCAGCTCGAGACGAGCGGTGTTATGGCGGTAGTGGACGAAGACGTCTGTATCGGCTGCGGCAGATGTACCGAGGTCTGTGCGTACAGCGCACCCACGCTCAAGGAGGTGGAGGTTGTTACCGAGGAGATCACGTACGTAACCCGCAAGAGTGAGATCAATCCTGCAATCTGCAAGGGCTGCGGATCATGCGCTGCAGAATGCCCGACAGGCGCAATCACGTCACGACACTTCACAACAAAGCAGATCTCGGCTGTGATCGATGCGTTTGCTTATGCTGATGGTCGTATCGAGGAGGTGGCATAGATGGCTGAATTTGAACCGAGAATCGTCATGTTCTGCTGCAACTGGTGTTCGTATGCCGGCGCAGACCTGGCTGGTGTCGCCAGGCTCCAGTACCCGACAAACACCCGGGTCATCCGGGTGATGTGCTCAAGCAGAGTACAGCCCACATTCATCCTACGGGCGCTAAAAGAAGGCGCGGACGGCGTGCTTGTCACGGGCTGTCACATCGGTGACTGCCACTACGTCGACAGTAATGTGCACACGAAGGAGCGGATGGAGAACGTAGTCGATGCGATGGAGCTTCTCGGACTCGAGGGCAGGGTGCAGCTTGAGTGGGTCTCTGCAAGTGAGGGACCTAAGTTCAGGGAGACGGTCACCGAGTTCGTCGAGCAGATCAGGGCGCTTGGACCGAGTCCGCTTCGGGCGGAATAGTCGCGAAATTGTATTATCGCGGGCGGTGGCAGAGGAGTCGCCGTCCGGTTCTTGTTTTTTTAGAGGCGGATGCCTGAGTGTCTGCTGTAGCTGTGTGTGGTGGGGCTACCGCTTGGTAAGAACGCCTGCCGTGCCACCCCCAAATGAATTCGGGAACCTCCGCGAACAGGGAGTCTGGCAGATGTGGTGCAGGACTGTGGGCGAAAGTTTAGTGAAAAGCAGGTAGACTTTTTTGTATCTGACATTCCGCACGTATATGGTAATCCACTATCATTTTTACTGATAGCGGTTTTAGCTATCTAAAAATATTATGTTTCTACCGTAACTTACATTCCGCAGACACGTCGCAAACCCAAAACATTTTAACCCACCCCATCTATTCAACCAGCAATATCCTTTGAGGGGATGATTAGCTGCATGGAGATAACAACCACATCACTTGCACATCTTGGACTTGTTGCTGGAATATTCGACAAACTTGATATTGCGGATACAATAGATTCTGCCATACCAAAAAATCGGGATCATGACATACCTCACTCGACCGTGATTAAAGCCATGTGCTTGAATGGTTTGGGGTTTAACTAAAGCAGATTATATCTTTACTCTGAATATTTCGAAAATCTCCCAACGGAACGATTGCTGGGGGACGGCGTGCTTCCGGAACACCTTAACGACGATGTACTCGGAAGAACTCTGGATATAATCTATGAATAGGGTTGCACTGAATTTTTCAACCGGATAGTCTTGGAATCCATGAATCATGTCTCGTTTGGTACGCACGTGCTTCACACAGACACGACCAATTTCAGTTTGCATGGAGCTTACTAACCACAAGATTTCTGTGTTAATCTCGTGAAATTTCATGAAATCTCGTGGTTTTTTCGCCCCCTCTAAACACATACGTCTTGTCCAACTACAAAAACACAGGATCACGTACCGCCTCCAGCAAGCTATATATCCTGACCGCATCCAGATGTGACCACTCATGAAGATTACAATCGTCTCCCCCGACCTCTACACTTATGGCGCAATGGTGATTGGCGGAGTCGTCAGGGATGCAGGATTTGATGCGACGCTCACCAAAAATCCGGATGACGCCGCCGAGACTGATGCTGACGTGATACTGCTGAGCCTCTACTCAACACTTCACCTCCTCGATGAGCGGATCCGAAATTTTGTATCCAGCTCCGCAGCCCGGGGCGACCGGTTGATCTATGCAGGAGGTCCGATCAGCGCATACCCGGACATCGTCCTGGGAGAACTGGATGTTGACGCGGTCATCGTCGGGGAAGGCGAGGAGTCAACGGTCGAACTTCTGAATAATGGAGTTTCAGAGGATATCGCAGGAATCGCATTCAGAAACGATGGAGAAATCATCTTAACAGAGCCAAAGCCCGCGAAAATCGAGAGACCGATGCCGCTGATACCGGATGACATCGGAGGTCAGAGTATCCGTGGCGCAAACACGTACATCGAGACGCACAGGGGCTGCATCGGCGCATGTGGCTTCTGCCAGGTTCCGAAGTTCTTTGGTACGAAGATTCGGAGCAGGGAGATTGAGGACATCATCGCGGAGATAGAGGAGTTCAAGCGGTGCGGTGTTCGGAGGATTGCGATAAGCGGCGGAACGAGTTCGCTATACCAGTATGGCAAATCAGGATCCGTCAATACGGGTGCGTTCATCGAACTCCTGCAGGCAATCGCAGGTGTTATGGGTCCGAGAAACGTATCGGTCCCCGACGTCCGGGTCGATTACGTGAATGAGGAGGTCTTGCATGCGATTCACGACTTCACGATGGGCTGGGTCTACTACGGGATCGAGTCAGGGAGTGACAGTATGCTCAAGACGATGCGAAAAGGGGTTGATTCGGAAGCTAACGTCTATGCGATCGAGCTTGCACAACAGTGCGGCGTCAAGGTTGGCGGGAGCTTTATTGTGGGCTACCCGGCAGAGACTACCAGTGATTATGAGGCAACGAAGGGCTTAATCGAGGAGACGTTCCTGGATGACGTCTTCGTGAGCATCGCAGAGCCGATTCCGGGGACTCATCTCTCAGAGCTTGTGCTGAAAACAGATGACTCAGAGAATCCGACGTTTATTGCGCACGCGGGCGAGTACAAGGCATTGAAACTCACTGAGAGTGAGGCGCGCTGCTTCGATCTCACACTCCATGCCCAGATGTGCAAGGCTGTGCCAAGCATTCTGACGGACCAGCTGTATCAGGCGGTATTATCGGATGCGCGGCAGCAGGGGGGCGATGTGCGTTCGGTTACGAGGTTGCTGCAGACGTATAGGGGCTGAATCTGTGTGCGCCGATGAACGCTTTTGGATCTTTCTTCATAGAACCATCACCGGTTCACTCAGAATCCGATCGCGTATGGCAGGACGCAACGCATCGTAGGTGCACACGTCAACATTTCTCCCAAGAGCTGCCTCAAGTTTCAGTTTCAGTCTCGCAAGGTCGAGCAGGTTTTTCTCGCCAACAAATTCTACCAAAAGGTCTAAATCGCTGTTCTCCTCCGCGTCACCCGCGCAAAAGATCCGAATATGGTTGCGCGGGTGACATCGTGGTGTTTTAGTGTGCGGATGATTCTGGTTTTAAGTTCTTCGATGTGGTGGGGGGCATTTTGATATCACCGCGGCGAATCAAACATGGTTAATTATCTACAAAAAATAATAAAGAATTTCATCACAATGGCTGCTCTCCGATTGAGTCATCTTGATTTCCAATTGCCCCTGCGAAATAGCGAAGAATCGAATCACAGAAGATAGTGAAAAGACTGCAATGTGACTCGTCGGTTATATACTTCTGGTCAGTCGAGTGACCAGCCATATATAGCTGCGTGGTCACGACTGTGACCATCAATATATACACATCCACTCACGCCCCAACCCACATCTCACAGCCCCCGCACACCCCCGCCACAATCAGCGCAACCACTCTCGCAATCTCATTCGTTGCCCCGATCACATCACCGCTGATCCCGCCGAAGTTGCGGTTCGCAGTCCCGAGAACGACAAACGCCACCAAAATTGCGCTTCCGAGCAGAAGCAGACCCGACCCCGCAAGAACAACCCAGCAGATTACGCCTGAGAATACGAGCCCTACCCCGAACTCACGAAGCCCCGTCTCATCAATCATGATCGATCCCAGCCCCGGATGAATGCTTCTTCCGAATGCGGAGATTGTGAGCATCGCCTGCTTTGCGCAGACCTCGGATGCGACCATCACCATCAGAAAGCCCCCGCCCCTGCTCAATCCAGCCGCAAGTCCCATCGCTCCGCCGCCCACAACACCCACAACACCACCCAGCACCTCGCCAATCGCTGCAAAAAGCCCGAGAACCACGATTACGCAGAAGATGACCCCGCCGATGCCGAGTGAGACATCGCGCATCGCACCCACCTTTTTTTCGCGTGAACCGTGCGCAACGACCCCGTCTCCAAAATCGGCGAGTCCGTCGAGGTGGTTGATGCCGGTAAGGTAATACAGTGCCACGATTGTCCCAACCGCTGCGATCTCTGACTGCAGAAACAATCCGAGGATGTGACCGATCGCCCCGATCAGAACCCCGATCAGAACCCCAATCACTGGAAAGAGGTACACCCGCTTGCCAAGGGCGGCGAGCCCTTCCATACTGATCCCAACAGGAATCGTCGTCAAAAATCCCAGACCGGACCTGGCGGCAAAGAGGAACTCACGCATTCACAAAACCCCCATCTCGGAAAGACGGTCAGGCAGATACGTGTCAGTCACGAAGTCCAGACCCTTGCCTGCGAACGCCTGCTGCTCGGACTTCTTCCCGAGTTTGAGCTGGAGATTGATCTGATCCTTCCAGTAATCGGTATCGAACCTCGGATCAGTGAGTTCGCTCTTCAGCGCTGCAATGTCCTGATCTGTCAGTTTGTCTGTTGAGAGCGAGTACTCCACGATATCAGACGGCTGCACGCCGAGAAACACCGCTTTTGGCGCTGCAAGATATTCGGAGAGGTGTGCGCTCTTAATCGACCCATAAGCGACGCTCGCATAGATTCGGTAGCTCCATGGATCGCCGTCTGTAAAGACGACTACCGGAAGCGACAACTCCTCGCTGAGCCGTTTTACCATGCGACGGGTACTTCTTGCGGGCTGACCCTTCAGATGCACCAGAATCGCATTATATTTCTCATCAAACCCGTTCTCAATTAATCTGGCGTACATACCGCCGGTCTCAATTGCAACGACGAGCTTTGCATCGTGGTCTTTGAATTTGACATTGTCCACGCTGAACGGGATCTGGTAGCCGCTCTCGCCGACATCCTCCTGACAATGGATGGGGCGATCGCCTCGTTTCGTCTTTTCGGTTATGCTGATCGGTCCGAACATCGTTGCCCCGTCCTCCTCGGGGCGGATATGGAAGTCCTCCCGCTGCAGGGCGGTTACGATCTCAAGATCCTCGATCAGCCTATCGCTCTCTGATTGCTGCTTGAATTTTGCAATATCCCAATTCTCTGATATGTAATAGAGTTCTCGGAGCGTGGATCCACGATTTTGCCTTAGATGCTCGTTTATCAGCAGTTCTATCGAATACGCCATCTTCAACAGGTGGTACGCACCTTTGACCGTCTTTGCGCTCCTCATGCTGGTCTGATCGCCGTACACCCAGACCTCGCTCTTCTCGTTATACTCGATATTCTTCTTCGTTCTCGTGGATATCTCAACGCCCGGGATCGTCCCGTTCTCGAACTGGTCGTAGAGCTCTTCTATCATCTCAAGCAGCGTCTTCTCTGCGATGTGATTCTCTTTCATGTTATCGAACCCCTCCTGCGGGGCAGTTTTTTTGAGGTTGTCAACTTAATTCGATGTTGTATATTTTGTTAACTCCAGAAGAACTGGTTGCTCTTCCTTTGTCTTCCTGAAGGGAAAATGCCGACCATTGTGTTAAATCATCGGTCTTGCATTTCATCCCATTTTAACATCTTTAGCCGTTTTAAATCTCGGTCAGTCCATTTAGCCTGTTTTTCTACCATCGATTTCAATGTTTTTGGGGGAAAAGTGTCGGCCGGACCATGAAAGGAAATTGTGACTTTTCTCCCATCGGGGTGGTAGTATCTCTGGTGGCTCCCCTTTTGGGACCGAAAATAGAATCCATCACGAGAAAGAGCGGAGATAATTTCCCTGGCAGTTATGTTTCGCAACTTGCTATAATCAATCGGCATCACGTGGTTACCATTACTCTTGGTTCGGAGAAAATCTGAACTTCCTTTTCCGATGCTTCGGGCATGGGTTCCTCGTCTTCGATTAATTCTTCTATTATTACCTCAACTACTTCTTGTATATTTCTTAATGCTTCTTCTTTGGTATGCCCCCATGTAGCTCCCCCAATATCCTCGAGGGCGGGGCAGCAAGCATGCCACCGCTCACAATCCGACTCGACCACCACCCTAAAAAGATAAGTTCTCGCTTCTGTTTCACCTTTGCTCATAGTTACGTTGTTTACCTGCGTTCACGCCACATATACGTTTCGATTGTCAGTAGCCCCGCGGAACGCGTTCATACAACCATTCCAAGATCTTCCGGATAATTTACGTTCAGAAACATGCGCAGATCAGAGTCGAACCTGCGCAGTGACTCTGTTGGCACAAAGAGAACCTCATCCATCGCGTATATCGCTGACCTGATGGTGTGCTCATCATTTTTCATTGCATCACGACATGCGGTTATCATTGGTCTGCCATATACCGCGTATAGCGTTTCAAGCATCCCGTTTCGATGCTGCGGAATTGCCGCATCGTGACCTGTTGCATATTCGAAGAGCGCATCGATGGCAGTGGGATTGATATGCGGCAGATCGCATGCGAGACATACCGAATATTCTGATTTCGATGCGAGCAGTCCTGCAAGAATGCCTGCAACAGGCCCATATCCCGCAATCGAATCGCAGACGATCGTAACCTCCGCACCGTCCCGAACTCGCAGAACCTCTATGAGCGACTCTTTCTGCTCGGGGTCTCGTGCAGCGATCACGATCTCATCCACAGCCCGCAACGCCCGGTCGATCACTCGGTCGATCATCAGAGATCCGTTGATCTCCAGCAGTGTCTTGTCACGCCCGAATCTGGCACTTCTCCCGCCACAGAGGATGATCGCTGTTCTCATGCAGACGTTCTGTTGTGGTGCGGGGCTCATTATATTTTCTGCGCATGCTCAACCACGCGTTGGAGTCTGGCGATCGGAGAGTTCGGCAGAAACGAATGACAATCCTCGACTTTAACCTCGAAAGGTTTATGCCACGTCGCCCCGTATTGGTAATGGGGTTTCTGATATGAGATGTGGAAGCGCGATTCTCTGCATGGTGCTGCTACTGCCATTAATAGCGATCGCCTCTGCAGATACGCTGAACATAACCGCAGGAACAGACGAGACATTTGCTGACAACCGCACCGTAAACATCACCGTGAATCTCACAAACACAACCGGGCACCCTCTCGATAACACGCGTGTCAACTTCACAACAACCCGTGGAACGCTCTCTCTAAGCTACACCTACACAAACGCCTCCGGAATCGCTGTTGTCATGATCAGTTCGTATGACGTCGGCACTGCGAAGATCACAGCCGAGGCACCGGCTGCAAGCAACACCACAAACGTGACATTCGTTGCCGGACCGCCTGACCGCATCCGGTTCCGTGTCAACGGTAGCGCTGTTGTGAACACCACCTGCATAGTCTCAGCAGAGGTTTACGATTCCATGGACCGCCCCCTCCCGAATACGACTATCAACTGTACAATGGTGTCCCCCCCGGATAATCTATGGAACAGCCCGATCGAATACAATAACGCGTTCGTGACCCCATCGTCAAACATAACCGATGGGAATGGCGCAACAACTGTTATGGCATACCTCGATAAACGAGCGGGGAGTAACATGGTCGCCGCAAAGATCACAACCGCAGACGAGCTTGTGGTGAACGAGTATGTAACGATCATCGGAGTTGCCGGTTGCCATGCGAAGATGCCCTTTGCCCCCAATCCGGCGCGTGTTGTTGCAAATAACATCGAGACCTCAAGGGTTACAGGCGAGGTCGTCGATGAATTCTTAAATCCGCTGCTCTCCCGTGGGTCGATTCGCTTCAATGTCTCAGGAAGCGAAATTGTGATGCCACTGGATGGTTACGGCATCGCAGAGATCACTCTGAAACCATCGATCTTCCCAGGCAACATCACTGTGAACGGCACTTATATCGATGAGGCAGAGGGTGGCACCAGTCTCACTAATGAGACCGTCGTTGAATTCTATGTGGAAGAGCCCGCAAGAATCGTTGTTGTGGCAGACGCAACAAGGATATCCGTCTCGAGTATCGAGGGAGTCAATGAATCAGTGATAACCGCCACTGTGGTCGATAAATGGGATCATGTTCTCCAGAACAGGACTGTTAACTTCAGTACCACGCTCGGAAGCCTCTCTTCGACCACCGCAACCACCGATACGTATGGGCAGGCGATGGTCACGCTGCAATCCGCAATTTCCGGCGATGCAACCGTCACAGCAGACGCATGTAACGATTCGGGAGTTCTGATTGAGGACGATATCGCAATTCAGGTCATGGGCACTCCGTTCATCTCGGTCATATCAACAATCGAGCCGGATCCGATTGAACAGGGCGGCATAATCAATGTGACAACGGTCGTATCGGGTCAGGGCAACATCACCGGAACGCGGCTCTCCGCACACGCGATGCTCGTTCTCGACCGATCAGGCAGCATGGATCCTGATTACTACGCAGGAACGCCGCTTGATGTTGCGCTCGTTCTCGACCGATCAGGCAGCATGGCATATCTCGGCTCAAACCCGGAGCAGCCGATGGTTGATGCAAAGACCGCTGCAGAGGTCTTCATGGATAATCTTGTCTCGAATGCACAGGTTGGGGTGGTATCGTTTTCAAGCGGAACACCGGACAACAGCAGAATTGATATCGGATTGACATTGCTCAATTCATCGGATGGTAAAGCACTCGTTCGGAGCGCAATTGATATGATATCCGCAACCGGCAACACTGCGATAGGGGCCGGGCTTGCAGATGCCAATAACATGCTTATGGGCGGGCGGACTGGTGCAAGAAAGATTACGATCCTGCTTACCGACGGCGTGTGCAATACAGGAGGCGATCAGGATTGTTCGCAAGCGATTACAACTGCAAATGCGAACGGCATCACGATATACACAATCGGTCTTGGCAGCGCCGCGTACATAGACGAACCGCTCCTGCAACGCGTCGCATCCGAGACCGGCGGCACATACTACAATGCACCGTCCAGTTCCGAACTGCGTTCTGTGTACAACTCAATTGCCCAGGAGATCAGCGATTACGACATAACCGAGATTGAGTACGGGATAGAGGGGTTCACGCCATACGATTATGAGGCTGAAGGTATGGTTGATCTCATATCTTATGTACTCAGATTCGATGGATATGATCTCGATACCACCTTTGATGCCGGCTCCAATTATGGTGGTAGTAGTGCCGGTGAATGTCTGGTTCAGGTCAACGGTGTGAATTTCACATTGATACCTCCACCATCGTATGGCACTGATCCTGGGTGGGTGGCTGATTACGAATATGACATCACAAGCTGCGTGCATAATGGGTCTAACACGGTCACGTTTTATGATTACCACGAATACGCCGGACTCAGTTCGTGGACCAGTCGCGTTCGCAACGTAGACATACTCAAAGATGGCGCGGTCATTGCAAGCTATACTGCGGATACCGACCTGAGTGGATCCGGATACGCATGCTCCTTTGATGGTAATGCCGCCCCTGAATTTGAGGAGACTTTTCTGATCAATGAGACCCTAAACGACCTGAAAGTGCTACTGCAATGGGAGAACAGCACCACAGACCTTGATATTGAACTCGTAAGTCCGGGTGGGGCGGTATACGGGATGGGAAACGACACCACCGGCTACTACTTCGACGACCGCGAGGCAATCCCAATTGACGTCCGGTCCCCTGAGTTTGACACATACATCGCATCGGAAAGTCCGGACACGGTCTTTGCAGACGAGACTTCATTCTGTGTATCGGACGATCTGACCGGCGGAGGAGAGCAGGCATCCTCTATTTTGCGATGGGAGCTTCCGGGTGCGCCAACGCAGAACGCAAGAATCGAGAGCGTGATCATGTATCTGCGCGGCATGGATCCAACTCCAACCTCTGATCCTGGTAATGCGCATAGATCTGTCAATATTTACGATATAACAACCGGTTACAGCGATGATCCGACATGGAACTGCTGTTACAACTCCACACCACAAGCATGGGCATCCGGTGGCAGTTTCAGCAGCGCGGACAACGATTCACATCTCATCGACTCGGTTGCATTAACAGAATCGATTGCGGGTGATGTGATTGAATTCGATATAACGAACGCAGACTGGAGCGGCAACCGCATTCCTGACTGGGGCGAGGAATGCAACATCGTTCTCATGGGATCAGGTTATGGTGGAAAAGGCGCCGACCGGTTCGCATCCGGCGAGACAAACCCAAATAGATACACATACACCCTAAATGGCTACCGCCCGCTTGTCACGATCACATACTCGATACCGGGAGACACATCAGACTACATCTGGATTCGCCCGCTCCCATACACGTACCCGGCTACCGACACGGACATTGTCGAGAACGGGGACTGGACGCTGCGGGTCACAGGGTCCGGTAATGGTTCCGAGCGGTTTAACATCACCACCTATATCGACAAGAAGAGTGCGGCAAAGCTCGCATCTCATGCGTTCATATCGAGTCTCGATCCAACCAGAGCGGATCGAGTCGGGCTTGCCACATACAGCTATTCGAGCACGAACGATACGACCGACCAGACGAGCTATGTCTGCGAGGAAAACCAGTGGGAAGGCTATTTCACGGTCAACACACCCGGGGTCTATTATTTCAACCTGACGTGGGACGATGCATCCGATCTTGACCTATACCTGTACGACGGAATAACTCTTCTCGACTCATCAAGCGCGTCACATCCGGAGACTGTGACTGCTACGCTATCGTCAGGCACAAACTACCGTGTCGTTGTCAATGGAACGGACGTTATGGGCGACGATACACGATTCACAATCAATGCTTCAAGTTCGCCATTAAGGGAGATCATGTGTGCCTATTATGATGGTAACAGCGCGAGTGTCCCCAGATACCGGCAGCGAGACGGGTCTGGTTGGTCGGATGAAACGGATGCGAATAACGTTGGCGGAACCATCCGGTGGATCACGATGCAGTCGTGCCCGACACGAGACGAGATGATCCTGGGGACTGTGGATTCGTCGTATGACGTCAATGTGCAGGTCTGGGATGGTTCTACATGGAGTGCGCCGCAGCAATTCACAGGTTCATTGGATTCATACACGTGTCGTGGGTTCGATATCGCTTATGAACAGGTTTCAGGTGACGCCATGGTCGCATACGTGGATACGGGGCTGAATGATGGGGTGCCACGATATCGGATATGGGATGGCACGGGGTGGACTGGTGGGGCTTTCGTGAACAGTACAAGTCCGGGTGCCGGAGATCTATGGTGGGTCAGGCTTGCCGCAGATCCGAACTCGGATGAGATTGTTATAGTGACGCTTGATGATGCAAGAGATATCCGTGCCCAGGTATGGGACGGATCGAGCTGGGGCAATCCACTCACTATCACGAATGATTCCAGAGCCTACGGCTACCAGTGCTTTGATGCGGTCTATGACCGGAACGGAAACGCCATTGTTGTGTGGTCTGATAAGGGCACTTCAACTGTCAGATCTCGTGTCTGGAATGGCACGGCGTGGGGCGCTGCCAGCGATATATATGCATTTACAGATAGTGTGTACTGGATCAAACTTGCAGCCGACCCGAACTCAGATAACATTCTCATGGGTGCGCTGAACGAGGATAAGGACGTGCATGTAACAGTGTGGAATGGCTCTACATGGTCGTCAAACCTCAAGATCGAGGAGAACACCTACGAGTGCAACAAACGGATCATGGATGTTTGCTTTGAGCAATCGAGCGGCAGGGGGCTTGTGGTATGGGGGGACAGTACACCCACGCCCAAGTATCGTATATGGAATGGCTCATGGGGCAAAGAGAGTTCAGCCTCGAACCTCGGTGGGGACTGGTACACTCGATGGGCGCGATTAACCCCTGACCCGGACTCAGACGAGATGTTTCTCATGACTTCTGATGGCAATAACGACCTCAATATCCAGAAATGGGATGGCTCGGAATGGAGCATTCCAACCGAGGTCGAAACGTCGTCTGCCCGCGATTACGAATGCTTTGATCTCACATACTCACAGCAGGACACCTCACGCACGCAAGCGACTGTAGACTGGCTCAAATGGCGGGCGCAGATCGATGAGACGCTTGCTAACTCGGCAGTCAGCTGCAATCCGATCAATTCGTCTATCGACGGTCTCACGGCAGACGGCATGACCGCAATCGACGAGGGTCTGTTCAATGCGAACAATGGTTTGGCAGACTACGAAAACGCAACGATCGTCCTGATGACGGACGGAATCGACAACGTCGGCTACCACTCGATGATCGCGGAGGCAGAACGTGCGGCAGCAAACAACATCACCATATTCACGGTCGGGTTTGGCGCAACAATCGATTGCGATATACTGATGCGGATCGCAAACATAACCGGCGGAGAATACTACTTCGCTCCGAATGCAACGGTTCTCAAGAACATCTTTGTGGGCATCGCAGGCGAGCTTGGGAACTACACTGCGCCCGAGCCGAAGATCAACATACACATCGGAAACAACGCAACCATCGATGGGAGCTATACGAACGTGACCTACATCGAAAACAGTGCGAATGTCACGTACTTCAATCGCACGACAGAGGACTACGAGACCAAGCATCACCTGAACCCGAACGTCACGTACGCAGGAAACCGCACGATACTATCGTGGGACGTCGGAAACCGGCCGGAACCATACGAGATAACGGTCGGGAAGTACTGGATGGTGACGTACCAACTGCGAATCGACAACAACAGCGCAGGGATGACTCCGGTGATAATCTCGCCGTCAAGCATCTCGTATATAGATTCCAATAGCACCGCAACAATCGAGACAATTCCTGACGCAACTGTTACTGTGACGGGCAATGCAACACCCGATGTACATACGAATTCCGCAACGGGTCACTACCTCGATGCAGAAGCACTGTACCAGGGCCCACTACCGCAACGAACATCTTCTACGTCCCCTTCACCGCCACAAGACATTCTGGAGTATGCGTACGAACTGACAATGCACCTCACGTACTCTGAAAACGGAACCGATAAACCAGTGGCGTGGGGCGCACTCGTTGAGTTCGAGGTTACATCCGGAGTGCTGTATAACAAAACCACTGATACCACGTCTGGCAGAATCAACGAAACAACGGCGAGCGGCGGCAAAGCCATCACGTGGGTCTCGTCGGATGCGCCCGGCACAATTACGGTATGGGCACGGCACACAACGGAGGACGACACGTATCTCAACGATACCGCGGTCATAATCTTCCACTCGCTCGAGTCCCCGCCGATAATCCCGCCGGCTCCAAAGCCGCGTGGTGTGATTACGCTGGAGTAATTCACTGGTGCGGGATGTACTATCTTTATTACAGCGATAGCTGATAGAAGATATCATGTGCGTAAGTGCGGAATCTCTCAGTTCGGCAGAGTTTGAAGCATGATGCGTCAGAAGCTTCCGGACCTACTTCGCGAGCATAGCGCGTTCAGATATGAGATCATGGACATAATGGCGGACGTCTTCGCATCCAGAGATAATTTTGAGCGGATTCTGGAAGAGATCAAGGAGCTAAGAGAGGATGGTAACCGGCAATTAAAAAGATTTGGGCATCTGTTTGAAGACATGTCTATCGATCAGCAGGCAATCAAATTAATGATCTCTGCGCTGAGTGGTCACGCTGCTTATGGACTGGAAGCAGGTATTAGACAAATCGTAGAGGAGTTTTCGGGACAGACCTTCAAAAAGATCGAGCACCTGTGGTTAAGAGATGAGAAAGGGGAGTTATACGGGGTGCCTGCAGATGTGGAGTATGATCTGTACCTGGAGGATACTGTGAATTATGTTGTGGAGGTAAAATCCCACACAAAACTGGGTGATGTCTTCAACTTCCATCGCAAGAGCGCCTTTGCCGAGAAATGTCTTGAAAAGAAGATACGATCAATTATTATCAGCGTGAGCATAACAGATAGCGCAAAAAAGAAATGTAAGGAACTGGGAATCGATCTCATCGCAAGAAGCGTGGTATGATCACTCTGCATGTGTGTTCGGTTAAGCACCTCAAGTGATCGTCACAGTGCTCACACTCATCACTGCCTTTGCAGATCCATACCACCATACACAAAAGCAATCTCGTTCACTCAGTGCCAGTACTTCTAATTGATTATTGTACATTTTTGTGACTATATCTTGGATAAAACGTGGGATATAGAACCACAGAGTGCGCAGAGGGTCACAGAGAGATGTAACCTGTTTTAAGATGAATTTTGTGAGTAATGCACGATTGGGCAAACTCTGTGTTCCTCTGTGCCCTTTGTAGTTGATTTTTCTACAAAATATAAAATAAATTATATATACTTTGCCGGCTATGTGGCAGTAACATGTAAAGTACCCAGTGTTATCGGAATGCCCATGTTTGTGGTGTTTGGTTGAGTCTTAATCGAACACACATGGATCACGCTGGAGTAGAGAGTTTACAGTCCATCTTCAACTCTTTTCGCAATCGCAGCCGCAACCTCTGCTGTTGCGAATCGTCCGCCAATATCCGGAGTTGTCATACCCAACGACA
>Ga0209013_10000539_pt1 | contig 34145 bp, 32 predicted proteins | sample Cruoilmetagenom2_FD_187291 | JGI IMG/M metagenome (GOLD analysis project Ga0209013, IMG submission 187291) | Oil polluted marine microbial communities from Coal Oil Point, Santa Barbara, California, USA - Sample 2 (SPAdes) (version 2) | ecosystem: Environmental > Aquatic > Marine > Oil seeps ...
TTGGAGTTATAATTATAATAATATTTGTATTTCAAGAAGAACGAGCTGAAAAGAAAAAGGTGAAGTAATGGAAGATTTAACATTTATTATTGAAAATGAACAAGCAAAAGAGCGTATTGATAAAGCAGTAGCCTCTTTTGAGTCAGATTGGTCACGTACCCAAATTCAAAGTTTTATAAAAGATGGACATGTTACTGTGAACAATGAACCTGCTAAGTCGAATTATAAAGTGAAAGCAGGGGATGTTATTGTTGTAACCCCTCCAGATGCTATACCACTAGATATTGTAGCCGAGAACTTGAACTTAGAAATCATATATGAGGATGCGGATGTAGTAGTTGTCTATAAACCTCGTGGAATGGTTGTACATCCCGCTCCAGGTCATACTACAGGAACCCTTGTTAACGGACTAATGCATCAGATCAAAGATTTGTCAGGTATTAACGGGGTTATGCGCCCTGGAATAGTTCATCGTATTGATAAAGATACGACTGGTTTACTTATGGTAGCTAAAAATGACGTAGCACACGTCTCTTTAGTAGATCAATTAGTTAAGAAAACAGTTACTCGGAAATACACGGCACTTGTGCACGGTCGCATTGCGCACGATAAAGGAACAATTGATGCACCAATCGCTCGTGATAAAAGAGAAAGACAAAGCATGGCAGTAGTGGATAATGGCAAGCATGCTGTTACACATTTCCGTGTATTAGAAAGATTCGACAAATTTTCATTGGTTGAATGCCAGTTGGAAACTGGACGTACGCATCAAATTCGTGTGCATATGAAATATATTGGTTATCCTCTTGCTGGGGATCCAAAATATGGTCCGAAAAAAACAATTAACTTTGATGGGCAAGTTTTACACGCGGGATTATTAGGTTTTATTCACCCGAAAACGGGAGAATACCTAGAGTTCTCTTACCCACTTCCTGATGATTTCACTAATTTAATCCAAAATTTAAGAAATCAAACATTGATTAATGAAGAATAGTATTCTATAATAAGAAAAACGCAAGCGTCTATGTCACTCTTGACGAGCGCTTGAGTTAGACAAATACTGAGTAAAAGGCATTTACTTTCCCAGTATATAAAAACTATATAGCTTCACCTTTAATAACAGTCCAGAGAGGCTGAGAAGGTACATGTGAACGTGACTCACTATTAATCTGCGGATTATTGGGAATCACTCTGCTTAATAACGCATTTACAACCTTCTAGGCTCTCGAGTCTTAGAAGGTTTTTTATTTTGTACAAAGGAGATGAGAATTTGATGGGTGAAAAAGCAAATATTCTAGACGAGAAAGCGATTAATCGAGCGCTCACAAGAATTGCACATGAAATTATTGAACGTAACAAAGGAATTGATGAGTGTATTCTCGTGGGTATTAAAACGAGAGGTGCATTTTTAGCGAAACGTCTGGCAGATCGAATTGAGGTAATTGAGGGCAAGCCGATAAAAACAGGAGAGCTTGATATTACGTTATATAGAGATGATCTATCATTAAAAAATAATACGGGTGAACCATTAGTACAACAAGTGGATATAACACATGATGTGAAAAATAAAAAAGTAATTTTGGTAGATGATGTTCTGTACACAGGACGAACAGTTCGAGCAGCAATGGATGCAGTTATGGATCTAGGAAGACCATCTCAAATTCAGTTAGCGGTATTAATCGATAGAGGACACCGTGAACTGCCTATTAGGGCAGATTATGTTGGGAAAAATATACCCACCTCTAGCGGTGAGAGAATTGTTGTTAAAGTAACGGAAACAGACGAAATAGATGCAGTATCCATTTACGAATAAGATTCTATTTAAAGGTAGGGGAAATTCATGTCAAATGCGATTTTAGATGTAAATGATAAGCCATCAAGTGGACAGCTCATCACTTTAAGTTTTCAGCATATGTTTGCAATGTTCGGATCAACCATTTTAGTACCGCAGCTTGTAGGTTTAAGTCCTGCAATTGCATTATTAACAAGTGGGATTGCAACAATAATTTTCTTACTCATCACTAAATTCCAAGTACCTGCATATTTAGGATCGTCGTTCGCATTCATCGCACCAATTCTTGTGGCAGTAAACGGCTTGAATGAATCGGGGCAAGCTATCAATCCAGGAAATGCAATGATCGGTGCAGTTTTTGTAGGGTTGGTTTATGGAATTGTCTCGCTTATAATTTGGAAAAGTGGTTATAAATGGATCATGAAGCTGTTACCAGCAATTGTTGTGGGACCAGTCATCATGGTCATTGGATTAGGACTATCTGGGGTAGCAGTAGATATGGCGATGAATATAACAAATGCAGATACAGGCTTAAAAGAATATAGCTTCTTGCATTTCTCAGCTGCACTTGTAACTTTGTTTACAGCGATTGTCTGTACGGTTTTCTTCAAAAATATTATTAGTACCATGCCAATCTTAATAGGATTAGTCGTCGGTTACATATATTCCATTATCATCGGTATTGTTGACTTTGCTCCTATCAAAGAAGCAAAATTATTCGATTCACCCGATTTTTTATTACCTGGAGTACATTATGACTTTGTCATTACAACTAATATCTTACTAGTGATGGTTCCAATAGTCATTGTTACTATATCGGAACATATTGGGCATCAGCTCGTGTTAGGTAAAGTGGTAGAAAGAGATTACATAAAAGAACCGGGACTGCATAGATCATTACTAGGTGATGGTTTGGGAACGTTAGTAAGTGCACTTATCGGTGGGCCCCCTAAAACGACTTATGGTGAAAACATCGGAGTTTTAGCAATAACTCGTATATATAGTGTTTATGTTATTTTGGGCGCTGCTGTGGTGGCGATTCTACTATCATTTTTTGGAAAAGCGATGGCAGTTATTTCGACGATACCAACAGCAGTTTTAGGCGGCGTATCTATCCTATTATTTGGGATAATCGCAGCAAGTGGTTTGCGTATGTTAGTTGATGCAAAAGTGGATTTCGGTAATAGTCGCAACTTAGTCATTGCATCCGTCATTCTCGTAATAGGAATCGGAGGGGCAAAGTTCATCGTTACGGAAGCACTTAGCATCGAAGGGATGGCTTTAGCAGCAATTATTGGAGTGATATTAAATCTCATTCTACCTGGAAGAAAACAAGCAGAAAGCACAGATTTATATAAAACTAAATAATAGACCTTTTAAGAAGTTGAACAGTGAGTCAACAAAAGGTTCGGATAGCAATCTGGGACATATAATATGATCCTGCTACTTGTCTATGCAAAAACGAACCTTCTCGAGACCTTTTCGAGGAGGTTTTCATTTTATTTAGTAAAAAAAATTGTTAGATATAGCTTAATGAGAAAGAAGGGTGGCTGTTAAATGAGAAATTTAGTATCTATGAAAGAACTATCAGTAGCTCAAATACATGCATTATTAAATCAAGCACAAGCGTTTCGTGATGGTACCGCCTCAACTCTAAAGAATAAATACATGGTATCGAACCTCTTTTTTGAACCTAGTACTAGAACTAAGATGAGTTTTGAAGTGGCTGAAAGAAAGCTAAATTTAGAGATCATTCCTTTCGATGCTGGCTTTTCTAGCACATTAAAAGGTGAAACATTATATGACACAGTAAAAGTATTAGAATCTATTGGCATAGATATATTAGTAATTAGGCACGAACAAAATAATTATTTTGAGGAACTCATAGATAGAGTTAAACCCATTATCATCAACGGAGGAGACGGTACAGGAAATCATCCGACCCAAAGCCTTCTAGATATTTATACAATTTGGGAAGAATTTGGTACTTTACAAGACAAAGTAATAACGATTGTAGGGGATATCGGGCATAGTCGTGTTGCCAGATCTAATGCGGACGCACTTACAAGATTAGGTGCAAAAGTTCGCTTTGTATGTCCACCAGGGTGGCAAGGAGAATTTGAGGCTTTTAATAACTTCGATGAGGCATTAGAAGATAGTGATGTTCTCATGTTGCTACGTGTTCAACATGAAAGACATGATGGGAAGACAGCATTTTCTAAAGAGCAATATCACCAAATGTATGGACTAACGCTAGAACGAGAGCGAAAAATGAAAAAAAATGCAATTATCATGCATCCAGCCCCATTCAACAGAGACGTGGAAATAGCTAGTGAATTAGTAGAATGTGATCGGTCAAGGATTTTTAAACAAATGGAAAATGGTGTTTATGTTCGCATGGCTATTATTGAAATGATTTTGAAAGGGAGAGAATAACATGACAAAAATTATTCAAAACGTTCAAATAATTAACATAGAAGGAAAATTAGAAACGACTACTGTTTTAGTTCAAGATGGTAAGATCTCGGCAATCGGTACAGATATTATATCAAGTAATGCACAACATATAGATGGGAAAGGACTTTTACTTTCACCAGGATTCATTGATGTACATGTCCATTTACGTGAACCCGGTGGAGAGCAAAAGGAAACGATTGAAACAGGAACGAAAGCTGCAGCAAAAGGTGGATATACGACCATTTGCGCAATGCCAAATACACGACCAGTACCTGATACAGTAGATAATTTCTCACATGTATTAGATTTAGTAGAGAAAAATGCCCTTGTACGTGTCTTACCTTACGGTTCCATTACTATTCGACAAGCAGGAAAAGAAAGAACAGATATCAAAGCTTTAAAAAGTCTTGGAGCCTTTGCTTTAACGGATGATGGTGTTGGGATTCAAACTGCAGGTACAATGCTAGAAGCAATGGAAGAAGCAGCAAAATTCAAAATTCCAATTGTTGCGCATTGTGAAGATAACTCCCTAATCTACGGGGGAGTAATGCATAAAGGAAAGCGAAGCGATGAGCTGGGATTAACAGGTATACCATCGGTTTCCGAATCAGTACATATTGCGCGCGACATTTTACTCGCAGAAGCAGCAGGAGCTCACTATCACGTGTGTCATGTTAGTACAAAAGAGTCTGTACGAGTAATACGAGACGCTAAAAAAGCAGGTATCCATGTGACAGCGGAAGTAAGTCCACATCATTTATTGCTTTGTGAAGAAGATATTCCTTCCAATGATGCAGTTTGGAAAATGAACCCACCACTTAGAGCTAAAGAAGATATGATGGCACTACGCGTGGGATTAGAAGATGGCACTTTAGATTTTATCGCTACTGATCATGCTCCTCATACAGAGGAAGAGAAAGCATACGGGTTTGAAAAAGCTCCGTTCGGAATTGTCGGACTAGAAACAGCATTCCCACTATTACATACTCATTTTGTAAAAACTGGCGATTGGACACTTCAGCAACTATTGGAGTACCTAACTATCAAACCTGCGGAAGTATTCGGATTTGAGTTTGGAAAGCTAGAAGTAGGAGCACCGGCGGATTTAGTTTTAATAGATTTAGAAAAAGAACAGAAAATAGATAAAGAATCATTTTTTTCAAAAGGAAAGAATACACCGTTTAACGGATGGGTTTGCACTGGTTGGCCACAACTAACAATGTATAACGGAGAAATCGTATGGCAGGAGGAACAAGCATGAAAACAAGATATCTAATTTTAGAAGATGGTACGGTATTTAAGGGAAATGCATTTGGAAGTGAAGCCGGAACAATTGGTGAAGTAATTTTTACAACTGCAATGACAGGCTATCAAGAATCCATATCAGACCCTTCTAACTGTGGGCAAATATTGACGTTTACATATCCAATGGTTGGTAACTATGGTGTAAATCCTGATGATTTTGAAGCTATTAAAATAGGTCTTTCTGGTGTTGTAATAAGAGAGCTTGCTGAACAACCTTCTAATTTCAGAAGTACGGGTACTTTGAGTGAATTATTACAAGTGAAAAACGTTCCTGGAATTGAAGGAATCGATACTAGGAAGCTAACACGTATTATTCGTATGCATGGTTCTTTAAAAGGCAGACTTACAAATGCAGGTGAAGAAGTGAACGTGGAGCAGGTAGTAAACGAACTTCATGCTACGGAAATTCCAAGAAACGTAGTAGAACAAGTTTCTATAACTCGCCCATATCCAAGCCCAGGACGAGGAAAAAGAGTTGTACTTGTGGACTTTGGTATGAAACACGGTATTTTAAGAGAACTAAACAATCGTGATTGCGATGTTATTGTTGTTCCATTTAATACATCGGCAACAGAAATTTTAGGTATGTATCCAGATGGTGTCATGCTATCCAATGGACCTGGGGATCCAACTGATATCCCAGAAGCAATCGAAATGGTCAAAGGAATTATCGGTAAAGTGCCGGTATTCGGAGTATGTCTTGGACATCAACTTATTTCACTTGCAAGTGGTGCTACATCTTTCAAGTTAAAATTTGGCCATCGCGGAGGAAATCATCCCGTAAAAGATTTAAGAACTGGAAGAACAGAGTTAACTTCTCAAAATCACGGGTATGCAATTGATGCAAATTCCATCGCACAAACAGATTTAGAAATAACCCATATAGCGCTAAATGACGGCACCATTGAAGGGGTAAGACATACAAAATTCCCAGTATTTTGTGTTCAGTTCCACCCCGAAGGATCTTCAGGACCTGAAGATTCAAAACATCTATTTGATGAGTTTATCGAACTTATGAATGCTGAAAGCAAAAAGGAGAATTTACATGCCTAAACGTAAAGATATAAAAACAATATTAGTAATAGGTTCCGGTCCAATCGTCATCGGCCAAGCAGCTGAATTCGACTACGCTGGTACACAAGCATGTATTTCACTAAGAGAAGAAGGCTATAGCGTTATTCTAGTAAATTCAAATCCTGCAACTATTATGACAGATACAGAAATTGCAGATAAAGTTTATATTGAACCACTTACATTGCCATTTGTCAGTAAAATAATTCGTAAAGAGCGCCCCGATGCAATTTTACCTACACTTGGTGGACAAACTGGATTAAATATGGCAATTGAGCTCGATGAATCAGGTATTTTAGATGAACTAGGAATAGAAATATTAGGTACAAAACTGGAAGCTATTCATAAAGCAGAAGACCGTGATTTATTCCGGACACTGATGAATGAATTAAGTGAACCGGTTCCAGATAGTGATATTATCCATAATCTTGAAGAAGCGAAAATATTCGTAGAACGTATTGGTTACCCGGTTATAGTACGTCCAGCTTTTACAATGGGTGGAACAGGTGGAGGTATTTGTTACAATGATGCAGACTTAGCTGAAATTGTGACAAGTGGTTTAAAATACAGTCCTGTTACTCAGTGTTTACTTGAAAAATCGATTGCTGGATATAAGGAGATTGAGTATGAGGTAATGCGAGATTCTGCCGATAACGCAATTGTTGTATGTAATATGGAAAACTTCGATGCCGTTGGAATTCATACAGGGGATTCAATCGTAGTAGCTCCAACCCAAACACTGTCTGACCGTGAAAACCAAATGCTTCGCAATGTATCTCTAAAAATTATTCGTGCACTTAAAATTGAAGGTGGATGTAATGTACAATTAGCACTTGATCCACATAGCTTCAATTACTATATTATTGAGGTTAACCCTCGGGTAAGCCGTTCTTCTGCGCTAGCTTCAAAAGCAACTGGTTATCCAATTGCAAAACTGGCTGCTAAAATCGCAGTAGGCCTTACTTTGGATGAAATGATGAATCCAGTTACGCAAAAAACATACGCTTGCTTCGAACCAGCCTTGGATTATATTGTAGCGAAAATTCCAAGATGGCCATTCGATAAATTTGAATCAGCTAAACGTAATCTAGGTACTCAAATGAAGGCGACAGGAGAGGTAATGTCACTCGGTCGTACATTTGAGGAAGCGATCCTTAAATCAGTGCGTTCACTTGAAACAGGCCATTTCCATATAGAAATGAAAAACAGTGAGACCATTACAGATGCATGGATGGAAAAACGTATTCGTCGTGCCGGAGATGAGAGACTATTCTTCATAGGAGAAGCACTTCGTCGTGGAGTAACTGTAGAAACAATTCATGAGTGGAGTCAAATTGATCAATTTTTCCTGAACAAGCTCCAGAATATCGTGAAGTACGAACAAGTTATCCAAGAAAATCCTTTTAACCAAGATGTATTATATAAAGCAAAACGCATGGGCTTTGCAGATAAAACTATTGCAAAGTATTGGAATGTAAACGAATTAGAAGTATACAACTTTAAAAAAGAAAATGGCATTGTACCAGTTTACAAAATGGTCGATACTTGTGCAGGAGAGTTTGAATCCGAAACACCTTATTTCTATGGGACTTACGAAGAGGAAAATGAATCCATTCGTACGGAAAAGGAAAGCGTCATTGTACTAGGTTCTGGTCCAATCCGTATTGGTCAAGGGGTTGAGTTTGACTACGCCACTGTACATTCTGTATGGGCTATTAAAGAAGCCGGTTATGAGGCGATTATTATTAATAATAATCCCGAAACAGTTTCAACTGACTTCTCCATCTCCGATAAATTATATTTTGAGCCACTAACATTAGAAGATGTTATGCACATTGTTGACTTAGAACAGCCAAAAGGGGTAGTTGTACAATTTGGTGGACAAACAGCGATTAACTTAGCGGCAGGACTGGAAGAAAGAGGCGTGAAAATTTTAGGCACAACGCTAGAGGATATTGATCGTGCAGAAAATCGTAACAAGTTTGAAGCTGCTCTTCATGAAATAGATATTCCACAGCCACTCGGAAAAACCGCTGTTTCTGTAGAAGAAGCAACTACCATTGCCAATGAAATAGGTTATCCAGTATTAGTGAGACCATCGTACGTGCTTGGTGGGCGTGCAATGCAAATTGTCTATACTGAAGATGAGATTAAACACTATATGGAGAATGCAGTGGAAGCAAGCCCTGAAAAACCAGTTTTGATCGACCGTTACTTAACGGGAACAGAAATAGAAGTAGATGCAATTTGTGACGGGGAAAATGTATTAATACCAGGAATCATGGAACATATTGAACGTGCAGGAGTCCATTCTGGTGACTCGATTGCAGTGTATCCCCCACAGAAGCTTTCACAATACCAGATTGATACATTGGTAGATTACACAACAAGACTTGCAAAAGGGTTGAAAATTGTTGGATTGATGAATATTCAATATGTCATCTCAAAGGATAAGGTTTACGTGATTGAAGTAAATCCACGTTCAAGTCGTACGGTACCATTCTTAAGTAAAATTACATCCATTCCTATGGCGAATATTGCTACAAAAGCGATTTTGGGTCAATCAATCATAGAACAAGGGTACGCACCTGGCCTTGCTTCAACTAGTCCAGGTGTGTATGTAAAAGTACCAGTGTTCAGTTTTGCGAAACTTCGTCGTGTAGACATTACACTAGGACCTGAGATGAAATCTACTGGAGAAGTAATGGGGAAAGATATTACCCTCGAAAAAGCATTATATAAAGGTTTAGTGGCAGCAGGTATGGAGATTAAAGACCATGGCACAGTTCTAATGACCATCTCAGATAAAGATAAAGCAGAAGGTATCGCAATTGCGAAAAGATTCTATGCAATTGGATTCCGAATTATGGCTACTCAAGGTACTGCAGAAGCAATAAAAAATGTTGGAATACCAGTAGATATCGTTGATAAAATCGGTTCAAAAGGAACAACCTTACTAGATGTAATTCAAAAAGGGGAAGCACAATTTATCATTAATACGTTAACAAAAGGAATGCAGCCAGAACGAGATGGATTCCGTATTCGTAGAGAATCCGTAGAAAATGGTATCCCTTGTTTAACTTCGTTAGATACTGCAGAAGCAATGCTACGTGTTATTGAGTCAATGACATTCTCAACTGAGACTATGCAACATCAGGAGGTTAAAGCATGATTAGACAAGAACAAATGCAAGTCGTAAAACAAAGAGCCATTGCGACGAACATTTTTGAACTCACATTGACAGGACAGCTTGTACTGGATATGAAACAACCTGGTCAATTTGTCCATTTGCGAGTGTCAGATCAAATGGAACCTTTACTAAGAAGACCAATAAGTATTTCATCAATAGATGAATCGACATTAGAATTTACGATGATTTACCGTGCAGAAGGCAGAGGAACCACACTTCTTTCTGAAAAGAAACCAGGGGACCAAGTGGATGTACTTGGACCCCTTGGGAATGGTTTTCCGATTGATAAAGTAGAAGAGGGGCAAAAGGCTTTGCTAGTAGGTGGGGGAATTGGTGTGCCACCTCTATTTGAACTATCCAAAAGACTTGTGGAAAAAGGTGTACAACCTATTCATGTATTAGGGTTTCAGTCGGAAGATGTTGTGTTTTATGAAAAACAATTTCAAGAACTTGGAGAAACTTATATTGTAACGGTAGACGGTAGCCATGGTTCTACTGGATTCGTAACAAATGTTTTAGACAAGTTTAAAGATGATTTTGCGGTTTACTATAGCTGTGGTCCAACACCGATGCTTGCTGCACTTGAAAAAATGTATCCAAGTAAAGAAGGTTATTTATCTTTTGAACAACGCATGGGTTGTGGAATAGGAGCGTGCTTTGCGTGTGTTTGTGATACAACAGAAAAAATAGAAGCTGATTATGTAAAAGTTTGTTCAGATGGTCCAGTGTTCCCGTCAGGAGTTGTTCGAGTATGAATAGATTAGCTACCCTGTTACCAGGCCTTTCTTTGAAAAATCCAATCATGCCAGCCTCTGGTTGCTTTGGGTTCGGAAAAGAATATGCAAAACTATATGATTTGTCAAAGCTAGGTGCAATTATGATTAAGGCAACTACGCTTGAAACGAGATTAGGTAATCCAACACCACGTGTGGCAGAAACACCGGCAGGAATGTTAAATGCTATTGGACTGCAAAACCCAGGGTTAAAAAAAGTGTTGGAAAATGAACTAACTTGGTTGGAGCAATATGATGTGCCAATTATAGCTAACGTAGCAGGCTATACTACAGAAGATTATGTCAATGTTGCAGAATCAATTTCAAAAGCATCAAATGTTCAAGCTCTTGAACTAAATATCTCTTGTCCAAATGTTAAACAAGGTGGAATTACATTTGGAACAGATCCTTATATTGCAGAAGAGTTAACGAAAGCAGTAAAAGCAGTATCATCTGTCCCTGTATATGTGAAGCTGTCTCCGAATGTAACGGATATTGGAGCAATTGCCAAAGCGGTGGAAGCAGGCGGAGCTGATGGCATAACGATGATTAATACTTTACTAGGAATGCGCTTAGACACTAAAACTGGTCGTCCAGTTATTGCAAATGTAACAGGTGGTTTATCAGGTCCGGCTATTAAGCCAGTGGCACTTCGTATGGTTTATGATGTAGCGAAACAGGTATCAATTCCCATTATTGGAATGGGTGGTATTTCTACTATCGATGATGTCGTTGATTTCTTATCCGCTGGTGCGAGTGCGGTTGCTGTAGGAACAGCAAACTTTGTAGATCCATTCATTTGTCCGAAGTTAATAGAACAGCTTCCAGAAAAATTAGATGACCTTGGATTTGAGACAGTAACTGATTTAGTAGGAAGGAGCCATCGACTATGAAAAACAGTCCAATTATTGCATTAGACTTTGCCTCAGCAAAGGAGGCTTATCAGTTTCTAACTTCATTTGAAAAGTCATTATTTGTAAAGGTAGGAATGGAATTATATTTACAAGAAGGTCCTTCTATCGTGTATAAATTAAAAGAGATGGGTCATGATGTTTTTCTTGATTTGAAACTACATGATATTCCGAATACAGTAGGTCAAGCGATGAAAGGTCTCGCACGTTTAGGAGCAGATTTAGTAAATGTGCATGCTGCTGGCGGAACGGCAATGATGATTGCTGCACGTGAAGGATTGGAAGCAGGGACGACAGCTGGCAATAAAAGACCTTCTATAATTGCTGTAACCCAACTAACCTCAACATCTGAATTGCAAATGCAACAGCAGCAGTTAATTCAAACGACGATGGACGAATCGGTTGTAAATTATTCGGAACTAGCTAAAACAGCAGCGCTAGATGGAGTCGTTTGCTCAGTTTTAGAAGCAAAGAAAATTGTAGCTGCTTGTGGTCCTGAATTTCTACGTGTTACTCCAGGTATTCGTATAGCAGATGGAGCAGCTCATGATCAAGTCCGTGTAGCAACTCCAGCCAATGCTCGAATCCTTGGTTCTTCTCATATTGTGGTAGGACGATCGATAACAAAAGCGGATAACCCAGTACAAGCATACGAAAATATTTTGAAAATGTGGGAGGAACACACATGAGCTTAGAAAACAAAATTGCCAAGGCGCTTCTTGATGTGGGTGCAGTTACATTAAAACCTAATGACCAATTCACATGGGCTTCTGGTATCAAATCACCAATTTACTGTGATAACCGAATTACAATGTCCTCACCTACTATTAGAAAAGAAATTGCACAAGGCTTAGCAAAAGCAATCGAAGAAAACTTTCCAGGAACAGAGGCAGTAGCAGGTACTGCAACTGCAGGTATTCCTCATGCTGCATGGGTAAGTGATATAATGGAACTTCCGATGATGTATGTGCGGTCAAAAGCAAAAGAACATGGACGTGGCAATCAGATTGAAGGTAAAGTAGTCCCAGGACAAAAAGTCGTAGTGATTGAAGATTTAATCTCCACAGGGGGAAGCAGTCTAGTTGCTGTGGAAGCCCTTCATAAAGCAGGGTTAGAAGTACTAGGTGTAGTTAGTATTTTTACTTACGGGCTACGAAAAGCTGAACAAGCATTTGAAGAAGCCGATATTTCCTTTGTCAGCTTAACAAATTACGACGCATTAACTACTGCTGCAAAAGAAGCTGGAATGATTATGGAAGAAGATATTCCAATGCTTTCTAAATGGCATAATGATTTAAAAAGTGGGCTGCTAGAATAGATTTTAAAAAACGATCTCTTCGATAGGGGATCGTTTTCTTATAGACATTTTTAACTTGAAACTATTTCCTCTAATTCTCGTATATTTGGTAGACATTTATTTTTAAGGAGGAATTATGAAAAAACAAAAAGTTATTCATGAGTATACTGAACAAAAAGTAGAACTGTTTTGGTGGATTTTTATTTAATTGTTATTACAGTAGGTTTTATTGTAGGCTTATTTTTAATAGTTATTCCAATATTTCTATTTATTCATTTCGGGGTTTGGATAGATATCAAATTAGTTAAATATACGAAAAAAATGCTTTGGGAAAATAATCATCTTTCATCTTATACTTTACTTGAAAATACAATTCAAACAAAGGAATGGGATAAAGTCTATAATAATATACCTTCTGAAAGAGTTGTCCCACTCGAAAAAATAATAAAAGTCATTGCCTCATCTTACATAGTTCGCCAAACCATAAGACCTGGTCCGCATTTTAGAAAGACCACGGAAACCGCACCTATTTTAAATATAGTTTATCTTGAGAAAGGTGAGCAGAAAATACTAATAATTCCGTTTCCCTCACATACAGACTCAGGATGGGGTAATTGGCTCGAGTTTTTAAATAATCATTTTACATTACATTTTACAGCACGTATTCTCTTTCGAAAAGATATGCCCATTTTAGATGACTTAAAGCGTTTAGATTATTTGTTACAAAACCCAGAGTTGGTGCCTTTCCTTTATACTGGTGATTGGCTTAAGGATGAGCCATTATTATTTTCGAGTTGGAAAGAAAATCTAGACCATCACCAAAAAAAGAATTGAATAGATTTGAACAGGTTTTTGTTATATTATGAGGTAATGATATTGAGAGGGCGAGTGTAAGGTATGAAAATTTTAATGGTGACGGACCTAGTGAAAAGATTTTCATTGGAAGTTTTATCTGGTCACAATCAATTCCATCGGGTACTAAAGAAAACAAAGGTTCGACGTCCAGGTTTAGAATTTATGGACAAGTTCGATTTTATAGCAACAGAACATATACAAATCCTAGGGAAAAATGAAATAAATTATTTACACACCCTTCAGGAAGAGGAGTGTAAATTACGAATTGGCAATATTATTCAATACGATCCACCTTGTATTATAATTACGTCCAACCAAGAAGAGCCTCCAGGTCTAATACAATATTGTATTGAAAATGATATACCATTATTGCGCACCCCAGATTCTACGAGTGAAGTAAGTGCAAAACTAGATGCTTTCGTCGTAAAAGCAATGGCTCCAGAGATTTCGATACATGGTGTGTGTGTGAATGTATCTGGAATGGGTATCTTGTTGCGTGGTAAGTCCGGCGTCGGTAAAAGTGAAACTGCTCATACATTAATAGGACGTGGTCATCGTCTAGTAGCAGATGATATCGTTGTGTTAAAAAAGCTAAGTCCACAGACGCTTCTGGGATCACATAATGAGAAAAACAAGGAATTTTTAGCATTACGAAGTATTGGGTTATTGAATGTAGTGCGTCTGTATGGTCGTACTGCATTTCAAGAGGAGACTCGAATAGCATTAGATATCGAGTTAACTAAATGGGAAAGCAATACATTGAATAACGAACTAGAATTGGAAACAAAATTTATAGATTACATGGGAGTTCAAATACCTCATATGCAAATCCAGTTACAACCAGGTCGTGACGTTGCTGGACTTATTGAAGCAGCAGCAAATAATTGGTATTTAAAGCAGCAAGGCTATAGTGCTGCTGAAGAATTTGTGAAGAGATTAGAGGAAGAAATGGAAGAAGATAATTAAAATAGCTAACAACACCCTCCATGTTTATATTATGGGGGGTGTTTAAATATTTGGTATTTTCAAATAAAAAGTATGGACATGGAAGCGTTTTCCAGTTTATCATTTTCTGAAAGAGACAGCAAATAGGAAGGGGATCTATTTGAGGGGCAATTTTAGTAGAAAGATTTATGTGAAGAGTAGAACAAGTGAGACAGTATTTATTTATTCGAAATGGGGGATTTAATGGAAAAGTTGTTTAAAAAAGAATTTTCTCAAGTTTTATCAATTATCCCAAAAGTGTTACAAATATTTTTGAATTTCTGTCTGGTTCTGTTAGCGTTAATTTTATCTTTCTTACTTATTAAAGAACTGACTGTATTCCTTCAAATATTAATAACTGTTGGGTCTAGTGACTATAAGCAGTTCCTTGCAAATATTCTCATTTTCTTTTTATACTTTGAATTCATCACGATGATTGTTAAATATTTTAAGGAAGACTATCATTTTCCGCTTAGATACTTTTTATATGTAGGTATTACTGCTATGATTCGTCTAATTATAGTCGAGCATGATCATCCTATAGACACATTAATTTATTCTTTAGTTATTCTTATACTAATAATAGGGTATTTCATTATGAATATTACACCTCTTGAAAGACCAAATCGTCATTATTTTTTAAAAAGTAGTAGGGAGTAAACAGCGATGTTCAAAAAGATAGAAATACGTGCAGAGTATTAATCGAATTAATCAACTCGACTAATAAGCTGCACGTTATATATTTGTAGAACATCTTTAAATTTGTGAATTTGAACAGGAATTATTGGTTCTTTTTGTCATCACTTTTTACTGTTTATTGGAGAATATTTGGAGTGGATATATTTTTTTGAGCAGATTTTGAAGCTGCGTGTATGATGGATGAATCTAGTTTTGAATTATTAGCTGCTCCATCTAGCTGCGGTTTTGTATCTGATTTTGCGGAAGTAGCTTGTTTAATATTTGAACTTGAAGTTGATTTTGTATTGTTGCCACTTGCAGAAGTATCTCTTTTGTTAGATGTCTCATTTTGGGTACTCTTTGTTTCAACAGCATTTTGTGAACCAGTCATACTTGCTACATTTTTTACTACTTGACTAAATTGTGGTGCAACAGTTTGGGCGAGGTTGCCGATTGTTTGTGCATTAGTAGCGTTTTGTCCGGTGGCACTGTTATTTTGGTTTCCTCCCATGTTTTGAGAGCTAGAAGTACTTTGAGTCGAACTCCCGCTAGTTATTTTTTGTGCGATATTTCCAACCATCTGCATGATGTTTCCGCTTTTTGGCCCAGCTCCTGAAGCATTTTGGCCTGACTGAGTCCCGCTAGCCATCGAATTACCAATATTAGGTTTGCCACTTGAATTAGCATTTTCACTTGTTAGGTTTTCCATAACAGTACTTATCGCTTTCGTTGGGCAAAACTTTGTTGCTCCTTCAGCTGCTTTCATAGAACCAAAAAGTACGAGCATTTTACCACTTCTGCTTTTTGGTTCCTGTAAAAGTCTTACGGTTCCATATGTGGTCATAACTGTACCTAACATGAGTCGGAAGAATGCAGTTCCTGGACTAAGGTTTTGTTGGTTAAATGCCATCTGTCTTGACCTCCAATTTTTTTTTATTTCTTGGGAAATACTTCAAAGAGATATGGATAAATTAAGAAATAGATATTTCAAATGAACATATCCATTTCAGCATTATAATCCCCAGACAATTAGTTTTTATGCTTTTGAAACATTTCCGATTTTGAATAGAGAATTATCTTTTCAACATTTGTTCTTGAGCCATTCTCACCATTTCTTTTACCATACTTCCACCAATTGGTCCACCAATTTTTCCAGCCTGTTCTGAAGTAAGTTCTCCATTATATTCATTATTTAAGGGAATACCTAATTCATCTGCAATTTCGTATTTTACATCGTCGGGATTATTACTTTTCACTTCATAACCCCTCTCATTCATTACCCGAATCTTTAGTTTGTCTAATTCTTCCCGTGCAGAAGGTACTAAAATTTTATGTTTGTTTGTCATTTTTCTTCACTCCTTCATAGGATAGTCTTACCTCAGAATGAAACCTTACTCTTTTAGTATTAACTGTTAAAGAAATAACTAGTGATTTTACATATTAAAGAATTATAGGTAAATGATTATAGGTTGTCCTAACCCTAATATCTTAAATGATTTTAATTTAAATAATTAATTTCATTAATATTAAAAAAGGTACTATAATATCATTTGGCGGTAAAATATACCGCCGCTCAGTAGGATTCCTATACAATATAAGGAATATTATTCGTATGGGGGAATTGAAGATGGAACTTCGTAACTTAAAAACCTTTTTGGTTGTAGCTGAATGTGGGGGATTTACTAGAGCTGGTGAACAGTTGGGATACACACAGTCGACAGTTACAAATCATGTGAGAGCATTAGAGGAGGCTGTTGGAAATCGCCTTTTTGACCGGCTAGGAAAAACAGTTTTTCTAACAGATGCCGGTAATCATTTAGCATCGTATGCAAAGGAAATATTGCATCTTTATCAAGAGGCTGTTGATTCTTCACGGTTAAATACTGAGCCTTCCGGTACAGTATTAATCGGAGCAAATGAATCATTAATGGTATATAGATTACCAACTATTTTATATGAGTTTAAAAGAATGTATCCCAATGTACAACTTATTTTACAGCCTTCCGAAAGTCAGGAACTTAACAATGAGTTAAAATCCGGGAAATTTGACTTAGCTTTATTTACAAATCCTGAAAAATTAGGGCCAGACATTATTACGAGTGATTTAGTGAAAGAGACGCTGGTAATGATTGCCCCTGAAGGTCACCGATTGTGTGGCAAATCGATAATAACTCCAAAGGATCTGGAAGATGAAGTATTGCTTCTAACAGAGACAGGAAGCTATCGTGATTTGCTAGAAAGATGGATAAAAGACGAGGGTGTTGGATGTTCACGCATAGCTTTTTGGAATATTGAAGCTATTAAACAGTCAGTGAAGTGTGGACTAGGTCTATCCTATCTACCTCTGATGACGGTGAGAGAGGAACTGGATCGAGGTAGCTTAGTTGCATTACCGTGGGTCCATAGCGAGGAATTCGTAACTACTCAACTAGCGTTTCATAAAGATAAGTGGCTTACGCCGGCAATGAATAAATTAATAGAAATAATCGAGAAGCACGCAAAGATATGGGAGTCGGAAGACCGACAGTAAACTACATAAATACTACCCTCCGTGGAGGATGACACCTGTTAAATCAGGATAAAGTAGAACTTTTGCTTGGCTATTGGTAGGAGGAAGTACATAACATGACTAGACAACATTTTAAAGAAATATTTTTAATAATCATTGGATCCTTATTATTCGCTATAGGTATTAACTACTTCGCAATCCCATATCGATTATCCGAAGGAGGGGTAATTGGGGTTACTGTTATTACCTATTACTTATTCGAATGGTCTCCAGGTGTTGTGAACCTTATAATTAATGCTATTCTTTTAGTGATAGGGTATAAATTTTTTGATAAAAAGACAATGATTTATACAGTAGTAGGGATTATTTTTTCTTCTTTGTTTTTATTTATAACCGAAGATGTAGGACATCAACTGAATGGTGATACATTGTTAGCTGCTCTTTTCTCAGGGGTATTTGTTGGCCTTGGACTTGGTTTAATGTTCAGGGCGGGTGGAACTTCCGGAGGATCTGCCATTTTAGCTCGTTTAGCCAATCAGTATTTAGGTTGGAGTCTTGGAAAAGGTGTTTTAGTTATAGATATTATTGTTATAGCTGGTTCAGTATTCATCATTGGTCAAGAAAAAGCAATGTACACGCTTATTGCCGTATTTTTAGGTTCTAAAGTAATCGATTATGTAATTGAAGGTTTAAATAGTCGAACAGCAGTGACAATTATTTCCGAACACTCTGAGGAAATTCGTCATTTTATTGTATCTAACATGACTCGCGGGGTAACAATTTTAGAAGGTCGAGGCGGATATAGTCAAAATCAAAAAGACGTTCTCTATATTGTTATTAACCAACAGGAACTAGTACAACTGAAGCAAACTGTCAGCAGTGTAGATTCTAAGGCATTCGTTGTCGTTCACGAAGTCCGAGATGTTTTAGGTAGTAGTTTTAGTACTAGTTAAAATGAAAGATTACTTAAGGTAACAATGAATATGAACCCTAAATAGTGACCACTTGATGTTAACGCATCGAGTGGTTTTTTATATTGGAATCATTTAGTGCTAATATGTGGACTGCACTTTAATCTATCTTTTCTATTCGTTTTCTTTTAGTAACAGTTATAACGTTAAGTAACAAGATTAATATGCCTGCTATGAAAATGAATAAAGATAGACCCATCTTCACTCCCCATCAGTTTTATGCTTGTAAAAAAGACATTAAGATTACAAAACATGAAAGGTAGATTTGAGGCTTTGAAATATGCTTGAACATGGAAATTCCTCCGATATGCCTGTATTTTATATGAAATTGTTTGGAAATCTCAAGCAGAGATTAAATTTTTTATGTCTTGGTTAAACTTGTATTGAATTTTAAAAGAGTAATATATCATTAGTTATGCTTTCAAACTCGAATAGTACAATTGGTTATTCTTTAGGAAAGTGTATTAACCCTTGAAATTTATGAATATGGTAAAGTAAGGACTATTTTGGTTTAGCAAACTAAAATATTTTCCCTATCATGAAAGAGGTGATCAAATGAGTTTTAAGATTGCTTTACTAGTTTGTTTGATTTTAATGTGTCTAATTGGCTTTATGACTTATTATTTAGGGAAAAAGTTAACGACAAACTTGTTGAAATATATCCCGGTGTTTTCTTTAGGTTTTGGAGTGATCTTTTTTTATACAAGACTAAACTTTGTATCTTACCCAAATTCATTCGATAGCATTTTCGATACGATAGCTATTATTATACTTCTACTTGTGTTCAGTATCGCGTTGTTGGAAGTAGTCATCATTGAGGTTGTAGAAAACACTAAAATATTTGGTAAAGGTATTATGGTTATACGAAAAGCAATGAAATTAGCAGTTATAAACAAAAAACAGGTCTGACAGAAGTAAAGTAATTACTTCCATCAGACCTATCTTTAAGCCAATTTTCCTGTACAAAGCGAATTGTAATATACTTCACTAATGAAAATTCTACTTCTTCATATTTCTAATCTTCTCTTCGTCCGGTGTTACAAATAAAGTTGTTTGCTCAAAATAAATGACAAAACCTGGTTTTGCTCCATTAGGTTTTTTTACTTGTTTAATCACGGTATAATCTACAGGGACTGAGGATGACTCGCGTGCTTTACTAAAATATGCTGCAAGATTTGCCGCTTCTAATAGGGCTAGTTCTGACGGATTTTCTGAATGTATAACTACATGAGATCCAGGGATATCCTTGGTATGAAGCCATGTGTCAGTTTTGCGTGCTAATTTAAATGTTACAAAATCATTCTGTTTATTGTTTTTACCAACCGATATTTCGGTACCATCTGCAGCAAAATATTTTTCTGGTGTTGGCTTAACTGGTTTTTTCTTCTTTTTCGAAGCACGCATTTTTAGTAATCCTTGCTCCATTAATTCTTCTCGAATTTCTTCAATATCGGTTGGAGAGGCTTGCATTACTTGTTGTAGCAATAATTCGAAGTAAGCAATATCATCTTTGGTAATTTCAAATTGTTGTTCGATCTTTAGTAAAGCTGTTTTTGCTTTTGTATAGCGGCTATAATACCTTTGTGCATTTTGGGTAGCCGACTTCCGGACATCTAACGGAATCACAACCGTTTTCTCATTTTCATCATAATAATTTACAAGCTCTACTTCTTTCAGTCCCTTTTCAATTGCATGTGCGTTTGCCATTAATAGCTCACCGAAGAGCTGATACGTCTCTAAATTCTCAGCTTGTTCAAAGTCTTTTTGAAGCTTTTTCATCTTTAACTTCAATTTGCTTAATTCGTTCTGTAGCCATTTTTCTAAATCACCAGCTTGCTGTTTCACACGGTCACGTTCTGCCTTAGCGAAGTAAACACGATCTAGTAAATTACCTAAACTTTCTTCATCGAATTTGTCGCCTTCCAAATGAGTTAATACATTTGGTGAATAATAGGACTTCCCATTTACTTCTACAATTTGTTTTGCAGAACCGCCTTGCTCAATCTCCTGAATAAATCCTTTATAAATCTCTACTCTATTCGTTGAGTTTTGGAATCTATACATTATTTCTTTAGCGTGTAGTGGAGAAAATCCGGAAATTTGATTCATAATTTCTGTAAAATCATTGGCCGATTTAAGTACCCCTTCTAATGTTTCAGAAAACTCGAGTGGATTAAGCTTGTTTTGAGAAGGAGGAGCAATATACGGTTGGCCAGGTAAAATAGTGCGATAACTATTCATGGAAGGGGATAGATGCTTAATACTTTCCAATATTAGATTACGAGTTGGGTCAACTAAAAGTAAATTGCTATGACGTCCCATGATTTCCATATGAATTTCACGGGTAATATCATCACCGATTTCGTTTTTACTTTGTATTTGGAAAATAATAATTCGATCACTTTCGTGTTGATGAATACCAGTAATAATTCCACCTTCTAGATGCTTTCGTAATACCATACAAAAAAGCGGAGGCTGGGCTGGGTTATCGATTGTTTCATGTGTAATTTGCACACGTGAATAAGAAGAATGTACAGAGAACAATAGTTTATAATTTTTGCCTTGGGCTCTGATATGCATTAATATTTCTTGTGAATTGGGTTGGTGTATTTTAGAAATACGCCCGGACACGAGTTGTTGTAATTCTGTTGTCATAGATATAGTAAATAAACCGTCAAATGCCATAAGTTATCCTCTTTCAAATCATTATTTTTATTTATGGACGTGCGCCTACCGTCAAAGAAATAAGATGCCTAGCGCTTTTCTATATGTCTAGTTCCAGCGACTAGCACCTTAGGTCGCTTTAGAATTTTCAGAATCGTTGCGTTCGAGTGCACTTAGACTGACTTCCAAAGTAGAGGTGCTTGCACTTTTCTTATATATCTTATCATTTTCCAGTGCACTTGTGTTATAATCAGTTAAGTATGTAATTGGAAGTAGTCGTTGTAGTATGACTGTATTTGAAGGAGACGTTATGCGAAGAGAAAAAGGTATTTTGATCGTTTTATCAGGTCCATCAGGAGTAGGTAAAGGGACAGTTAGAAAAGAGTTATTTTCCGAACCCGGTACAAACTATGAGTATTCTATATCTATGACTACAAGAAGTCCTCGCGAAGGTGAAGTCGATGGAGTAGATTATTTCTTTAAACAAAAAGAAGAATTTGAGCAACTGATTGAAGAAGGTAAATTATTAGAATATGCCGCATATGTGGGCAACTATTATGGAACCCCTATCGACTATGTAAATGCTACGCTAGATTCAGGACGAGATGTTTTTTTAGAAATTGAAGTTCAAGGAGCAGCACTTGTTCGCGAGAAAGCTCCAGAAGCATTATTTATTTTTCTTGCACCTCCGAGCCTTTCAGAGCTCCAACAAAGGCTTATTGGTAGAGGAACAGAAACAGAAGATGTCATCAGTTCGCGTATCCAAGCTGCACGACAAGAACTTGAAATGATGCATTTATACGATTACGTAGTAGAAAACGATGAAGTGACAAAAGCATGTGCGAAAATAAATGCGATTGTAGTAGCCGAACATTGCCGTCGTGAACGTGTAGAAAAAAGATATTCAGCTATGCTGGAAGGAGAAATTTAATATGTTATATCCATCTGTAGATTCCTTAAAAACTCAAATCGATTCAAAATATTCTTTAGTGACGGTCGCATCTAAACGAGCTCGTCAGTTACAAGAAGAAGGCGGAGAACGTCTAACTTCATATGTATCCTACAAAAAAGTAGGAAGAGCGTTAGAGGAAGTTGCAGCTGGTGAACTAACTATATTGTCATCTAGTGATTCTGTAGTTTATGAAGACGAAGTTTAAATATTTATGTTAGCAACAACCTCCCAAAGAATGTACGATTCTTTGGGAGGTTGTTGTTTAGAGGAGAGAATTCATATGTTAACTTCTAAAAAAATCCTTGTCTGTGTTACTGGTGGGATTGCTGTATACAAAGTAGTTGCATTGGTTAGTAAATTGACACAAGCAGGTGCCAATGTAAAAGTAATGATGACAAATTCGGCGATGGAATTCGTTCAGCCATTAAGCTTTCAGGTAATGTCTAGGAATGATGTGTATTTTGACACATTTGATGAAAAGGATTCTAGTGTTATCGCACATATAGATTTAGCCGATTGGGCTGACCTTGTAATTGTAGCACCTGCGACTGCTAATGTGATTGGTAAGTTAGCGAATGGTATTGCAGATGATATGGTAACTACTACTTTACTGGCTACTACCGCCGATGTGTGGATAGCACCTGCGATGAATGTACATATGTATGATAATGCTGCGGTTATACGAAATATTGCTCAGCTTTCAAGAGATGGTTATCATTTTATCGAGCCTTCTGAAGGTTTTTTAGCATGTGGGTATGTTGGAAAAGGTCGTTTGGAAGAACCAGAGAAGATAGTGCAATTAGTTGAGACATATTTTGTACCGAAAGAGCTACCTTTAAAAGGAACGAAAGTTGTAGTAACGGCAGGACCAACAAGAGAAAGAATAGACCCTGTTCGATTTTTGACTAATTTTTCTAGTGGGAAAATGGGTTACGCTATGGCTGAAGCAGCAGCAAGTCTAGGAGCTGAAACGATTTTGATATCAGGTCCTGTCAGCTTAAGCCCACCAGCAAATGTTAACTTGGTTTCCGTAGAAAGTGCCAAAGAAATGCTGGATACTGTATTATTTCATTTCGATACAGCGACAATGGTTATCAAAACGGCTGCTGTGGCAGATTACAAACCAAAAGAGGTTCATTCACAAAAGATGAAAAAACAACCGGGAGACTCGGTAATCGTATTAGAAAGAACTACCGATATCCTGATGGAATTGGGTAAACGAAAAAAAGACCAATTACTAATAGGTTTTGCAGCAGAAACAAATGATGTGATCCATTACGCAAAAGGTAAGCTAGAAAAGAAAAATGCGGATTATATTATTGCCAACGACGTAACAGAAGCTGGATCGGGATTTGGAACAGATACGAATGCTGTCACGTTAGTTGGTAAAAATATGGAACAGTATTTTCCACATCAAACTAAAAAAGTACTTGCTCTACAATTACTGCAAACTATTATTCAATTGGAGAAAGATGATGTCAAATGATAGTAGAAGTTATTGTAGATGTCTCAGCTTATCCTATTGACCGGCCATTTGACTATATAGTTCCTAATAAATTAGAAACAGTAATAGAACGCGGAAGTCGAGTACATGTTCCTTTTGGAAATAGAAAAGTACAGGGATTTATAACGAATATAAAAGAGCATTCTGATTTAGATATTTCAAAGCTAAAAGAGATTATTTCGATAATCGATGTGGAGCCCGTCATAACTGATGAATTATTACAACTTTCTAAATGGATGACTCAAAAAACACTATGTTATGAAATAGATGCACTTCAAGTAATGTTACCTGCTGCTCTTCGGGCTTCATATAAAAAGGAAATTAGACTAGTGGAATCTGATGGAGTAGATATAGAATGTTTAGCGTTATTTGGGTTAAAGGAAACTATTTCATACGAAATGTTTGAAAAATCCGGGTTATTAAAACAGATGAAAAAGTATCTAAGTCAAGGTAATTTTCAGTTAGAGACTGTTATTAAACAACAAGGTAAGGTAAAAACAGTTACTAAATATCGTCTGGTAGATAACAAGGAACTAATTCTTACTCAACTAAATGCACTACCAAAAAATGCAATTAAACAAAAAGAACTAATTGAATGGCTTTTAACGCAACAGCAATCTTCGTATACAATGGCGGAACTTAAAGATACTGCTCAAACAAATAATCATACAGTTAAAGCTTTAATTGATAAAGGAATCTTAGAAACCAAAAACAAAGAAATATATCGTGAAATAACCAGTCTAGAGTATAACGACCAAGACCATAGATTTAAATTGACAGATGAACAACAAGAAGCACTATCAAAAATCAATGATGCGCAAGATAATAATGAGCACACTACTTTTCTCCTGCATGGCATTACTGGTAGTGGCAAAACGGAGATTTATTTGAATGCCATTGAAAAGTCAATCAATGAAGGAAAACAGGCAATTATGCTTGTACCTGAAATATCATTGACCCCACAAATGACTAGAAGATTTAAATTACGTTTTGACGATCAAGTAGCTGTTATGCATAGTGGGCTATCAGTCGGAGAAAAATTTGATGAATGGCGTAAAGTTTGGCGTGGAGAAGTTAAGGTTGTTGTTGGAGCTAGATCTGCAATATTCGCACCTTTTAAAAATCTAGGTTTGATTATTCTGGATGAGGAGCATGAGTCTACGTATAAGCAAGAAGATACACCAAGATACCATGCAAGAGATGTAGCAATTTGGAGAAGTAATTTTCATCAATGTCCAGTTATTTTAGGTAGTGCAACACCTTCACTTGAATCATATGCGCGTGCTTCAAAGGGTGTATACAGTTTGTTAACATTGCAGATGCGTGCGAAAGAACAGCCTTTACCTGTTGTAAATATTGTAGATATGCGTGCGGAGTTGAAAAATGGAAATCGTTCAATGTTCAGTGTGGATCTGGCGGATGCTGTAAGAGAAAAGCTAGAAAGGAAAGAACAAATCGTATTATTTTTAAATAAAAGAGGGTTTTCTTCCTTTGTATTGTGCAGAGATTGTGGAACAGTAGTCGAATGCGACAATTGTGATATTTCGCTAACCTATCACCGAGAAGGCGAGCAACTGAAATGTCATTATTGTGGTCATGAAGAGCCAGTGCCGAAACAGTGTCCAGAATGTGAAAGTGAACATATCCGTTTTTTCGGTACGGGTACTCAGAAAGTAGAAGAGGAGATCACTAAGTTATTTCCTTATGCAAGAGTGCTTCGTATGGATGTAGATACTACTCGGACGAAGGGTTCGCATGAACGGATTTTAAAACAATTCGGAGATGGAGAAGCAGATATTTTACTTGGAACCCAGATGATTGCAAAAGGACTCGATTTTCCTAATATAACACTAGTTGGTGTGTTAAATGCGGATACCACTTTGCACCTAGCCGATTTTAGAGCAGCCGAAAAAACATTTCAGCTTATGACCCAAGTTAGTGGTCGTGCTGGTCGACATGATAAAGAGGGGCAAGTGTATATCCAAACTTATACACCAGAGCATTATGCAATAGAGTACTCAAAATCACAGTTGTATGAACCGTTCTATCATAAGGAAATGTTGGTACGTAAACAGTTTGAATATCCACCTTTCTACTATTTAACACTTGTTCAGGTAACCCATGAAAATGTTATGTTAGCATCAGAATACGCAAAATTAGCGACTGATTGGTTGCGAGAGAATTTATCTTCTACCACAATGGTCATAGGACCAACTTCAAGTGCTATTAGTAAAATACAAAATAGATATCGTTACCAATGTTTGATAAAATACAAAAAAGAACCAATACTAGTTGAAAAACTTCAACAATTAATAAAAATATACCGAACTGAGTGGATAAAAAAAGGAGTCATTTTAACAATTGATTTGGATCCATCCACTATTTTATAAGGTGTTTGAAAAGAGGAAAAGAAATGGCAATACGTTCAATTATTACCCATCCAAATGATGTATTATTAAAGAAATGTGAAGAGGTTACTATATTTGATAATAAACTAGCTAATCTTTTAAACGATATGTATGACACGATGGTCGCTTCTGATGGAATTGGAATAGCAGCACCACAAGTCGGAGAGGCTATCCAAGCAGCAATAGTTGACTTAGGTGAAGGTCAGGATATTATTGAAATGATTAATCCGGAGATTGTAGAAATCGGAGGCTCAGAAATAGAAGTGGAAGGGTGCCTTAGTTTTCCAGACATTTATGGAGAAGTGGAACGTCCGTTTTATGTTAAAGTAGAAGCTCAAGATAGAACAGGAGCTTTGTATGAATTGCAAGCAGAAGATTATGAGGCAAGAGCTATTTTACATGAGATAGATCATTTACATGGTGTTCTATTTACTACTAAGGTTATTCGTTATGTTGAATTGGATGAAAATGAGGTGGAGGAAGTATGACATCAATTATTTTTATGGGTACCCCAGCATTCTCTGCACCTATTCTGAGAATGTTAGTAGAGGAAGGCTATAAAGTAAAGGCAGTCGTCACTCAACCTGATCGACCAGTAGGGCGGAAGAAAGTGCTAACTGCTCCTCCGGTAAAAGAAGAAGCTATTCAACTTGGATTACCTGTCATACAGCCGAATAAACTAAAGGGATCAGATGAGCTAAAGCAAATTATTGCACTAAAGCCAGATTTAATCATCACCGCTGCTTTCGGACAGATTCTCCCAAAAGAGTTGTTAGATGTTCCTGATCTCGGTTGCATTAATGTCCATGCATCATTATTACCGTCCTACCGGGGAGGTGCGCCTATCCATCAGGCAATTATTGATGGGCAAACTAAAACAGGTGTCACAATAATGTATATGGAAGAAAAATTAGACGCTGGAGATATCATTTCGCAAAGCGAGATACCTATTGAACATACGGATGACACTGGTTTGTTATTTGAAAAACTTAGTGCAGTAGGTTGCGATCTACTTAAAGAGACATTGCCTTCGATTATTGCAAAAGAGAATAATCGAACAAAACAGGATGACAGTCAAGTGACTTTTGCTAAAAATATTTCTCGTGATCAAGAAAGAATAGATTGGAATAATTCAGCCCTACAATTGCACAATCAAATTCGTGGGCTTCATCCTTGGCCGGTAGCTTATACCACAATAGATGGACAAGTTACGAAAATTTGGAAAGCAAATACTATTTCCACTCAAACAAATGAAAAGCCTGGAACTGTTGTGGAAATTGAGTCCGATTATTTTGTTGTACAAACTGGACAATCAGATGCAATTCGCATTAATGAGTTACAACCAGCCGGTAAAAAGAAAATGTCCGCAGAAGATTATTTGCGTGGCGTTGGTTCGAAATTGCGAATAGGAGATACTTTTGAATGACTAAAAAAAGCGAAAAGATTTGGACAGGTAATGTTCGAGATGCCGCCCTTACTATATTAATGGCTGTTGAAAAGCAACAAGCTTATAGTAACTTACTGTTACACCAAACGATTGAAAAATATACAATTGATGCCAAAGATCGTGCATTGCTTACGGAATTAACATATGGCACACTTCAATATAAAATGACACTAGATTACTATTTACAACCGTTTATAAAAGGGAAGTTAGATGATTGGGTGAAACAATTACTCCGGTTATCGCTATATCAAATTCATTATTTATCCCGCATTCCTGATCACGCCGCTGTGAACGAAGCGGTCGAAATCGCCAAAAGAAGAGGGCATAAAGGGATTGCCTCAGCTGTTAACGGAATATTACGATCTATTTTAAGAGAAGGCGTTCGACCAACCGAAAATATTAACAATAGAGAAGAACGACTTTCCATCGAAACAAGCCATCCTCTTTGGATGGTAAAGCGATTCATATCTCAATACGGTTTTGAAACAACCGAAAAAATGTTAAGGGAAAATAATGAACCGCCGGTTACAACATTGCGAGTAAACTTATTTAAGCGCACGGTTGATCAAGTAATACATCAAATGACGCAAGAAGGTCATGTAGTAGCTAAAAGTGAAATCATTCCAGAATGTATTTATTTGATAAATGGACAAGCAGCAAGAACAACTGCTTATCAAGAGGGATTTGTAACAATTCAAGATGAAAGCTCTATGATTCCGGCTTATGTTCTTCAACCAGAGCCTGGAATGACCGTTCTAGATATGTGTTCTGCCCCAGGTGGGAAAACTACTCATATTGCGGAAAAGATGAAAAATACAGGGAAACTTGTAGCAATGGATATTCACCAGCATAAATTAAAGCTAGTGAAAGAAAATGCGGAACGCTTAGGTTTTAGTTTCATCGAAACAGTGGAGATGGATGGAAGAAAAGCTAGTGAAAATTATGCAGAGCAATCATTTGATCGAATACTTGTCGATGCACCGTGCAGTGGACTTGGCGTTATGAAACGGAAGCCAGATATTAAATATACTAAACAAGAAAAAGATTTTGCTTCCCTTAAACCAATACAAATGAACTTACTTGAAGAAGCATACAAACTATTAAAACCAGATGGATTAATGGTTTATAGTACTTGTACAGTCGATTTAGAAGAAAATGAAGGCACGACACAGCTATTTCTAGATGCACATCCAGATATGAAACTTCAGCATTTCCCTGACGTTATTAAACGTATAAAGAATCAGGAAAAAGAAGGAACGCTTCAGATTTTTCCACAAGATTTACGCAGTGATGGATTTTATGTAGCTCTATTCCAAAAACAGAAGTAGAGACCACTCTTTGCCAAATTCAAAAGAGGTGAATGATAATATGAAGTTTGTTGTGAAAACGGATGTAGGTATGAAAAGAACGGTGAATGAAGATAGAGTTGAGGTTTTTAGGCGTGAGGACGGTCGTTTATTGGCTGTAGTTGCTGATGGTATGGGTGGTCATAATGCGGGAGACGTTGCTAGTGACCTGGCTGTTTCCGAATTTAAGAAGTATTTTGCTGTCTTCAATCCGTTTATCGTAAAAGCTAAAGATTGGTTAACCTATACATTTCAATCAATTAACCAAACTGTCATGAGACATTCTAAAATGAGCGCAGAGTGCGCTGGTATGGGTACTACGTTAATTGCAGGTTTATTTGAAAAACATCAAGGCATTATTGCTCATGTAGGGGATAGTCGCGTTTATTTAATATCACCTGCGCAAGTTCTTCAAATTACGAGAGATCATTCATATGTTAATGTGCTTATTGATTCTGGGGAAATAAGTGAAGAACAAGCGAAGACCCATCCCAATAAAAATGTATTAATGAAAGCAATTGGTACGGAACAAACAATTCAACCAGATTTTTACGATATCGTATTCCAGCCAAACTCTTATTTACTTTTTTGTACAGATGGTTTGAGTAATAAAATAAGTGAGTCATTTATACAATCTATTTTATATTCCAATAAGACACTTGAAGAAAAGGGCCAAGATTTAGTGGAAGAAGCGAACAGTTTAGGTGGAGAAGATAATATTTCTTTAATCCTATTGTATAACAATGATGAGGAGGTGTAAGGATGCTGTTAGGCAAAAGAATAAGTGGTAGATATAAATTGCTTGATATGATTGGTGGAGGCGGCATGTCCAATGTTTATTTGGCACATGATATGATTTTAGACCGTGACGTAGCGATAAAAGTATTACGTTATGATTTTGCAAATGAAGAAGAATTACGCCGTAGATTCCAACGTGAAGCCCTTTCTGCAACTAGCCTTACACATCCACATATTGTCAATATATTTGATGTAGGCGAAGATGAAGATATTCATTATATTGTGATGGAATTTGTGAAGGGTGAAACGTTAAAAGAATACATAGTGCAGAATTCACCGGTTTCTCCGGTGAAATCAGTAATGTTTATGAAGCAGCTTACGTCAGCAATTTCGACTGCGCATAATAATCATATTATCCATCGTGATATTAAGCCACAGAACATCTTGTTGGATGAAGAAGAGAATGTAAAGGTAACGGATTTTGGTATTGCAATGGCACTTAGTGCAACATCCTATACGCAGACGAACTCTGTTCTAGGTACAGTACATTATCTTTCACCTGAACAAGCCCGAGGTGGCACGGCAACGAAACAGTCAGATATATATGCTTTAGGCATCGTGCTATTTGAACTGTTAACTGGACAACTTCCATTTTCAGGAGAGTCCGCAGTGTCAATCGCATTAAAGCATTTACAAACAGAAACACCATCCATTCGAAAAATTATTCCTTCTATACCGCAAAGTATTGAAAATGTCGTTTTGAAGGCTACTGCAAAAGACCCCAAAGATAGATATCTTTCTGCAGAAGAAATGGCAGAGGATTTAGCAACTGCTCTATCTCCGGAAAGAGCAGAAGAAAAGAAATTCGTAGTAGCTATTGATGATGATGCAACCAAGGTATTGCCTGTTATTAAAGAGCCTGTGCCATTTAGTGAGGTTACAGATACCAAAAAGATGTCAGCATCGAATAATCTTATAAAGCCAGAAAAACCAAAAAGTAAGAATAAAAAAAGAAAAATAATTGGTGGAATATTAGGTGGAGTAATTTTATTAATATTACTCATTTTCATCGTATTTCCTGGTCTCTTTAAAGTAGATAAGATACAAGTGCCAGATGTCTCAAACTTAGAATTAGAAGAGGCTATTGAACAGTTAGAATCGGAAGGATTTAAGATTGGCGATGAAACATTAGAGGTTTCAGATGAAGTGGAAGAAAATAAAATTATTCGAACGACACCGGAAGCAGGAAAGCTTCGTGAAAAAAATAGTGAAATTCATTTATTTGTGTCCTCCGGAAAAGAATCGTTTGTTTTAGAAGATTATGTCGGTAAAGATATAGAACAAGTAACAACATTGCTATCAAATTTTACTATCAAGACAACTGAAGAATTCGATGATCAGCCGAAAGGAACTATAATAGAGCAGACGCCGGCTGTGGGAGAAGAGGTTATCCCAGATGAAACAGATCTTCTTTTTAAAGTTAGTAAAGGTCCAGATATACGTACAGTTAGTGATTTAACTGATTGGAATGAGAAAGCTTTAAGGGATTATGAAAAATCATCTGGATTTAAAATCGAAGTTGTGAACAAAAAAAATTCGGACTCTATTCCAAAGGGTAATGTGATAGAGCAATCACCGAAACCAAATGCAAAAGTAAGTCCCGGAAGCACGATTGAAGTAACACTATCTGACGGTCCAAAGGCCAAGCCTACTAAATTTGTGGTAAAAACAGTTACGATACCCTATGAACAACCTGTAGTAGAAGAAGTAGTAGAAGAGGAAGAACCAGTGGAAGAAGAGGGCAATGAGGAAGAAGAAATAAAAGAAGAACCAGTTGCTCAGAAACAAATAGTCCGAATTTACATTGAAGATAAAAATCGTTCCATGTTGGAGCCCGCCGAAGAGTTTGTTCTTACTGAAACGGTTGTAAAACAATTGAAATTAGAAATTAGTGAAGGCAAAAAAGCAGCATATCGAATTGAGGTAAACTCAAAAACAATCTTGCAAGAAACAATCGGGTATGATGATTAAGAATAGGGAGGTTTCGGATGCCAACAGGTCAAATAAGAAAAGCACTCAGTGGATTTTATTATGTTTATGATAATGGAAAAGTTATTCAATGTCGTGGTAGAGGTGTATTCAGAAACAGAGGTGAATCACCTTTAGTAGGAGACTTTGTAGACTATACGGTGGAAGGTAATAATGACGGCACAATTACTGTCATCCATGAACGAAAAAACAATTTAGTTCGCCCGCCTATTGCGAATATCGACCAAGCAATATTGGTTTTTTCCATTAAAGAACCTGACTTTAATACAATCTTACTTGATCGGTTCCTAGTAGTATTAGAATCATTTCATATCGAACCGATTATTTGTTTGACGAAAAGTGATCTAATGGATGAGAAATTAGAAACTCAGATTAGGGAGTATATGAGTGATTATGAAAAAATAGGTTATCAGTTATTTATGACCTATAAAGACGATCCAGCGTTTGATGAGAAAATTACTCCTCTATTAGCAGGTAAGACAACTGTTTTAGCGGGTCAATCCGGAGTGGGTAAATCGACGTTACTGAATACGATTTTACCTTCTTTAGATTTAAAAACAGGTGTTATTTCAAATGCGTTAGGTAGAGGTAAACATACTACTAGGCATGTGGAGCTTATCGAGGTTTGCGGAGGACTACTTGCGGATACGCCAGGATTCAGCTCCTTTGAGTTTGACCTGATGGAAAAAGAAGAGCTTTACCGTTGTTTCCCAGAGTTTGTAGTTAAGCAAAATGACTGTAAGTTTCGAGAGTGTATGCATGTTAAAGAACCAAAATGTGCAGTAAAAGCAGCGGTAGATTCTGGTGAGATTAAAGCATATCGCTACAAACATTATTTACAATTTTTAGAAGAGATTATGGATAGAAAGCCGAGGTACTAATTATGGTGAAAATAGCTCCGTCAATTCTAGCAGCAAACTTTTCAAAACTAGGAGAAGAAGTATTAGAAGTAGAAAAAGCAGGTGCAGATCTAATTCATATCGATGTAATGGACGGTCATTTTGTGCCGAATATTACAATGGGACCAATTGTTGTAGAAGCACTACGACCTCTTACAAAGCTACCCTTAGATGTTCATTTAATGATTGAAAATGCAGATCAATATATAGAGTCTTTTGCCAAAGCAGGGGCGGATTATATTACAGTTCACGTAGAGGCATGTCCTCATCTGCATAGAACTATTCAATTAATCCGTTCATTCGGTGTTAAACCGGGCGTTGTATTGAACCCACATACCCCGATAGAAACAATCCAGCACGTATTAGAAGATATTGACATGGTTCTTTTCATGACGGTTAACCCTGGATTTGGAGGGCAGAAGTTTATACACTCGGTTGTCCCTAAAGTAAAGCAATTATCCGATATTATTAAACAACGAAATTTATCAATTGAAATTGAAATAGATGGTGGTATCAATGAAGAAACGATTAAACCTTGTGTCGAAGCGGGGGCTACTATATTAGTTGCGGGATCTGCAATTTATAACGCTCCTGATAAAGCAAAAGCTTTGCAAACGATTAAAGAAGCTGGTTTAAGTGTAGTTCCAAAATGAAGAGAGTAGTAGTTTGTTCAGGTGGACCATCTAAGGAAGTTGTTGATTTTAAACAACTTCCTTTTCAACTAGATGAAACTATTTTTATTGGTGCTGATGGTGGAGCCTTGTGGCTTTTAAAAGAGGGAATACTTCCAAATGAAGCTATAGGGGATTTTGATTCACTAACACCAGAAGAATTGAAATTTATGAAATTGAAAGTACAAAAAGTTACTGAACTGCTAGCGGAAAAAGATGAGACCGACACTCATATTGCCATCCTAACTGCTATAGACTATAACCCCGATGAAGTAATCGTAACTGGAATAACAGGTGGACGTCTAGATCATTATGAAGCGGCTCTTCATGATATTTGTCGATTGCAATTAGAAAATCCAACTATTATTTTTGTCATTCAAAACAATCAAAATATTATTCGATTTTTGCCGGCAGGAACGCATAAGATAAGTTTTGATGATCATTACAAGTATGTGTCTTTTTTCTCTTTTGGAGAATATGTAGAAAATATGACTTTACAAGGTTTCTTGTACAATGTAGAAAATGAGTATATGGATGTAGGGAATGCTAAATTTACAAGCAATGAACTAAAAGACCAAACAGGTACTATCTCTTTTACCGCGGGCATATGTTTAATGATAAGAAGCAGCGACTAAAAGGGAGGAATTGTGTGAAGGTCTACACATTTAGATTGC
>Ga0209013_10000540_pt1 | contig 34110 bp, 33 predicted proteins | sample Cruoilmetagenom2_FD_187291 | JGI IMG/M metagenome (GOLD analysis project Ga0209013, IMG submission 187291) | Oil polluted marine microbial communities from Coal Oil Point, Santa Barbara, California, USA - Sample 2 (SPAdes) (version 2) | ecosystem: Environmental > Aquatic > Marine > Oil seeps ...
CCCACCATGTCGCCTCACTGCGACGACGAAACCAAATACGGTGTGGTCGATCGGGTGGTGAAGCACTTCGAAGAGATCGCGGAGCGCGGGGAGACGCTGGCCGGGCAGAAAGTCCGTGAGCTGATTACCGTGAACGGGGTTCGGATCGTCCTCGAAGACGGAACCTGGGGGCTGGTGCGCGCATCCTCGAACAAGCCGGAACTAGTCGTCGTGGTCGAGAGCCCCACATCGGAGGCCAACATGCGCGCGATCTTCGCCGAGATCGATAAGGAACTCGCCAAGCAGCCTGAAGTGGGCGAATATAACCAGAAGATCTAGAACACCGCCGCGCGACAACGCAATAAAACCGTTAGCGTACTGTCGTAAATTTGCAATCCGAGTCTGATCTGTTCCGCGCTTGTCATGATTGATTTGACCTACACACACTCTGTTTTCGTAGTGGGTCTGATCGTCGGCATCACGCTGAACTCTCTGATGCTGAGGACTCTCTTCTCCCCGCCCTTCCGGATCTGGCCGACGCCTGGGCCGGGAACCTGGCAGAGTGTCACGTTCTGGACATTGTTCCGCGCCGGCATGGTGCTGACCTTCGTCATCGCGATTTTGGATTGGAATAGCGCCGGCCTTGTCGACCTCAGTCGACTGATCATTGGCCTTCCGCTGTTTCTTGTTGGCTTCGGCATCACGGTCTTCGGCTACTTCAATCTCGGCCTCGGCAACACCTATTGCGGTTCCGACGGCTTGGTGAGTCATGGCCTTTACCGCTTCAGCCGGAACCCGCAATACGCCTCATCCATCCTGGGGCTTATCGGGACGGTTATCATGGCCGACTCCTGGCTCACGATTCCCTCGGCCTTCTCCGCCAGCGGCGTCTACGTGCTAATGGCGCTGACCGAGGAGAAGTGGCTAGAAGACCGCTACGGCGCGACCTACGAAGAGTACAAGCAGCGCACGGCGCGCTTCTTCGACCTGCCTGGCTTCGTGCAGCACCTGATCGAAAAGACGCAGCCGTCCCGCCGCACCAGCTAAGCCATCGGCGCAAGGTCGAGACAAAGCAAGACGGCCGCGCGCTCCCGCGCACGGCCGCCGTACACCCCCCGCTTCCTAGTTGTGATTACGATGCAGGCGGAAGCAGCACGCCATCCAAGGCGTGGATCATGCCGTTCGCGGCCGGGATGTTCTTCCTGACGATCTGAGCATCGTCGACCGTGAACGGATTTCCGGTCGCGCCATCAATCTCGATGGCGTTGCCGGCCTTGGTTTGGACCGCGACCTTGCCATTGGCCCACTGGCTCACGAAGCTCTTCCCAGGGATGATGTGATTTTTGAGCAGGATCACCAACTCATCCTTGTTCTCCGGTTCCAGCAGCCGCTCGACCGTGCCGTCGGGTAAAGCCGCGAAGGCCTCGTCCGTGGGTGCAAAGATCGTCCATTCCTCGCCGCCCTTGAGAGCATCCGAGAGTCCGGCCGCGTTGACGGCAGCCACAAATGTCTTGAACGATCCATCGCCGTTTGCCCGGTCGTAGAGATTGGGGTCTTGGCTTGCCTGAGCACCTCCCACAACCATCAAACTGAGGGCAGTGGCACCCGCGATCGACTTCCACATCATTACAGACATCCTCCTATCCGTTTCGACGTTCACCAAGAGCCGAACCATTCGGCTGTTGATTACGTGGGAAGGCGTGCCCGTGGGGACCAATTGAAAGCTGGCCGCAAAGTCATCGGCACTCGCGATGGCAAGACCTCTAACTGCAAGGCCTCGAATAGCAGGCCCTCGAATAGCCGTGAGACGGAGAATCGCCAGTTTTCAATGCAGAACAGGGCCTTCGAAAGGAAAAAACTATAATTATGATAGGAATTATCTATGCTTGCTTGATAGAAAAGGCGGTACCCTGCATCCGCGTATGGAGGGGAAAAACACCGTGCCTACACTGAGACAATTGGAATATTTGGTTGCCGTGGCTGACTGCCGACATTTCGGGCGGGCTGCGGAGCGAGTTAATGTCACACAGCCGACCTTGAGCGAGCAGTTGCGGACCCTTGAGCACCGCCTTGGCGTTCAGCTCGTCGAACGGTCCCGCTCGAACGTCGTCGTGACTCCCCTCGGCTTCGAAGTTGTCGAGATCGCGCGCCGCATGCTCCGCGACGCCCAGCGTATTGTCGACGTCACAGGTCATGTCGGCGCAGGGATAGCCGGCGTCGTCCGGCTCGGCCTTCCACCCACGATTGGCCCGTATCTGCTCCCGCGCGTGGCGCCCAGCCTCCACGCCACCTACCCCAAACTAAAACTCTATGTGCGCGAGGAACTCCCGCACGCGCTACCCCGCGAACTGGCCGAGGGCCTGCACGACGTGGTCATCGCGCCTCTCCCTGTGACCCAGAGCGGTCTCAAGGATGCCGTGCTCTTCGAAGAGCCGCTTTATCTTGCCGTCCCGGTCGACCACGAGTTGGCGAACCGCCCCAGCATCAAGGCGGCCGACCTGGAAGGTGTCGACCTCCTGGCGCTCGGACCCGGACACCAGCTCCGCGACATCGTTGTGAATCTCGCGGCCGAGTGTGGCGCCAACCTTCGCTACGACTACGAAGGCACCAGCCTCGACACGCTGCGCGAAATGATGGCCACGGGCCTCGGCGTGAGTCTGATGCCGGGACTGTATGTGCGTAGCGTCGTCAGCAAAGACCCGCGCTTCAAGACCTTCGACATCGGCAGCCGCGGCCTTAGCCGGACCATCGGTATGCTCTGGCGCAAGACAAAGAACGCGCAGCACAATTTCGACAATCTTGCCGTATTAATCCGGAACATCGTAACGGATGAATTTAGCGCCAACCATGCTAAGACACAGGCCGAGCCTGTCGCTTAGCGGCGCTACCATCCCGATTTTCCGGAGTTTGACTTGATGGAGTTCACTGACACCCTGGTCATGGGCACGCCCCTATGGATGTGGGCTATTTTCATGACCATCGTGGTCATTCTACTTGCTCTCGATCTGGGGCTTTTTCACCGCACAGCCCGCGAGATTGGCGTCAGGGAAAGCCTCGTTCTCAGCGCCTTCTACATCACGATCGGCCTCGGTTTCGGCGCCTGGGTCTGGGTCTATGCGGGCCCCACCAGCGGCAAGGAGTATCTTACCGGTTTCCTCGTGGAGAAGACGTTGTCCATGGACAACATCTTCGTCATGTCACTGATTTTCACGTACTTCGGCATTCCCCGAATTTATCAACATCGGGTGCTGTTCTACGGCATTCTCGGGGTGATCTTACTGCGCGGCCTTGTTATCGCTGTCGGCGCGTGGCTGGTCGCGAGTTTTCACTGGGTTCTGTACATCTTCGCGCTGCTGCTGATCTTTACCGGGATCAAGATGCTGCTTCCCGGCGACGACGAGCCGGACATCAAGGAAAATCCCGCACTGAAGCTCATGCGGCGGTTTTTGCGCATTACACCCAAGCTGCGCGAGCAACGCTTTTTTGTCCGCGAGCCCGACGGTAAGACCGGCGCAATCGTAACCTGGGTCACGCCGCTCTTCGTCGCCATGATCTTGATCGAGATCGTCGACGTGATCTTTGCGCTCGACAGTATCCCGGCGATCTTCGCGATCACCACCGATACGTTCGTGGTCTATACATCCAATATCTTCGCCATCCTCGGCTTGCGCGCGCTCTATTTCGCGCTTGCGGCCGTCATCGACCGCTTCTCCTACCTGAAGCCGGCGCTCGCCATGATCCTGGTGTTCATCGGGTCAAAGATCTTCGTTGCGGATCTGGCGGGCTGGGAAAAGTTCCCGGCATCGGTTTCGCTCAGCGTGACCGTGGCCCTGATCGCCGCCGGTATTCTCTACTCGCTCTGGCGCACCCAGCGCGATCCCGTGCCGCCATCGCAAGATGACAAAGTTCAAAATGCCAAGGCAGGTGACCTTTAGGCAGGATGGATGACCTTTTGGGGAAGCCGTATCGCGCCAAGGGATAGTGTACTGGCACGCAGCCTTACGCGGCGGCGGATGTTTTCTCCGCAGCATCCGCGCCCAGCATATCGCCGCTGACAATATCGCGGGCGTGTCGGAGCACCTCGATACCGGCGCCGGGAAGATGCGCATGTTCGGCGATATGGCGCCGGAACGCGCGGGCACGCGGCTGACCGTGAAACAGCCCCAAGATGTGGCGGGTCATCGCGTTCAGCCGAACCCCGCGATCGAGTTCGCTCTGAACATAATCGATGAACCGGTCAAGCACTTCAAAGCGCGAGAGCGGCGCCTCGGCCTCGCCGTAGAGCGTCCGGTCCACATCCGCCATTAGATACGGGTCGGCATAGGCTGCCCGGCCCAGCATCACGCCGTCCACATGAACGAGATGGGGGGCGGCGTTTGGCAGCGACGCGAGACCGCCATTGATGACAATGGCGAGATCGCTGCGCCGCGTCTTCAGCCGGTGCACGCGATCGTAATCCAAAGGTGGGACGTCGCGGTTTTCCTTGGGGCTGAGACCGTCGAGCCAAGCCTTTCGGGCATGGACGATGAACATCCTGGAGCCGGCGTCGGCGACCGTATCGACGAAGCGGTCGAGGCTTTCTTCCGTATCCTGATCGTCGATACCGATCCGGCACTTCACGGTCACGGGCACACACACCGCGTCTGCCATCGCCCTGATGCAGTCGGCGACCAGCGCTGGCTCGGCCATGAGACAAGCGCCGAAGCGGCCGGACTGCACACGGTCGGACGGGCAGCCGATGTTCAGATTGATCTCGTCATAGCCCCAATCGGCGCCAATACGCGCGGCCTCGGCGAGCCGGGCCGGGTCGCTACCGCCCAGCTGGAGTCCGACAGGATGTTCGGCGGCATTGAAGCCAAGCACGCGCAGGCGATCGCCGTGGAGAACGGCGTCGGCCGTGACCATCTCGGTGTAGAGAAAAGCGCGCGCGGAGATCAGCCGCAAAAATGTGCGGCAATGACGGTCGGTCCACTCCATCATCGGTGCGACGCAGAAGCGATGAGAGTCTGGTTTCAACGACTTAAGCTCACTCAGTAAATGCAATACCGGAACGTGGTGATGCAGTGCGGCAATCGCAAGGCGGCAATAAGCCGTGGAATGGGCATATGCGCAAGTCCATGCAAAGAACGTGTTAAAGGCTGCGCTGATTAACCCGCTTTGACAGTTCATCGGCGCTCTCCACGCGTTCCGAATAGCGATCGACGAGAGGCTCCGCACGGCCGCGCACCAGATAGGTGAACTTCACCAGTTCCTCAATCACGTCGACGAGCCTGTTGTAATAGGCCGAAGGCTTCATGCGATCGTCGTCATCGAACTCCATAAACGCCTTCGCCACGGAAGACTGGTTCGGAATGGTCAACATACGCATCCAGCGCCCGAGTACGCGCATCTGATTGACCGTATTGAAACTCTGCGAGCCGCCGCAGACTTGCATCACCGCGAGCGTCTTGCCTTGCGTGGGGCGCACCGCACCCAGCGCCAGCGGGATCCAATCGATCTGCGCTTTCATGATGCCGGTCATGGCGCCGTGGCGTTCCGGCGAGACCCAAACCATCCCTTCGGACCAGGCGGCCAACTCCCGCAGCTCCTGAACTTTCGGATGATCGATTTCCTCCGAGTCCGGCAGCGGCAATCCGCGCGGATCGAACATACGGGTTTCACACCCGTGCCACTTCAGGAGACGTTCGGCTTCGAGGGCCACGAGCTTCGAGAACGAGCGTGGCCGCAGCGAACCGTAAAGCAGGAGGATGCGCGGCGGATGCCCCGGATCGCCGGCCCCCGCATAGTAGTCCGTGTCGACCGGCTGCATGTGGTCAAAATCGATATTGGGAAGGTCGTAGCCGTTCTGCGCCACCGTCAAAACCTACGCCCTCCCCGTATCGATCTGCTCACCATCCTCTTTGGTGAAAACGCCGAAATGCGGATTCTCCAGGAGTTCGAGAACCGCTTCGCTCGGACGGCACCGACGAATGCCTTTGGGCGTCACGACGATGGGACGGTTGACCAGGATCGGGGGCGCGAGCAGCTGCGCCCGGCTCCAGCCCGTGTCCAGGTACTCGATCACACGGACTTCTTCGCCCGAGGCCTCGATCATCTTGAGCGCGTTGCGGGACGTACCGCATTGCGGGTTGTGGTGGATAATGGCAGTCAAAGAACTCTCCCTCAGCACTCGCACACGATCTCATCCAGAACGGATTTGCACAGGTCCGCGTTGCCGCCGCAGCAGTCCTCCATCAGGAATGCCAGGAGGCCCCGTGTGCCATCGAGGTCCGCGTAGTACCGGATCGTCCGGCCCTCGCGTGCATTGCGGATGAGGCCCGCCCGCATCAGCACGCTGAGATTAGCCGACATCGTGTTCTGCCGCACATTGAGCGCGTCGCTGATCTCGCCGGCCTGCATCCCATGGAGACCGGCCCTTATCAGGAGGCGAAACACATCCAGCCGCATCTCCTGACCGAGAGCCGAGAGCGCGATGAGACTCTGATTAAAATCCATATATCGAGAATAGTCGAACTATTGGCCAATGCAAGGACTGTCCACAGCACGGGAGCCGCGCTATGGCGCCCGGCCAGCCGGCTGAGTTGTCAAATCGGGCACGAGCTCTTGCCCCGGCGGCGCGGCATCGGGGTCCGGCGGCGCCTGGATCGGCAGATCTTCGATAACCATCGGCACGACGGGAGGGTTTTCGGGCGCGATAGGCCGGGGATGGGCAATCATATAAGCGGCGACGTCCCAGGCCTCCTGCACGCTCAGGAGCGGGCTCTTATAGTCGACGCCCACGGGCATGTTCGCGCGGATGTACGAAGCCGCATACGCGATCTGGCCCATGCCCGCACCGCCGTTAAAACTCTCTGCCCCCCAGATCGGCGGGACGTAATAGCCAACTTCCGGCGGCAGTCTTGGGGCGCCCTGCCCATCCTGACCATGACAGCTCACGCAGTGCTGCGCGTAAACAGTCTCGCCACGCCGGGCACTCGGAACATCGCCGGGCAAAGCGATCGGCATCAGTCCGGAGCCCGGCAGCCGTACACCCGGGGGCGAGTCCTTGCCCACGAACTTGAGATAGGCGATCAAAGCCGTCATCTCACGGCTGTCTTCGGGCAACGGCTTTCCGTTCAGCCCGAGCCGCATGCAGGAATTGATACGGTCGGGCAGCGTGACGACCTTGTTGTCCACCAGCATCGGAAACGTCGCGGCCGTCGAGACGAAGGGTGCGGCAAAGGGCTTGAGGCCGCCGTTCAAATGGCAGCTCTGACAGGAAAGGTTGTTGCCGCCATAGGCCATTGCGGGATTTTGCGCGGCCTTGCCGATCAGGCGGGGCGTGTCCTCGACCAGACCCTGGCCGTAGAGGATCAGATTGGTCTCGGGTCCCGGCTTCAACTCGGCAAGGTCCTCGGCCAGGTTGGAGGGATAGCCCGCCGTGGTGCTTCCTTCAGAGAGGAGATATCCTGCGCCGACGCCAGCCACCGCCGCCAAGGCGATGCACAATTCCCATGCAACTGTTCTCAAGCCGAACGGTCCCCCATCATCCCCGAAGGGTCAGCATGATACGCATCCCTTCCGCCTAGCAGATGCGCGGACGCTCGTGAACGAGTATATGAGCCTAACCTGATCACGATCTTGAAAGCATGACAGACAAAACATTCCAGCCCACCGAGACGTCCGTCGATCCCGTATGCGGCATGAAGGTCGACCTTCATGCCGGCAAGCCCAGCGCGGACCACGACGGCACAACATATCATTTCTGCTCGGACGGCTGCCGGGAGAAATTTACCGCGGACCCGGATCGATATCTGAACGGCGTCCCCGCGTCTGAGGCCACCCAGCCCGGTACGCTCTACACCTGCCCCATGCACCCCGAGATTGTCCAAGAGGGCCCTCGCGCCTGCCCCATTTGCGGCATGGCCTTGGAGCCCATGGGCATTCCCGCAGGCGACGCACCCAACGAGGAGCTCATCGACTTCACCCGGCGTCTTTGGGTCGCAGTCCCCCTCGCGCTGATCGTGGCCGTGATCGAGATGAGCGGGCATCTTCTCGGACTGGACCTGCTGCCGTTCCTGTCACCGCACGCCAAACAACGGCTCCTGTTCGTGCTGGCAACGCCCGTCGTTCTATGGTGCGGCTGGCCGTTCTTCGTGCGCGGGGCGCAGTCACTGCGCACGGGGCATCTGAATATGTTCACGCTGATCGGCCTCGGCACGGGCGCGGCCTATGTCTACAGCGTTGTGGGCACGTTCGCGCCAGGTCTGTTCCCGCAAACGATGCAGGACGCGCACGGGCTGGTGCCGGTCTATTTCGAGGCGGCCGCCGTCATCATCGCGCTGGTTCTGCTGGGGCAGGTTCTCGAATTGCGCGCCCGCGAGAAAACCGGTGGCGCCATTCGCGCGCTGCTCGACCTTGCGCCCAAGACGGCCTTGCGCGTGCACGATGGCGGCAAGACCGAGACGGTCCCCCTCGCCGACATTCAGGTGGGCGATGTCTTGCGTGTTCGGCCCGGCGATCAGGTCCCTATCGACGGCACCGTGATCGACGGCCGCAGCCAGGTCGACGAATCCATGCTGACCGGCGAACCCGTTCCCGTGGCAAAAGCGCAAGACGATACCGTTACCGGCGGGACGTTGAATGGCACCGGCGCCTTCGATATGCGCGTGGACCGGACCGGCGCAGAGACGACCCTATCCCAGGTCGTGAACATGGTCGTCGAGGCGCAGCGCTCCCGCGCGCCGATCCAGCGCCTTGCCGATAGCGTGGCGGGCTACTTTGTCCCGGCGGTAATCGCCATCGCCGTCATCGCCTTCATCGTGTGGCTGCTCGTCGGGCCCGCCCCCCAACTCGCTCACGCCCTGGTGGCGGCGGTCAGTGTTCTGATCATCGCCTGCCCGTGTGCGCTCGGTCTTGCGACCCCGATCTCGATCATGGTCGCTACGGGCCGCGGCGCGCAGGCCGGGGTTCTCATCCGCAATGCCGCGGCGCTGGAGCGTCTTGCCAAGGTCGACACGCTCGTCGTGGACAAGACCGGCACGCTCACCGAAGGCAAACCCACGCTGACCGACGTCGAAGCGGCAACCGGCTACTCGAAGACCAAGGTTCTTAGCTTTGCCGCCGCGCTCGAGAGCAGCAGCGAACATCCGCTTGCGGTCGCAATCCTGAAAGGCGCCGCCGACCAGGGCGTCAAGGTCGAGAAGGCGCGGGACTTTGAGGCCGTGACCGGTAAGGGCGTCATTGGCCGGGTGGGCGGGAACATCGGCGGACACGCGGTGCGGCTCGGCAATGCCCTGTTGATGGACGACTACCGCATCAACATCCTTGCCGTCGAGGACGCGGTTTCGCGGTTACGCAAGGAGGGCAAGACCGTGATGTATGTGGCGGTCGACAACCGGCTCGCCGGCATCGTCGCCGTCGCCGACCCGATCCGCGAGAGCGCAAAGGAGTCTGTTGCCGCCCTCCACGGTCTCGGCCTGCGCCTTGTGATGGCGACGGGCGACAACATCACGACAGCCCAGTCCGTCGCGGACCAGCTCGGGGTCGACGAGGTCCATGCCGGTATGACACCGGGGGACAAGCTGGAACTCGTGGAAAGGCTCAAGAAGGAAGGCGCGGTTGTAGCCATGGCGGGCGACGGGATTAACGATGCCCCGGCGCTGGCCAAAGCCGATGTCGGGATTGCCATGGGCACGGGCGCCGATGTCGCCGTCGAGAGCGCCGACATGACCTTGCTCCGAAGCGATCTCCGCGGCGTCGCGCGCGGCGTGAAACTGTCCCTCGCGACCATGGCTAACATCAAGCAGAATCTCTTTTTCGCATTCTTCTACAATGCGATTGGCGTCCCCATCGCGGCAGGTGTGCTCTACCCTGTCGCCGGAATTGTGCTATCGCCGATGATCGCGGCAGCCGCGATGAGCCTGTCTTCCGTTTCCGTCGTGGGGAACGCGTTGCGCTTGCGCCGTGTTGAACTGTAACCGGAGGCCCCAAGGATGAACGACGAGAGCCGAAGCACGAAGTTCCTCAAGGACTATGCGCCGCCGGATTACCTCATCAAGGAAGTCGCGCTCGACTTACGCCTTGCGCCGAAAGGCGCGCGTGTCGCCTCACGGCTTTCGATCGAGCCCGGCGCGGGCACCGTGGCCGGCACGCCGCTGGTTCTCGACGGCGAAGCGTTGACGCTCGAAAGCATCGCCCTCAACGGACAGGAGCTCGAGGCCGGCCGCTACACGCTAAGACCCGGCAAACTCACGATCACCAACCCGCCCGTGGGGCCGTTCACCCTCGATATCGTCACGCTATGCGACCCCGAGGCCAACACGGAGTTGTCGGGGCTCTACCTATCCAGCGGCACCTATTGCACCCAGTGCGAGCCGCAAGGCTTCCGTCGTATCACCTATTTCGTCGATCGCCCGGATGTTCTGGCGACATACACGGTACGCATCGAGGCGGATCGCGCGGCAGCCCCTGTGCTGCTTTCCAATGGCAACCCCCTCGAGTCCGGCGAGATCGATGGAACCGGCCGGCACTATGCCGTCTGGCACGATCCGCATCCCAAGCCCTCTTATCTGTTCGCGCTTGTGGGCGGCAACCTCGCCTCGATCCACGACAGTTTTGTCACCGCGTCCGGACGCGAAGTCGCGCTCGGCATCTATGTCGAACCCGGCAAGGAGGATCGCTGCAATTGGGCGATGGAGTCGTTGAAGCGCGCCATGCGTTGGGACGAGGACCGGTTCGGCCTCGAATACGATCTCGACGTGTTCAACATCGTCGCCGTGTCCGACTTCAACATGGGCGCGATGGAGAACAAGGGCCTCAATATCTTCAACGATAAGCTCGTCCTCGCGCGGCCCGATACGGCGAGCGACGCCGATTACGCCTCGATCGAGAGCGTGATCGCCCACGAGTATTTTCACAACTGGACGGGCAACCGCGTCACCTGCCGCGATTGGTTTCAGCTCTGCCTGAAGGAAGGGCTTACCGTCTTCCGTGATCAGGAATTCACGGGCGACGTCCGCATGGGCCCTGTCGAGCGCATCCTCACCGCGCGTCTGCTCAAGGCCCGTCAGTTCCCGGAGGATGCAGGTCCCCTCTCCCATCCGGTGCGCCCCGCCTCCTATATCGAGATCAACAATTTCTACACGGCGACGGTCTACGAAAAGGGCGCCGAACTCTGCCGCATGCTGCAAACGCTTCTCGGCCAGGACGCCTTCCGCAACGGCATCGCGCTGTATTTCGAACGGCACGACGGAGAGGCCGCTACGGTCGAGAACTTCATATCCGCCATGGCCGACGCCTCGGGCCGCGACCTAACCCAATTCATGCGCTGGTACACGCAGAGCGGCACGCCCGAGATCGCCTGCTCGCTCGACTACGATGCGCACGCTAAAACCGCACGGCTGAAGGTGAGCCAGGTGGTTCCGCCGACGCCGGATCAAGGCAGCAAGGAGCCGATGCATATCCCGCTCAAAGTCGGCCTCATCGGCGCCAATGGCGACGAATTGCCTCTCAAGCTCGATGGCGAGATCGTTCCGGACGGGCTGTTGGAGCTCACCGAGCGCGAACAGGTCTTCGAGTTCGAGGACATCCCTGCCCCGCCGACCCCGTCGATCCTGCGGGATTTCTCCGCGCCCGTGCGCGTGACCACGAGCCTCAAACCGGAGCAGATCGAGTTCTTGATGATCCATGACAGCGATCCGTTCAATCGCTGGCAGGCGGCACAGACCTATGCCACCAACCTGATCGCATCGGCCGCACGGAACGGCCTCGACCTTGGGCCGGTCGGTGGAACCCAGGCGGGGCGCCTTGCGCAGGCTTTGGAACCGACTCTGCGTGACGAGACTCTGGCGCCCACCTACCGCGCCGAAGCGTTGAAGCTTCCGAGCGAGTCCGACATCGCCCGGGAACTCGGACGCAATGTCGATACCGACGCCATTCTGACGGCTCGCAACACCTTGCGTGCAAATGTCAGCGCGGCCATGGCGGACACGCTCTCGGGGATCTACGACTCCACGGCTATGGACGGAGCCTTTTCGCCGGACCCGGAAAGTGCGGGCTTGCGCGCGCTCCGCAACGCGGCGCTCGATCTGATGACCGCCACGGGGACGGACGAGGCCACGGACCGCGCTTTGCGCCATTATCGCGCCGCCACGAACATGACGGACGCTATCACCGCGCTATCGATCCTGTCGCATATCCCCTCGCCCGCCCGAGAGGAGGCTCTCCAGGACTTCTATGCGCGATGGCAGGACGATCCGCTCGTGCTCGATAAATGGTTCGCGGTGCAGGCCCGCGCTGCGCGGCCCGATTCAGTCGAGACCGCATATAGGCTTCTCAGCCATCCGAAGTTCTCGCTGAAAAATCCCAACCGCGTCCGGGCCCTTATCGGCTCCTTCGCCATGGCCAACCCGTCCGGCTTCAACCGGGCCGATGGCGCGGGCTACCGGTTTCTCGCGGACCAAGCCCTGAAAATCGACGGTTTTAATCCGCATGTCTCGGCCCGCCTGCTCGGCGCCTTCGAAAGCTGGAAAACCCTGGAACCTGGACGGCAAGCCCATGCAAAAGCCGCCCTTGAGGGCCTTTCCGGCGCAAAACTGTCCACGGACGCCTACGAGATCGTCACCAAGACGCTGGGCACAGCCTAGAATCGGCCTTCCCCTGTCAACGACTTGTTAACGTAATTTCCACAGGTTTTTACTAGACAGATGCTTCAGTCCTCGATTCCATGGATGGAAGCGATTCGGAGATGCGGCAACTTCTCCGGGACGATGATTAGGAGAAGAAGGGGGACCGAATGGCGCGGGCTCGTCCTGCGCGAGGTGCGGGAATCTATTCCATCGCAGGGCCACGATGGCAGGACATCCGCGCGCTCGTCGATCAACATCTCCCCTCACCTGAGAGGTTGCGCCAGCTCGTCCCGGTTTTCCTGGTCGGCTTCACCCTAATTGCGTGCCTGGGCTTCTTCTTTCAGATCGGGAATGGGAAGGATGCGGCGCTGACCGCGGCACGGCAGCAGCTTGCCCTGAACGCCGATGTCAGCTCGCTAAGGCTCAGCGGCGAAGTCCTGGCCTCCAGTGCCGATTGGCAGGGAGAGCTGGCGCGGAGCCTGCCCTATAGCGCCGCGCGCGCGGGCCGCGTCATATTGCTGTCCGATGCCGAAGGCGGCATCCAGGCGCGGGTCCCGATCGGCACCGACTTCCACGGAAATCTGCTCACAGTTCTCGGTCCCGGCCAGCCTCTCACGATAATGGGCGCCGATGCCGGCGTGATGCGCGTCACGTTGAATGACGGCACCGATGCCTTGGTGACCGTGCGCAATGTTCCGCGCACCGATGCTCAACTCACGCTCATCCAGCCCGTCGCAAGCGCGCTTGCAGGCTGGCAGAGCAATACGCTGATCGAAGTGACCCTCCTCGTCTGCGGTGGGCTGATCCTGATGCTCTTCGCAGGGGCTTTCTGGTATCTGACGCCTTTCGGGACGAGAGAGGACTCCAACACGCTCACGCGCGAACTCACCGAGGCTCTGCCCGGTTGCGGCGTGTGGCGCTGGAATCTCCCGCGCGGCCACGTGGAGTGGTCCCCGCCAATGTATGCGCTGCTCGGCATGGAGCCCGCGTCCGGGGTCGTGTCCTACGGGATGATCGCCAATAGGCTGCACCGGGACGACGATCTGCGGGCCGAAGTCGACCGTCATTTGCGCGAAGGCATGAGCCTCTTCGATCAGTGCTTCCGGATGCGCCATGCGGAGGGTCACTGGGTGACGATCCGCCTGCGCGGCCACATTGCCCGCGCCACCCGTACAAGCGAATCTTACTTAACAGGCATGGCCGTACTCGCCGATCCCAATGCGGCTCCGGGCTCTGCGGACGCCAATGCGCGGTTGCGCGATGCGGTTGAGACCATCTCCGAGGCCTTTGTGCTGTGGGACAATCATAACCAGCTGGTCATGTGCAACAGCAAGTACCAGCAATTCCATGGCCTTGCCGATGACATGGTGCAGCCGGGCAGTTCCTACGACGAGGTGATCGCCGCGGCATCCGAACCCATCGTCTCCAAGCGCTTCGCCGTGGCCGGCAAGGGCGACCGCCAATCGCGGACCTACGAGGCCCAGCTGGAGGACGGCCGCTGGCTGCACATCAATGAGCGCCGCACACGTGACGGCGGCTATGTGAGCGTCGGCACCGACATCACCGATCTTAAGAAAAGCCAGACCAAGAACGCCGAAAGCGAACAGCAGCTTCGTGCATCCGTCGCCGAACTGCGCCTATCGCGGCGCGAGCTTGAACACCAAAAGCAACAGCTTGTGGATTTGGCGGAAAAATATGCGCTGGAGAAAAACCGCGCGGAAGCGGCGAACCGGGCCAAGTCCGAGTTCCTCGCCAATATCAGCCACGAACTGCGCACACCTCTGAACGCCATCATTGGCTTCTCCGAGGTCATGCAGCAATCGCTGTTCGGCCCGCTCGGTCACGAGAAGTATCAGGAATATGCGCGCGACATCTATTCGAGTGGCGCCTACCTGCTCGAGGTGATCAACGACATTCTCGACATGTCGAAGATCGAAGCCGGCCGCATGACGTTGGATCTCAGCAACGTGGACGTGGCCGATATTGTCGAAGACAGCATGAAGGTCGTGAGCCAAACGGCGGCCGAACGCGGCATCGCGCTCGAGCGTCATGGCCCGAAACGCTTCCCCATCCAAGCGGACCGGCGCTATCTGAAACAGATCTTCCTCAATCTGCTTTCCAACGCCGTGAAGTTCTCCCGCGAGGACGGCCGCGTCGACGTGCATCTGACGCGCAGCAACGGCAAGCTGAAGGTCGCCATCAAGGACACCGGGATCGGCATCGCACAGGGCCACATCGCCAAGCTCGGTCTCCCCTTCGAGCAGGTCGAAAACCAGTTCTCCAAGAGCCATCAGGGCAGCGGCCTTGGCCTTGCCATCTCGCGCGCCTTGGTCGAGCTGCATGGGGGCACGATCGAGATCAAGAGCCGCGAGGGCTCCGGCACGACCGTGACCTGTTCGTTGCCCATCCGCACGGCACGTCCAGCCGACGTCGAAGAGCCGCTTGCGAAGAGCGCCTAACTTAAGCTCAAGCCACGAGACGATTGAAAACGTTGTGCACGCGCGACAACGTCTCCTTTAACGTCGCCTCCAACGTCGAGAAATCCGGCATATCCGCCGACCGGGCCAAGAGTTCCCGCAAGGCCTGCGGCGCATCGTTCGCATCGAAGCCTTCCTCAAGGCAAAGCCTCAGTATCTGGGTGAGCGATTGGTAGAGCCGCGCCGCCGGGATCAGCAGTTCCGCATCGGCCTGGTCGAGGACGCCGGCCTTCGCGAGCTTGGTCAGGCCGGCTTCCGTGTTCGGGTCGAGCACGTCGGGCCGCTCCGCCGCGTTCACGAGTTGAAGGAACTGCGTGGTGAATTCGAGATCGACGATGCCACCACGGACCTGCTTCAAATTCCAAATGTCGGCCGATCCCTTCTCGGTCGCGATCCTGCGGCGCATCTCGTGAACTTCACCCGCCACGGCAGCCCGGTCGCGCGGCCTTGTGAGCACAGAGCGGATGGTCGCATCGATCGCTTCGCGCATGGCATCGGGTCCCGAGACGACCCGCGCGCGCGTCAGCGCGAGATGCTCCCAGACCCACGCGGACCGCTCCTGGTAGTCGACAAAGCCCGACAGCTTGGTGGCGACCGGGCCTTGGCTCCCGGACGGCCGCAGCCGCATATCGACTTCGTAGAGCGCGCCCTCTGCCGTCTGGGCCGATAGCGCTGCGATCAGCCGCTGCGTGAACCGCGTGTAGTATTCAGGGCCGGGAAGACTGCGATCCCCGTCGGACTTCGCGTCCTCACCGGCATAGTCGTACACGGTGATGAGATCTAGGTCGGACGCGGCCGTCATCTCCTCGCCGCCCAGCTTGCCCATCGCAACGACCGCCGCCATGCCGTTCGGCAAACGACCATGCTGCGCGATCAATTCCTCGCCGACACGGTCTGACAGCACCTGGATCAGCGTGTCGGCAAGCGTCGCATATGCCTCACCCGCCTGCTCCGCGGAAATGGAGCCCGAGATCACACGGACACCAATAAGGAAGCCCTGCTCGCGCCCGACGATACGTGCAAGATCGAGCGCATCCTGATAGTCGGTCGCGAGCGCAAGCGCCCCCCCGACGACCTCTTTCAGTTGCGTCTTGGTTGGCGTGTCTCCGAAGAAACCCGGATCCAGAACGGCATCCATCAGCCTTGGACGCCGCCCGAGAATTTTCGCAAGACGCGGGGCCGTACCCATGATGTCGGCCACAAGCCGCAACAGGCTGGGATTGGCCGCAAGCAAAGAGAACAGCGGCAGGCCCACTGGCATATTCGCCATGACCTTGTCGAAGATCGACAAGGCAAGGTCGGGCTGTGCCGTGCGGCTGAAGGCCTCCAGAAGATGGGGGAGAAACTCGGTCAAGCGCTCGCGCGCCTTGGCGCTGCGCGTGGCGGGATAGCGGCCAGCCTGCCAGGCCTTGATCGCTTCAATGGCCGCGCGGGGATTCTCGAAGCCGAGGTCCTTCAGCGCCGCGCGGGACTCCGGGCTCGCCTCGTCTCCGAGAACAAGTCCGGGTACGGAGCATGGTGGCTCGGGAATCTTCTCGAACAGGGCGCCGTAATGCCCCTCCACACACTGGAACCGCGCCAGGAGAGCATCGCCGAAAGCATCCGTCTTGGCGAAGCCGCACAGCCGCGCGAGCCGGTCGAGTTCGTGCGGCTCGGCGGGAATGATATGCGTCTGTTGATCGCCGACCATCTGAATGCGGTTCTCCACCCGGCGCAGGAACAGATAGGCTTCCGAGAGCTCCTGCGCCGCATCGGCTTCGATCCAATCGCCTTCGGCGAGCCGGGCGAGCGTTTCCAGCGTCCCCCGCGTGCGCAGCTCCGGATGGCGCCCGCCCGCGATCAATTGCTGCGTCTGCGCGAAGAACTCGATATCGCGAATGCCGCCCCGGCCCAGCTTGATGTCGTGACCGCCCACGGCAATCGCACCATGGCCTTTGAATTCATGCACCCGCCGCTTCATGGCGTGGATATCGGCTACCGCGGCGAAATCCAGATACTTCCGCCAGATGAATGGCGAGAGCTGTTCGAGAAAGGCATCGCCAAGCGCGGCATCACCGGCCGCGATCCGTGCCTTGATCAGCGCCGCCCGCTCCCAGTTCTGACCAAAGCCCTCGTAGTAGATCAGGCCGGCTTCGGTCGAGAGTGCGATCTGCGTCGCACCGGGATCGGGCCTGAGCCGCAAATCCGTCCGGTAGACATAGCCGTCCTTCGTCTGCTCCTGCAGCACGCGCACCAGGTCGCGAGTCAGTTTCACGAAAAAAGCTGACGGCTCCACGGTCTCGGCAAGCCGCGCCTGCTCGGGATCGTAGAACACCATGAAGTCGACATCGGACGAGTAGTTCAATTCCATGGCGCCAAGCTTGCCCATGGCGATCACGAAGTATCCGTCCGGCTCGTGTGACCTTACTTGGCCGGCGGCGTAGGCCTTGCGGAACAGATAGTTTACCGCGGCCCGGATTGCCGTATCGGCGGCATCGCTCAAGCCTTTCAGCGTCCCAGCCGTCGTCCAAACGCCGCCGAGATCGGCGAGTGCGGTCAGGAGAGCGCTGCGCTGCTTGAACTTGCGTAGCATGGCCATGGCTTCGGCTTCGGAGGGCACTTGCGCCAAGGCAGCCTCCAGCCGCGCACCAGCCTCCGGCAGATGGGTGTCAGGATCCTCGGCGAGGCAGGCGGCAAGAAGCTCGGGGTCTCGCACCGACAAGGCCGAAAGATAGGGCGATCCGGAGAAGGCAGCGGTGAGAAACGCGGCGACCTTTGGCGCGCGCAGCATCTCCGCGGCGTCTGCGCTGGCCGGGTCCTGGTCCAGTGCCTTCTGCACCGACGCAAGAACATCGCCACCCCGCTCCGCATCGAAGACATCAGGGATTTCGCAAATCCGTTCGGCGAACGGCGTCACGTCGGCCTCAGCTCTCCTTCTGGCGACGGTCTGTCCGCCGTCGTTCTTCCCTGCGCGCCTGTCTCCAACGGAAGGCTGAGAATGACGCGGAGGCCGGGCGCATTGTCCTCAAGCCTCAGGGTCCCACCATGCAGCCTCGCTACCGCCGCGACAAGGCTCAATCCAAGACCGCTACCGGGTTCGGAGCGGCTTGCCTCAAGACGCACGAAACGGTCCAAGACGCGTTCCCGCTCAGAGGCTGGAACACCAGGGCCGCGGTCGGAGACGGTGATTTCCGCGAACCCGTCATGGCGGGAGGTCCGGACAACGACTTCCGCCGCATGGCCATTGCCTTGGGCGGCGCGCGCGGCCCCATACTTCAACGCGTTGTCGATAAGATTGGCGAGCGCCTGCCCCAAAAGTTGCCGGTTGCCGCGCACGGGGATGAAACCTGCCATGTCCGCCTTAAGAGCAATGCCGCGCTCCTCGGCCACGGGCTCATAGAGCTCGGCCACATCGCTCACAAGGGCCGAGAGATCGAGACTGTCGCGATCGTCCCCGGCCGCCCCCGCTTCAAGCCTGGCGATGGAAAGCAAGGCGTTGAACGTCTTGATGAGGCCGTCGGCCTCCTCAATGGTCAGCTCCAAGGCATCCCGGTAGCCGACCTCGTCCGCCGGCTCGCGCAACGCCTCCTCGACGCGATTGCGCAACCGGTTCAAGGGCGTCTTCAGGTCGTGAGCGATATTGTCGGAGACTTCCCGCATGCCCGCCATGAGTTGCTCGATACGGCCAAGCATCAAATTGAGGCTTTGGGCCAAGCGATCCAGCTCATCGCCCGACCCGCTCACGGGCAATCGGCGGGAAAGATCGCCGGCCATGATCGTGCGCGTGGTGGCGGAAAGATTATCGACGCGGGCGAGCAATCTGCGGCTCACCCAATAGCCGCCGCCAATGCCGAGCAGCGCCATGACGCCCAGTCCCCACAGCATGGTCGAACGGATGAGGCGCGACAGCTCCCGGCGGTCCTCGATGTCACGGCCGACGATCAGACGATCGCCGCCGGGAAGCCGGAAGACATTCGCAAAGGCCAGCCGCTGCTCCATGCCACCGGGTGCGGGGCGGCTATAGAAAAACTCGACCGGCCCGACACTGTCCCAAAGCTGCGGCGAGACGGCGCTCAGGTTTCCCGCAAGCTGCTTCTCGTTTCTGTCGGCGACAAGATAAAGGCTGTTGCCCGGCGTGCGGCTGCGTTGCGCGACGATGCGCACGAGTTGGTCGCGCCCGCCGGCACGATACTGCTCCGCAAGCCCCTTGAGCTCCGCATCGATAGTCTGATTGAGCTGCCGCGACAGCAGGACCGTCGTGTTCCAATACAGATAAACAATGGCAATGATTGCAGCCGCGCTGAACAGCGCGAAATAGGTCAGCGACAGGCGGAAGGTCGTCGTGCGGAAGAGTTTAGTGAGCGCTGTCACGGATCGTGTAACCGGCGCCGCGAACCGTATGGAGGAGCGGCTGTTCGAAGTTCTTATCGATCTTCGACCGGAGTCTCGAAATGTGGACGTCAATGACATTGGTCTGCGGATCGAAGTGATAGTCCCAAACGTTTTCGAGCAACATCGTGCGCGTCACGACCTGACCCGCATGCTTCATCAAATACTCGAGCAGTCGAAATTCTCGCGGCTGCAGCAAGATGGCCTCGCCCGCTCGCGTAACTTTGTGAGACAGACGATCCAGCACGAGATCGCCGACCGAGAGCCGCGTCGAACCTTCTTCCGGTGACGTACGGCGGGCCAGCACTTCGATGCGCGCTAAGAGTTCGCTGAACGCATAGGGCTTTGTGAGATAGTCGTCGCCGCCTGCCCGCAATCCCTTGACGCGGTCGTCGACCTCGCCCAAGGCCGAAAGGATCAACGCAGGCGTATGGATTTCTGCAGTGCGTAGGGACCTGATGACGTCGAGCCCATCCAGCTTTGGCAGCATGCGATCGACAATGAGCACGTCGTAGGCATTGGTTCTGGCAGAGTCGAGACCGGCCTCGCCGTCGGCGGCGTGCTCGGCCATATGCCCCGATTCCTTGAGCGCCCGCTTGAGAAAGGCTGCCGTCTCTTGGTCGTCCTCGATCACCAGGACCCGCATATCGCCTCAGCTCGCTCTTTGTTTCGGAAAGACATACGGAAACACAAATCGGGGCGGGCGGCGCGGTTCGGGGGGAAAACCGCGCCGCCCTCCAACAGAAGAAGGCGATATTACTCCTTCTTCTGGGAAAGCGCGACAAAGCGCGTCTGGTCGCCGGTCTTGACCTGCATCAGGACCTTGACCTTATCCTTATCGCCCGTGGCGGATTCGGTCGCCTTGGCGAGACCCGTGGCGATGTCAGCCGGGGTGGCGACATCGACACCCGCGACCTGGAGAATGATATCGCCAGGTTTCAGACCCTTGTCGGCGGCATCGCTATCGGTGTTGACCTCGGTAATGACGACACCATCCTTGCCGGCGCCCGGGATCGTGGCCGCCGGGGCAAGCGACAGGCCCAGCTTCTCCATCTGCTCACTCTGGTCAGCAGGCTCGTCCTTCCGGAGCGAGGCCAGCTTCTTTGTGCTCGGGAAAGCGCCGAGTGTCATGTCGACTTCACGCTTGTCACCGTAACGGACGATCGCGAGCTTCACCTCGGATTCGGGCTCGAGATCGGCGATCTTGCGGGCAAGGTCGCGCGAGTCCTTCACTTCGCTGCCGTTCACTTCGACAATGACGTCACCGGCCTTGATGTCCTCCTTCGCAGCAGGACCGTCCTCGGTCACCTTGGTGATCATGGCACCCTTTGGCGCGGGCAGACCGATCGAGTCGGCGATGTCGTCGTTGACGTTCTGAATAACGACACCGAGCCAGCCGCGATCGACGCTACCGTCGTCCTGGAGGTCGGCCACCACTTGCTTCACAAGCGCAGCCGGAACGGCAAACGCAATACCGACATTGCCGCCGGACGGGGAAAAGATCGCGGTGTTGACCCCAACCACATTCCCATCGAGATCGAAGCTCGGACCGCCAGAGTTGCCGCGGTTCACCGCCGCATCGATCTGGAGATAATCGTAAGGACCAGAGCCGATGTCGCGGTTGTGGGCCGAGATGATACCGGCCGTCACCGTGCCACCGAGGCCGAACGGATTACCGACCGCAAGCACCCAATCGCCAACGCGCGGGCGCTTGTCGGACATCGTGACGAACGGGAACTTCGTGCTCGTCTTATCCGTCACCTTAACGAGCGCGAGGTCGGTGCGCGGATCGGTTCCGATCAGTTTCGCATCGAACTTCTCGCCGTCCTCCATGGTGACGGTGATGTTGTCGGCGTCCTCAACCACATGGTTGTTGGTGACGACGTACCCGTCTTCCGAAATGAAGAATCCGGACCCTTGCGCCAGGCTCGGCGTGTGCTTCGACGGCGGCTTCGGCATGCCCTTGCGGAACTGCTTGAAGAAGTCGTGCAGCGGATTGTCCTCGGGCACGTTCGGCATCCCAGGAATGGGCGAACCGTCGTTCTGTACTGTCTTGACCTCACCCTTCACATTGATGCTGACCACGGCGGGGCTCACCTTGGCCACGAGATCGGCGAAGGAAAGCGGCGCCCGGCCATAGGGCGTCTCGATGGTCTGCTGCGCTTCAGCCGTTTCTGCAACGGCCGGCGGCACACTCGGGTTGAATGAAAACCCGATCACCCCTGCGGCGACCAGCGCCGCAATGGCAAGAAACGCGGGCCTCCGAGCCAATTTCCGCGGCCGCGTGCTCTCGTTCGCTGCTGGGTTCGTATCAGTTGTCATTCGTTTCCCCTCTCTTGGGACGGCAAATTTGTTCCGGTCATGCTCTGACCGTGCAGAGCGATCATGTGAGCTTTGGAATATAGGGAGCCGCCGATTACGCCGCGGTTTCAGCGGCATTAATTATCGGTAAGGTTTGGCGCGCATAAGCAGCCCCCAAAACAAAGGGGTTCAGAGCTTACCGCCGCCCTTCGGCGTTTCCTCGTCCAAGAGGCGCGTCAGATGCGCCTGTTCGCTCTCGGTGAGGGCTTGAGGCGCTGCGGACGACGCGGAGCGCCGGCGGTAGGCATAGAGAATGCCGCCAAGGGCCAAGAGAAACAGCAATGGTGTCGCGAGCCACAACAGCCATGTATGCGGGGTGAAGCGCGGCTTCAGCAGCACGAACTCCCCATAGCGCGAAACTACGAAGGTGATGATCTCGTCGTCGCTGTCGCCCGCTTTCAGCCGCTCGCGCACCAGCACGCGCAAATCCCTGGCCAAGGGGGCATCGGAATCGTCGATGGACTGATTTTGACAGACAAGACAGCGCAGCCCCGCGGACAGCGCCCGCGCCCGCGCTTCCAGCGCCGGATCGTCCAAGACTTCGTCGGGCTGTACGGCGTGCACGCTCGGCGCACCGAATGCAAAAACCGCCAGAAGAGCGGCGAGCACAAGCCGGCGGAAGGTCATCGTCACTTGCCCGCTGCCATGGCCGGTTTCGTCTTTTGCTTAGCGCGTTTGGGTGCGCCCACGCGCAAGCGGCGGTCCGATAGCGACACCATACCGCCGAAGAACATGAACAAGGCACCGAGCCAAATCAGCCGGACCATCGGATTGAAATAGACCCGGACGGTATAGCCACCGTCCTTGAGCGGATCGCCGAGCACCAGATAGAGATCGCCCCGCCAGCTGTTGTGGATACCAGCCTCGGTCGTTGCGCTCTTCTCCACGGAATAGGCGCGCTTCGATGGGATGAGCGTGGTGACGGGCTGGCCGTCCCGCGTCACCCGAAAGATGCCGGCAAGCTCCTTGTAGTTGGGGCCCAGCCCCTCTTTCACGCCTTCGAATGTGAGCTCGTAACCGGCGATGTCCACGGTCGCGCCCGGCGCCAGCGCCTCGATCCGCTCACTGCGCCAAGCCGTCGTCGCGACAAGCCCGATCACCATGACCCCAAGCCCCGCATGCGCGAGAGCCGAACCATAGGCGGCACGGGGCAAATTGCGCGCACGCCGCCAGCTTTCGCCCAAGGACGCATCGAAGAGTTTCGAGCGCGTTGCGATCTCTGTGCCGGCCCCCACGATCAGCCACAGACCGAGACCAATCCCAAGCGGCGCCAGCCAGGGACCGTTTTGGTGCAGGGCGAGCACAATGATCATCGCAGCTAGGGCGACGATAGCCGCAACCATCAGCCGTTGCGCCGCGGCTAGAAGATCGCCGCGTTTCCACGCGAGTAGAGGACCGAACGGCACGGCAATGAGGAGCGGCACGATCAGGGGCACGAAGGTCAGGTTGAAGAACGGTGCGCCGACCGAGATCTTCTCGCCGGTGACCGCTTCCAAGGCGAGCGGATAGAGCGTGCCGACGAACACGGCCGCGCACGCCACCGTCAAGAGCAGATTGTTGAGAACCAGACTGCCTTCACGGCTGATCGGCGCGAACAAGCCTCCTTTGGACAGAAGCGGCGCGCGCCAGGCGAACAGCGCAAACGACCCGCCGATAAAGATCGCCATGATGCCGAGAATGAACACGCCGCGTGTCGGATCCACCGCGAAGGCATGGACCGACGTCAGCACGCCCGAGCGCACCAGGAACGTACCCATGAGGCTTAGGGAGAAGGTGATGATGGCGAGCAAAATCGTCCAGACCTTCAGCGCATCGCGCTTTTCCATCACCAATGCCGAGTGCAACAGCGCCGTACCGGCGAGCCAGGGCATGAAGGAAGCATTCTCGACGGGGTCCCAGAACCAGAAGCCGCCCCAGCCGAGCTCGTAATAAGCCCACCAGGAGCCCATCGCGATTCCGAGCGTCAAACACATCCAGGCGACGAGCGTCCAAGGCCGCACCCAGCGCGCCCATGCCGCATCGATACGCCCATCGATCAGCGCGGCGACCGCGAAGGAGAACGCCATGGAAAATCCGACATAGCCCGCATAAAGGAAGGGCGGATGGAAGGCGAGCGCGGGGTCTTGCAGGACGGGGTTGAGCCCCTGCCCATCGAACGGCGCGGGGCTGACGCGCAGGAACGGATTCGAGGTGATAATGATGAAGAGCAGGAATGCGACGGCGATCGAGCCCTGCACCGCAAGCACGTTCGCCTGCAATTGACGAGGCAGGTTCGACCCGAAAGTCGCGACCGCGGCGCCGAACAGGGCCAGGATCAACACCCACAGAACCATCGACCCTTCGTGGTTCCCCCATACGGCCGAGATCTTGTAGAGCATCGGCTTGGCCGAGTGCGAGTTCTGCCACACATTCAAGACCGAGAAGTCGGAGGTGACATAGGCGACCGTCAGGGCCGCGAAGGCGATACAGATGAGAATGAACTGCGCTTGCGCCGCGGGAACGGAGACTGCAGCTAGGCGCGGATCGTTGACACGTGTGCCGATGACCGGCAACACCATCTGAACGATCGCGACACCGAGCGCGAGGATAAGAGCGTAGTGGCCGGTCTCCGCGATCATTGGGCCGTCACTTCCCCGCCGGCGTCACCTTCACGCCAAACGCCTTGCTCTTTCAGTTTCGCGGCAACCTCCGGCGGCATGTAGTTCTCGTCATGCTTCGCCAGCACATTGTCGGCTTTGAAGGTTCCGTCCGGCTGCAACGCCCCTTCGGTTACCACGCCCTGTCCCTCGCGGAACAGGTCCGGCAGAACCCCGGTAAAGGTCACGGGCAAGACCTTGGCGCCATCGGTCACCGCGAAGCGAACCGTCGTGCCTTCGTCCCGCTTCACGCTGCCGGTCTCGACGAGCCCCCCGAGCCGGATGCGCTGCCCGGGCGCGATCTCCATCTTCGCGATGTCGCTCGGGCTGTAGAAGAACACGATCGAGTCCCGCATGGCGTAAAGCACGAGGCCCACAGCCACCCCGAGAACCACAAGGCATGTTCCGATCAAAAGGCCTCTGCGCCGTTTGCGTGTCATGACTTCAACCCCAACTCAGCCGCCAGCGTATCGAGCTGCTCGATCGCCTGCGCATTCCCTGCGAACCGATCCTTCGCCTTGGCAAGGGCGGCTTTCGCATCGCCGCTTCGCCCCAAAACCGTATAGGCGCGTACAAGACGGAGCCAGCCCGGCAAATCGTCGCCATCGGCCTCGAGCCGCGCCGCAAGCTTCTTGACCATGCTGTCCACCATGGCCTGGCGCTCGCCGGGACTCATACTCTGCGCGGCTTCGATATCAGCGGCACTCGGTCCGGCTTTCGGCGCCATCGCCATTGCGGGCGATTTTTTTCCGGAGATCCGGGCTTGCACGTTGGCGATCCGCCTCTCGATCATCGACCGCCAGCGCTCATCGCTTTGCCTGAGAACCAGCAGTCCGCGCCAGTCCGCTAGCGCATCTTCGAAATTGCCACCCTGCTCTTTTGCGACCGCCAGGAGAATACGCGGTTCCACCAGCGTCCCATCTTCCTTCAGAGCCTCCTCAAGGGCGATGCGGGCCGGTTCCGTCACCAGCCCCTCCTGTTCCAGCACCAGCGCCTGGCCGAGACCGGACAGGCGCTTGGCCGTTGGCCCTAAAAGCCGGATCGCCTGACGATAGGCTTCGGCCGCATCCGCATAGCGCCGGCCGCCCAGATAGATTGGCGCGATCGCGTCCCAGCCGGCGCCTTCGTCAGGCTCCGCGCGCAAGCGCGCTTCCACACGGGCAACAAGAACACCGATGTCCTTCTCTTTGGCCGGATCGGTGAGCCGCGCGGCCAAGGGCTGGTCGGGAAGACGGGGCGAGCCGTAGAAGAGGTAGGCGCCGAGCACGGCGAGCGGCAGGCCTATGGCAACGACAATGAAGGCTGCCCGGGGGAGCACGCCGCGGGGTCCCTGACCTGAGGCGCCAGCGTCGTTTTCGTCCGCGGCGAGCAACCGGCGCGCGACCTCGAGCCGCGCGGCCTCCGCCTCCGCCTCGCCGATGAGTCCGCGCGCGCGATCCACCCCGATCTCGTCGAGCTGATCCCGATAGACCGCGGCATTGAACGCATCGCGTTCGTCCACGGCATCTCGGCCGCCGACGAGCGGGTACAGCAAGAAGGACAAAACGACGGCGGTAAGGGCCGCCAGGATGACCCAAAGCAGCACGAAGAGGTCCTAACCTTCAGAATTCAAACGGTCGCTAGGCATAGGACATGGGCACTTGCCAGAGCAAGCCGAAGGCGTTGCCGGAAAGATGAAATCGCAGCAATGTTTCGCCAACTGGGCCCTAGCCTACCTGGCTCCAGCGCCCGTCAGGCTGCCGGCAAGCCGTACCGTTGGTTGTCTTGGGCTGCCCGTCGATAAACATCGTATGCGTGAAGGGGCGGCAGAAGGAAGTGCCCTTCTTATAGGGCGTGCCGGGAACGAACTGGCCGTTATGCTGGTTCGCCGGGTTGGTCCACGAGGTCGCCTGACCCGCCTGGCCGAACTCCAGGGCTTTTTGCTTGGCCTCAGCCGCCAGCTGCTGGTCCTGAGCGTCCATCGCCGATGCACCGTTATTGCCCGACATCGAGCCCCATAGGGCGTCGGTGCCGAGGTTTCCGCCGGTTCCGCAGGCCGCAAGCATCAGCGGCAACAGTGCAATTGCAAGAATACGTCTCATCGGTTTTTCCCCGGCCCAAAAGGACAAAGCCATCCCTTTGCTAGAGGCTGAACATATAAGTGTAACCTCTCAGCAGAGTGTTAAGAATAACAAATCTGGCCAAATTAGGTTGCCATTGGCCGCGCCGAAAAAGTCAAGCAGCAGGCAAGGTTAAGCGGGCGCTCAGGCCGCCGCCTTCGGCGTTCTCCAGCGCAAAGCGCCCTTTGTAGAGATGGGCCAGGTCCGCGACGATGGACAGGCCGAGGCCCGAGCCGGGCTTGCTTTCGTCGAGGCGCTGCCCGCGTTTGACGACCCGCTCCCGTTCGGCCTTGGTCAGGCCCGGCCCGTCGTCGTCCACGGACACGGAGATCGTATCGTCGCTTAGGCGCCGTGCAGTGACAGCCACGGACCCGTTGGCCCATTTGCACGCATTGTCTATGAGGTTGCCGGTCATCTCCTCGAAATCCTGCTTTTCGCCTTGGAACGAGAGGCCCGGGTCGACGGAGACGCGCAAGTCGATCCCCTTCTCGCCATAGATGCGGTCGAGCGCCCGCTTCAACGCCATGAGCGTGGGCTCGACATCGGTCACTCCGCCGATAACGCCGGACCGCGCCGCCACCCGCGCGCGGTCGAGATGGTGCGTGATCTGTGTTCGCATAAGCTCCGCCTGCTCGACCACCTTGTCGGACAGCGATCCGTCATGCGCCCGCGCCTCGTTGCTGATCACGCTGAGCGGCGTTTTCAGCGCATGGGCAAGATTGCCCACATGCGTTCTCGCCCGTTCTACCACGTCACGATTGGATTGAATCAGCGCATTGAGTTCGGTCTGCAGTGGCTTGATCTCGTCGGGAAGTTCGCCTTCCAGCTTCTCGGCATCGCCGGAGCGGATTGCCGCCAAGTCGTGACGAATGGCGCGCAACGGCAAGAGGCCGAAGCGAACCTGGAAGAAGGTCGCCACGGTCAGACCGACGCCGAGAATCACGAGCGCCAGAACCAGCATGGTCGTGAACTGAGCGAGATCGGCGTCGATCTCGGCCGCGTCGCCCGCGACGGCATAAGAGTAACCGTCGGATGCGTTGGCGCCCGGTCTGATTTCGCGCTCAACCATGCGCACGTTTTCGTCGTCTGGTCCGGTCCCATAGCTACGCCGGGTCAAAGTGTCGTCTGGAGGAACCCCCTCCTGGCTCGGCAGATCAAGCTGCTGATCGAGCAGCGAATCCGAAACGAATAGCGGGCGCTCTGCACCCTTCAGCGCCTTGATCTGCCAATACCAGCCGGAAAACGGGATGTCGAAAATGGGCGCGCCCAGACTCTCGGGTGTCTCGGGCACCTCGCCGCCTTCCGCCGTGCTCGCGGCCACTAGGCTCGTCATGTAGACGTCCAGGCGCGCATCGAAATTGCGCTCGATACTTTGGCGATAAAGGGAGGAAAGCAGAACCGCGGCAATGGGAATAACCACGAGCACCCAGGCGGCGGCGGAGACGAACAGTCTGAAGGCGAGAGATTTCGGCCCCATCGGGCTAGGCCCCGTCGGGATTTTCCGTAAGGCGGTAGCCGAGCCCGCGTACGGTCTTGATCAGATCCACGGGCAGCTTCTTGCGCAAGCGGCCGATAAAGACCTCGACCGTGTTCGAGTCCCGGTCGAAATCCTGTTCGTAGAGATGTTCCACGAGCTCGGTGCGGGACACCACCCGATCGCGCTGCATCATCAGATAATGCAGCACGCGATACTCATGCGATGTGAGCTTGATGGCTTGCCCGTCGACCATAACCCGTGCTGCCTTGGTATCGAGAACGAGCGGACCGCAGGTCAGGTCGTTACTCGCATGCCCTGCCGAACGGCGCAGGAGCGCGCGCAATCTTGCAAGGACTTCCTCCATGTGGAAGGGCTTGGCGACATAGTCGTCGGCGCCCGCATCCATGCCTGCGACCTTGTCGCTCCATCGTTCGCGGGCCGTCAGGATCAGCACCGGCATCTTGCGTTCGTCACGCCGCCACTGTTCGAGCACGGACAGTCCGTCCTTCTTGGGGAGCCCGATGTCGAGGACAACGGCATCGTAGGGCTCCGTATCGCCGAGGAAGTGTCCTTCCTCGCCATCGAACGCCGTGTCGACGGCATAGCCGGCCTCACCGAGCGCGGTGACAAGTTGACGATTAAGATCTGGATCGTCCTCGACGACGAGAAGCCTCAAAGATCTGCCCTCCCTTGGCGTCTTCGTTGCAGCAAGTTCCTAGGATGTGCATCAGGCTCGTGGCGATTCTTAGAACGGCCTCGTCCTTGCGCTCTAGATAAAAGCCCTACTGCCCCGTCTTTGCGTTCACCGAGATATTCTTTACGGCGCCCTGCTTGCCAAGGACGGTGGCCCGATAGACGAAATTGTTGCCGTTTTGGCAAAGGACAATTTTGATCACTTTTCCTCCGCCCTTGGTCTGAGCCTTGCTCACAGCGGCTTTACCCGGGATGAGCCCGTTGCTCTTTATGATTCCGCCGGCAGAACCCAAAGGCATGCATCCAGCATAGGCTGGCGCCACTGCCGCAAAACTGGCAAACGCGGCAATGCCAATGGCCGCAAACATTTTGAACGCGTGACAGGTCATCTCAGTCCCACACATCTCATCATGGGCGCCACCATACATGTGCGCCCATGAACGGCGCCTGAACGCCCCCCCCTTAGACCGGCCCCTGCGTCTCATTGTTACGAGAGCTGCCGGACTCATTCGCAGCCGCATCGTCCACCTTGGCGCCGAGCGCCGCAAGCCCCAAGCCGCCGACGGTGACGAACGTGCCGCTGCCGTCGCTATCCACTTTCAGCAAGAGGTCCTTGCCCTTTTGCGCCGTCATGTCCGTTCCTCGCGTTGAGACAAACAAGTTGAGACAAAAGAAGAGCGGCCCCGAGGACCGCTCTTCCAAGAATTCCGTGCTGTGCTGGCGCGCGGATGTGTTGCGCGCGCAGACGTCAGGTCGCCAGGCGCGCCTCGACCATCTTGCGCAAGGTCACCCGGTCGCGCGTGGAAACGCCGATCAGCTCGGCGACACGCCACACGAGGTTGGCCTCGAATTCGTCGACCACGCCGTCCGCCATGACGACTTCCCACAGCATCACGACGATGCGCTTGCGGCCGTCCTGGTCGAGGTCGCGGCAAAGAACTTTGGTGAACCGATACAGATCCACCGCTTCGCGCTCCTCGGCCGATGCCTCCTGAAACAGGCGTTTCAGCTCGTCGGGCTTGAGGTCGAAGCGCCGCTGAAGCAGCGCCTTCACCTTCTGCTTTTCGTTACTGTCGAACTTGCCGTCGATACTGCCCGCGTTGATCAGAAGCGCGGCCGAGGCGACGCGCAGCTCCTCCTCGTGCATATCCTTCAAGCGCCCCTCGTCGTCGTCGACGCCCTCGACGAAATTCACCAGCCTGTTCCAAAGCGACATTCAGATCTCTCCCGCAAAGCGCGTTGCCTGAAGGTGCGCCTTCAACGCGCAAGCCTTCCGCACTGACCCCTATAAAACAACGATGGCCGGGACAAGCCCGGCCATCGCAGTAAATTCTGTATTGGAAACTTATGCCGCGACTTGCTGCAACGGCTCCGTTACGGCGCGATAGCGCACGATGCCGTGCATGGTCTCGCCGTCCGGATCGATCCGGGCCTCGGCGAACTCATGGCGCAGGTTGGCCAGGTAATGGCCCCCCACGCTCAGCGGCCGGTCATGCAGCAGCGTCTTCACCGTGTCCATGATCTCGTGGACCTTCTCGGCACTATCGGCGCTGGTCCAGACATGGAGCGTCAGATCGTGCTCCGTACCGTCGTCCGTGCCAGTGCTCCAATCGAAATTCACCGTCTGCCCGAGCGTCATGTAAGGCAGCGCTTGGCCTTGCAGGGGTTTGTTGTAAATCTCTGCTTCGCCGAGCAGGGATGTCAGCGCGGGCGCTTTGGAAAGCGTCTGAAAGATGCTGCGTTGGAGAGCCCAACTTGCGGCAGTCATTGCTGTCCTCCACAAAATAACGTTATCGGACATATAGGGATGCTGCAGTCGGGTACAATGGCTTGCCTCATTGCTTCACCAAAGACGCACGTAAAGTATTTGTGAGGTCTTGCTTAATGCGAGGTAAACGCGCGCGAAAAACCGGCCAAAGAAAAGGCCGTGCCCGCATCTGACGCGTACCGAATTCCAAGAAGCGCCCGGCCCTGTGCGGCGTCCCGATCGCAAAGCTCAGCCGGTCGCCGTTGCTTTCCTCAATCGTTTCAAGCGTTTCGCCAAGTCGGCCGAGAGCGGCCCGCGCGGCGCCGGCCCTGATCGTCTCGGCCTCGCTTGCGAGCATCTTCCCGGTCGCTTCTTCGAGCCCCTTGGCCGCCAAGCGCCGTTTGAGTGCCTCAACGCTTTTCACGGTCAGCGCGTTCACAGATCGCGCTCCTCGCAAAGACAGCGCAGCCAACGGTACCGTTCGCCCAGATCGGCGGCCGTCAGGATCTCGAAAATGCGCGTCCCCAGACGGAACCGCATGGCGGGCCGGACGCCGTCCCGGTAGCGCAACACGATCTCATAGGCGCGCTGGCCGGCATCAAGGACAGCACCTCGCGGGCGCGGGTGACTTCCGGCATCAAGCGCCCCTCGGCGAAGAGGCCGCGCCCATCCTCGGCCAGTTCCAGCCAAACGCCGATGGGCTCGTTGGGGTCGTGCTGGAACAGCAGCTTCACGCCGCGCGCGTCCCGCGTGCTCAGGCTTTCACGGAAGGCGCCCGGCATGACGAGGTCCTGGCCGAGATCCACCTGGCCGAACACGATCGCATAGCCGGAGAAAGTGCCATCGGGCTCGACGATTTGCAGATTGACGGGCGCGAACTTGGCCTCGCGCTCCGGCGCCATTTCGCCAAAGCGTTGCACCATGATGATGGATCTTTCTCGTTGGGCGCGCCCGCCCAAAGGGTCAGCCCAAGAAAGGGTCAGTCCGTTGGGCTCACGCTGTGTGAAGCGTCAGACACCCTTCATCGCAACGCCTATTGTCAGCATGCCCCAACCCAGCATGGCCGCCCAAAAGGCAAAATGCGAAACGGACGCAAACCCACCGTCAACCACGCCGAGCACACCGAGCAAATACAGCACGAGCGCGACGACCACGCAGACGATGGATACGTAGAAAACGTTCTTGGTGGGTGGTGTTAGACGCAGTGCCATAGCCCCTCTCCTTACCGATTCTTAGTTTTTGAGTCCCGGCGGAAGGGTAGCATGCACGGCCGCGCCCGCCCAGACGCGCGCCGCAATGCAGCAGCACGCCTCACAACGGCAAGTCTTAGGGCGGCGGCGCGCAGGATAGGCTGTCGCCACCATCGATGGCGCCATAGCCGACGGCCGCCCGCCCGCCGATGCTTGCGTAATGTGCGGTCGTTGATGCCGTGCTGATGGGCGATCCGGCGCAACGACATACCGCTATGGAGAAAGTCTGCCTGCACCGCTTCCCAATCAATGGGGGCCGCAGAGGCGCGCGCAGGCGCATCACTGCCGGCCGTACGGGGATGGGTCATGGGCACCTTTTTTTGGAAGTCGGGTCGATGGTGTTTGGTCGCGCGATAGGGCAGATAAAAACCACACCCCAGAAACCAACAACGCCGCCCCATTTCTGGAAGCGGCGTTCTAAACGCGATCAGCGACACGGAACTTGGAGGGAACGTCCCCCTCAAGGGGCCATGCCCCTCGCCCAACTGTCGCATTGTAGAGAAAACCTACCCAAACAGCGTCACGCTGTCAAGGATTTTTTTCCTAACTTTTCGGCGCGAGAGCGCTTCCTAACCCTCCGCCGCCTCCAGCACCCCAATCCCAGCAAGCTCTTTCGCCAGTTCCTTGGCGGCGATTTGGATGTCGTGGCGGCTCTGCATGTTCATCCAGAACTCCGGCGTGGTGCCGAACACCTTGGCGAGGCGCAGCGCGGTCAAGGAAATGTCTCACAGCGTGATACGACCCGAGCAGAGACGCGGAGCCCCCTACTCCGCCTTCGGCTTGCAGGGAATGCCGTCGGCGAAGCACTTCGAGTAGAGCCCTTGCACCGCGCAGCTGAGATTGGAGTCCTTGGCGAGATCGAAATCTAAGTCTGTGTCTGGGAAAACCTTCGCGGCCTTCTCCATCCAATCCTCGATGGCCACGGTCTCAGCCTTGTCCCGGTCGGCGGTGAAGCCCGGCCCGCTGCCCGTGAGCATCTCGGTGCCGCATTCGAGATCGGCCGACCCCCCGGCCTCCGCGTCCGGCTTCGGCACGGACAGATCGAACGCGTCGTCTTGCGCGAATGCCTGTTGCGTCAAAGTCATCAGCCCCAACGCGGCGGCGATTGCGACGATCTTCTTCAAGGCAATGCTCTGCATGGCCGGCACGCTCCCTCCCGGTGACCCTTGTCTTCTAACGGGTGTCGTATTTTGGTCGGCTGTCTTCGTCTCGCTGGAATATTTCTGCGATCCCAAGCGGTATTGTCCCCGGCCTTTCCGGGAGATTCAAGCACGGCTGGCGCGCTCGTCCATTTGGCGCCGCGCAATCGACTTTCGAGAGCCACGGAAGCCCGCCAGGGGGCGTTCACCATCTGTGAAATGTTCCTGTCGCAAAAACCGCTCAATGCTCCGCCCCGCAAGGACGCCGAGCGCGGCCGGCCGGGCTCGGTCCGAACCAGGCCCGCGCCCCTCACGGCACTGTGATGGCGGCCGCGGCCTCGTTGACGGACTGAGGCATTGGGCCGCGCATATAGTCTTGCTAACGCACTTGGTTACCTCAAATGTCGTGAAGGGGGCGCTTGGGGATGGCCTCTAGACCGTATTGAGTTGGGTTGACGCGAAGAAAGCGAGTATCCAGGCGAGCGAGCTTCACGGCCGCGAACGTAAGGACGCTTGCAACCGGCGGGCACATTCGAACCGCGTGGTAACGTGTTAATGGTAGCGTTTTGGGTACGGCGATTTCCACCCCGGGCGCCGAAGAGGGAGCTTTCAACCGTGACAAGGCTGTGTGTGGCACTGTTGCTGGCCGCCGTGGTGGCCGCGCCCCTTGGCGCTTGCAGCCGTCGTGGCCCTGCCCCCGACGCCTCCTTCCTGCCGACGGCCGCCGTCGAGGCCGAGGACAAGAAGGCCGCGTTCGAGGCGGCAAAGGTCGTCTGCCTCGAGCAAGCCCGCCGCAAGGGGATCTCCTCGGTTACCCGCATCCTGCTGCTCAAGGGTAAGGTCTCCGAATCCGAATACGTGGATTGCATGGAGGCCAGGGGCTTCGCGGAGCTTGAGTAGGACTTGAAGCAGATCGGTGCAGCAGGAGGAAGATTGGGCCAGATTTTGCGTAACGCACCGCATCAAAGCTCTATAAATGGCCGTATTCGATGTATACTTAACAGCTCGGGCCGCCCTCTTGCGGACGCCCGGTTTTTGCGTGGGCGGATCGCGCGCCCTAACGAGGTCGGACTCCATTGCGGGACATCCAGGGCTATAATCGCGTCAAGCTGATCGACTGGCTCAAGATCGATTCGTGGATCGACTCCGGGCTCTATTCCGCGCTGACGAGCTTCCGCGATTGGTGGGGCTCTTATTCGTCCTTTTTCGGCCGCTTCGAGGTCAAGGGCTTCTGGCGTGCCTGCAATGAGTTGGTCTGCGACGGTCTCACGCTGAG
>Ga0209013_10000541_pt1 | contig 34058 bp, 28 predicted proteins | sample Cruoilmetagenom2_FD_187291 | JGI IMG/M metagenome (GOLD analysis project Ga0209013, IMG submission 187291) | Oil polluted marine microbial communities from Coal Oil Point, Santa Barbara, California, USA - Sample 2 (SPAdes) (version 2) | ecosystem: Environmental > Aquatic > Marine > Oil seeps ...
AAGAATAACTGATTGTATGAATACAGGGATTTACAACAAAATATTCTTTAACAAGCCGGTTATTTTACTAAGAAGATTTGTGATGATCACTTTGTTGTTTCCTATTTATAAACCGTTGCAAGCTCAAACATACAATTTACAAGAGGTCCTGGACTACGCACAGAATTTCTCGCCCGAAGCCATGAAAAATAAAACATCGAAAGAGAACAAATTCTGGCAGTGGAAGACCTACAAATCAAATTACAAACCCCAACTGGTGTTAAACTCTATAATACCGGCATTTGAAAATAACAACATCCCCGTTCTGCAGGAAGACGGAAGCATTATTTACAGGCATGTAAACCGTAGTCAGTCGTGGGTTAACCTTTCTCTGGAACAGAGTATAAGTGTTACCGGTGGAAAACTGTTTGTAAGTACAAATTTAAGTCGAATCGACGATTTCATTACTAAAACAAACAGCTACAGCAGTTCGCCCTATTACATTGGGTTGGAACAACCTCTATTTTCATTTAACTCTTTAAAATGGATGAACCGAATAGAGCCTTTGAAGTACGAAGAGTCGTTAAAAGAGTATCTCGAAGACCTTGAAAAGATAGCCTACAGCACTACATTCAGGTATTTCAACCTGCTAATTGCACAAATAAATTTTGGAATAGCAAAAATCAACATCAACAATGCAAATTCCCTTTATGAACTGGGGAAGAAGAAATTTGAAATGGGTAAAATATCAAAAAATGAATTGCTCCAGTTGAAATTCGGGTTTGTTTCAGCACAGAAATCCATGTCAAGGGCGGTTCTTTCGCAAGAATCAGCACAGCTTTCATTAAGTTCCTTCACGGGAATAAAGAACATTGGAGCCTCCACTCTTTCATTGCCAGATCATTTGTCGGAATTTATTATTGACGATTCGCTTGCCATAAGAATGGCATTGGAAAACAGCCGCCGTTCTGTGGAATTTAAACGCTCCATTTTAGAAGCAAAACAGGAACTTGAAAGAGCCAAGCGCGAAAGCGGATTAAATGCTAACCTATATTTGAGCTACGGAACTACCAATGTTGCAGAAAAACTATTGGATATTTATAACAATCCGCAAGCCATGAGGTCTGCTAATTTTGGACTCACGGTGCCTCTACTCGACTGGGGACGCGCTAAAGCGAAGCGCAAAACTGCCAATGCCAATTTAAAACTGGTGGAATACACGGTTAAACAGGAGGAAGTAAATTTTAGAGAAGAGATTGTTTCAGAAATTGAATATTTCAGAATGTTAAAAAGCTTAATCGGATATACACACGTGGCCGACAATACAGCTGCTGAGCGATTTGACATTGCCCACAATAGATATATGGCAGAAGATATCAGCCTTACCGAATACAATATTGCGTTAGAAGAAAAAGACCGTGCAAAACAAGATTATATCACCGCTCTTCGCGATTACTGGTTAACATTCTATTCAATCAGGATACTGACCTTGTACGATTTTGAAAAAAACAGACAGATTGAAAATAAATAACAGCAAACCATGTTCAAGAATAATCTGAAAATTACAATACTGGTCCTTAAAAGAAAGAAGCTCTTTTCTGCCATTACCATTTTGGGGATTGCCGTTCCTTTAATGTTTTTAATGATTATTATTTCAACCATTTCACATATTGCTGCATACGAATCTCCGCAAAGCAATTTTGATAGGGTACTGTTATTAGACCAGATGAAGTCTTCAATTAAAAGAACTAACATGTCGGGAACCATGGGCGGCGGCCCAACCTACGACTTTGTAAAAAGATATGTCAAACCAATGAAAACACCTGAAAAGGTAGGCGTAGTCAGCAGAAGGCAGCATTATAATATGTATCAAAATAATCAAAAAACAAAGCTAAAGATAGTTTACACCGACGAGGAATTTTGGGATATTGCCGACTTCAAATTTACTGAAGGAAAGGCATTTAATATCTATGATGTTGATAATGCTCAACAAGTAGCAGTAATTGATGAATTCACCAGGAATCTGGTTTTTGGGGATGAAAACGCAATTGGTAAATCGATTACTTTTTTCCGGGACAATTATAAGATTATTGGTGTGGTGAAAAACGTGGATGTAATACGTCGAAGCACACATGCCAATGTATATCTGCCAATAACAACCTCAGAGACATATTCGAAAAAAGATATTTTCGGAAACGGGATATACTGTTTACTGTTAGCAAACTCAAAGGAGCAATTCAGCCAAATCGAATCGGAGTTTAATTATATTATTGAAAATTTTCAGTTGACAGATTATGATGGATTAACCAAAATTGAAGGGGAACTGAGGATTGATTCCTTTATTATTACATTGAAAAATCTTTTCCAGGAGCTGTTTTCAATCAGAATAAGTGCAGACAAAATTATCTATTTCGCATATGCAGTAATCTTTCTCTTTTTCATTTTACTTCCGTCCATTAACCTGTTATATATTCATATCAGCAGGATTAATGAACGTTCATCGGAAATTGGTGTAAGAAAGTCTTTCGGCGGTAATAAAAGTACTTTGTCAAAACAATTTGTTTCTGAGAATTTAATCATTACAATTTTCAGTGGAGTATTAGGGCTTATTTTTACTTTACTGTTTTGTTTTATCCTGAACCGGAGCAACGTCATACCAGGTTTGCATTTAACATTGAATGTGAATAGTTTACTTCTCATTTTAGTACTCTGGATATTTTTCGGCGTTATTACAGGCATTTTGCCCGCGCTGCGAATGAGTCGCATGAAAATCATTGATGCTTTGCACCAACACGATTCTCATCAATACTTCGATTTCATTGTATGGAAAGCAAAACGGTTAAAAATGCTGCTTGTTTTCGAATTCATAATTACTTTTATCGCATTAGCTATCATTGGAACATTTGTCTTTAGATTTCAAAAGAATAACAGTTACCCAACCGGATTTGATGTGGACAATGTTTATCATGTCTCAGTTGTTCAATATGACAAGGAAGTAGGATACTTTGGTCATCCTGGATTTGAAAAGGAAATTATTGAACTAATTAAATCGAAAAGCTTTATTGAATCATATAGTGAATGGAGTGGGAACGAACCTTACCATGATGGTTACACTACGTTCTCAGGCAAAGAAACTGTTGGTGATATAGAAGTGGAAAGCATTCATATTACCTACACCGGAATAAATATGGATAAAGTATTCAACCTAAATTTAATAGAAGGCAGATGGTTTGACAAAACGGATGATATACCTGACTACAATCCAATCGTAATTAACCAGTTGCTTAAAGAAAATCTTTTTAATGATGAAAAAGCCATTGGTGAGAACATTCAGGTTCGTGAGACCAATTTTAAAATAATTGGTGTAATTGACCATTATAGATACCACGGAGAATTTTCGAAACCAGTGGATATCTTGTTCTACACGAATGGTTTTAATCGACATATAAATTGCTGGGGAAAGCAGCGCACCGATTTTTTTAGGGTGAAACCAGGTACAACTGTCGAACAAATCAATAACCTCGCTACAAATATTTCACAGGATTATCCTGATTATGAAATTGAAATAACCCCTTTAAAAACAGACAGGTCGAAATATTTCCGGAAAATATGGGGCCCAATAACAGCCATTTTCATTGTCTTCGCATTTGTCCTGTTTATTGTATTGTTGGGGTTGTTTGGTGTACTCTGGTACAATATAAGTTTACGCAAAACAGAAATAGGATTGCGCAGAGCTGTAGGCGCCACTGCAAACAAAATCTTTGTGCAGGTAATCCGCGAGATGCTTTCGTGGGCATCAATCGGAATTTTAATTGGAGTGCTTATTCTCGTGCAAATTCCCTTGTTGAAACTATTTCCGGTGGAAACCGATGTCTTTATTGCATCGGTGATTAGTGCTGCACTTATTATCTATTTGTTGATCATCCTTTGCAGCCTTATTCCGGGAATTCAAGCAACTAAAATACAACCAGCAACTGCGCTACACGAAGAATGATTTCAATGAAAAAGTAAAGTTAATAACGGAAGAAGTTATGCTGAAAAATTATCTAAAAATAACCTGGAAAGTATTGATGCGGAACAAGCTGTTTACATTTATTAGCTTGTTTGGCATTAGTTTAACCCTTACCATACTTATAATTGGCGTTTCATTTTTTGATTTTTTTACAAAATCAAATTACCCGATTCTCAAGCAGGATAGAATCTTATATTTAAGCAATTTACATTCATGGGACGAAAAAACCGGTGAGAAATCATATAATAATTATTCTTCAGGATATCCCAGTTACTATCTGCTTAATAAATGTGCACAACCATTAAAAAAACCGGCAGGAATTTCCATTTACTCATCAAATCTTAGAAGTATAAACACTTTTATCAATTCGAGAAAAGCAAAGCTGGTAATCAGATATACAGACGATGAATATTGGAGCATATTAGATTTCAGGTTTTTAACCGGCAGGCCATTTAATAAAAAAGAAGTTAAAGACGCCCAGAGAATTGCTGTTATTGCCGAATCCATTGCCAATGATTATTACGGCGGGACAAAATCCGCTATCGGTAAAACAATTGAAGCCGACAAGGTGAATTATATTATTATCGGAGTGGTCAAAAATGCCCCTATTACAAGCCTTAACATTTATGGCAACATTTGGGTACCCATTACCACTTCAAAAGAAAATTTATCTGCAAGGAAACTTCATAGTGGTTTTACGGCTATGCTGCTGGCAAAAAACAGATCTGATTTTGCTGCAATTGAAAGTGAATTTCAAGGATTACTACAGAAAATAGAATTACCGATTGATAATTACAACTTTATTGATATACATACAGCATCTGCACTTGAATCGTTTATTCAATCAATCCCGATAATAAACAATACAACAACCTTCTATATTTTATTGTTTGTAATCATTTTAATTATCATGCTGATACCATCACTTAATCTGGTAAATCTCAATGTTAACAGGATTAATGAAAGGCTATCCGAAATAGGCGTCAGAAAGTCGTTCGGAGCGAATAAAATGTCCCTTGCCGGGCAGTTCTTGACCGAAAATATTGTGCTTACCCTGATGGGCGGATTACTGGCTTTTATTCTTTCATTTATTATCCTGAAAGCTATTCAATCAACAGGCATTATCCCTGCCGAAGGCTTGCTGTTAAATTACCGGATTCTGTTTATTGGATTGATTTTCTGCTTTTGTTTCGGTTTTATTTCAGGTTTTTTACCGGCCTACCGAATGTCCCGCTTACAAATTGTTGAATCGTTAAATAAAGGTGAATCATGATAAAGTCAATATTCAGGTTAATGTGGAAACGTAAAAAACGTAGTTTCCTGATGATTGCAGAGATGTTTATTTCAATGCTTTTGTTATTTGCCCTTTCAGCAATGACAATTAATAACATCTACCATTACAATGAACCCATAGGATTTGATTATGCAAATGTATGGGTGTTGGAAATGGATTTTCGCGGAGGACAAAAAGATGTCGCGTATAAAAAACAGCTTATTGAATTGTTAACAAGCAACATTAAATCAATACCTGAGGTATTGGAAATTTCAAATAGCAGTTCATGTCTTCCGTATAGCCAGGGGGCTCGTATGACTACTTTATATTATAAAGATAAAAGGATTGGTAATTCAAATTTTATCAATACGGATTTTCATTACGCACATGCTTTAAATCTGAAAGTATCTGAAGGGCGCTGGTACAGTGTTGAGGATATCGGAAAAAAAGAGATACCGATAGTCATAAACGGAAAACTAAAAAACGTTCTTTTTGGGGATGGATCCGCCATAGGTGAAGTAATCCACTCAGGTATGTATAAAGTTGTCGGTTTAGTGGATAATTATAAAATCAAAGGAGAGTTTTCAAAGAAATCGCTGGTTTTCTTTAGAATGATGAAACCTGACGAATTTCAAAATATGCTTCTGGTTAAAACCGAATCCGGCGCCGGCCTGGCTTTTGAAGAGCAACTTACAACAGTGGCAACATCAACAGCTAAAGAGTGGACAATAAAGGTTAGTAAATTAACGGAGCACAGAGCAACCAGTTTCAAGATTACCTGGGTGCCAATAATTATATTCAGTTCAATTTGCGGCTTTTTGATTATTAACATCATTTTTGGCTTGTTTGGCATTTTATTGTACAATATCAACAGCCGTAAACCTGAAATTGGGTTGCGCCGGTCGGTTGGAGCTACTACAGGAAAAATTCACCAACAGTTTATGGGTGAAATGTTAATGTTAACAACATTGGGTATAATTCCCGGTGTAATAGTCGCTGTTCAGTTTCCCTTACTAAAAGCTTTTGAAATCGAACCGGAAATTTTCCTGCTTGCAATCTTAGGCTCCACAGTTGTTATTTATCTTTTGGTTCTGATATCCAGTTTTATACCAAGCAGATATGCAGCTAAAACAGAGCCCGCTGTGGCATTACATGAAAAGTAAATTATTAATAAAAAAAAGAAAGGTAAAACAATGATCACATTAGAAAATCTCGAAAAAGTTTATCAAACCGAGGAAATTGAAACGGTAGCGTTAGACAACATCAACCTTTCTATTGATAAAGGTGAATTTGTCTCAGTCATGGGCCCTTCGGGCTGTGGAAAAAGCACTTTACTGAACATGGTGGGATTATTAGATATCCCGACCAATGGTACAGTATCAATTGATGAAAACCAGATAGACGGATGGACAGATAAAAAACTGGCCCGGTTTCGAAACCAAAAATTGGGATTCATTTTTCAGAGCTTTCACCTGATAAACGATCTACCCGTTTTGGATAATGTTGAGCTACCGCTGCTATACAGGAGTGGCATTTCAAACAAGTTGCGAAAAGAAAAAGCTCTTGAAGCTCTTGGAAAAGTAGGGCTTTCTACACGAACCAGGCACTATCCCGGACAACTTTCGGGTGGGCAAAAACAGCGCGTTGCCATTGCAAGGGCTATTGTTGGTCAACCCGATATAATCCTGGCCGACGAGCCAACCGGAAATCTGGACAGTAAAATGGGCGCCGAAATTATGGATATTCTGGAAAATCTGAATGAAAATGAGAAAACCACCATCGTCATGGTAACCCACGATGAACGATTGGCTAATAAAACGAACAGAATTATTCATCTCTTTGACGGAATGCAGGTAAATTAGTTTTATTATTATTGTCAGGTTTCACTAAAACTTAAATAATGATATTGGTAATTGACGATGATAATGCCGTACTTACATCCATTAGCCTGTTGCTTAAACAATCAGGCTTTTTGCATGTTTGTACCTCTAATCCTAAAGAGGCGCAGTTGGTTATTCAAGAACAAAAACCTGATTTAATAGTACTCGACCTGAACTTCAGCAATAGCACAACTGGTCGCGAAGGCATGCAATTTTTACTTCAATTAAAACAATTGATACCAAAAGTTCCGGTGATTTTGATTACTGCCTGGGGTTCAATTTCCCTGGCTGTTGAAGGGATGAAAAATGGGGCATTTGATTTTATTACAAAACCATGGGATAATAAAACGCTGCTGCAAACCATAAATATTGCTATTGAACTAAACAAGGAGTACAAGTCAGAGAAAGGAATTAAAAGGCAGGAACTCGACCGGAAATTTAATTTTACGAATATAGTTGGAAGCAGTCCCAAAATTATTCCAATTCTGGAAACCGTTGGACGAGTAAGTAAAACCGATGCACCTGTGCTTATTCTTGGAGAAAGTGGTACGGGGAAAGAACTTATTGCCAAAGCTTTGCACAACAACAGCAACCGAAAAAACTATCCTTTTGTAAAAGTGAACCTGGGAGGGGTATCATTAAATCTTTTTGAGAGTGAAATGTTTGGCCATAAAAAGGGGGCGTTTACAGATGCCTACAACGATAGAAAAGGACGTTTTGAACTGGCAAACAATGGCACAATATTTTTAGATGAGATTGGCGATCTGGATTTTAACTCACAAGTAAAACTATTAAGGGTTTTGCAGGACAAAACTTATCAGGTTCTGGGTGATAGCAAAACCAGGGAATTGGATGTGAGGGTAATCTGTGCCACCAATCGCAACATTCACGAAATGGTTGACAAAGGAACTTTTCGGGAAGACCTTTTTTACCGGATAAACCTAATTACTATCAACCTGCCTTCATTGCGCGAACGTAGCAGCGACATACCTCAGCTTGCAAGTCATTTTCTAAATGAATTGGCAACTATTTACAATGTGGATAAAATTACCCTTTCAAACCAAACTTTGAAATGGTTAAAAAACCTGCCTTTTCTCGGTAATGTGCGTGAAATTAAGAATCTGATTGAACGCACCTGGCTTATTTCAGGAAAAGCAGAATTGGAGATAACTGATTTCGAAAAAGCTTTGGAGAACAAACTGGTACAGCCATCAAATGAGTTTCTGCCGCCAGTTGGAGCTATGACACTTGACGAAATTGAAAAGGAGATGATTCTTAAAGCCATAGTGAAGTATAAAAACAATATTTCCAAAATTGCTAAGTCACTGGGAATTAGCAGGGGAACACTTTACAGACGATTGGAAAAACATGAGATTGAATATGAACTAAAAAAATAAATTGACAATAAAAACAAAATATATTGTATTTGTTACGCTCACCCTTCTGGCATTTTCGGCCTTAACAGGGTTGTTTTATAATGAGAATAAATACTATTTTCTAATTGGTGAGGGAATTGTAATTACTACGATTGTTCTATCTGTTGTATTTTATAAAGTATTAATCAGGCCCTATAAAATTATTGACTCAGGCATTGAATCAATTAATGATAAAGATTTCAGCATTAAGTTTTTACCAGTTGGTCAGCCGGAACCAGACAGGTTAATCGAAGTCTATAACAAAATGATTGACCAGCTAAGGTTAGAGCGGACTAGTGCCACCGAAACTCATTTTTTTCTTAAAAAACTAATAGAGGCCTCGCCCGCCGGGATTATAATTCTTGATACAAATAATAAAATTCAATCCCTGAATCAGGCAGCACAAAAAATAATAAATATCAATCCGGATAAGGGCGAAATAGAAATTAGAGAACTTGCTTCTCCGTGGAATAATGAATTGTGGAAACTTAAGGAAAACGAAACAAGTGTTGTGCAGATTAGTGGAGTAAATCGATTTAAATGTTATCGTTCTATTTTACTTGACAGAGGGTTTAAACGCACCTTTTTTCTTATTGAAGAGCTTTCGCATGAACTGCTAAATGCTGAGAAGCAAGCATATGAAAAGGTTATCCGCATGATATCGCACGAGGTAAATAACAGCATGGGGTCTGTGAATTCCATCATCGATTCCACAGTGGAATATCTAAAAAGTCCGAAGCCCGACAATACCCCCGACTTTATAAATGCCCTTGATGTGGCTAAAGAGAGGATTAGCAACTTAAGCCAATTTACAAAAAGGTTTTCTGAGGTTGCGCGAATCCCGCCGCCTGAAATTCAGGACTGCGACCTAAAAGAGATAATGACCCGGGTATTTCTCTATTTAAAAACAGAATTAGACAGGAAGAATATCGTGGCTACAACACACCTCAAATCTAATAAGGATGTGTTTATCCCATTTGATAATCAACAATTGGAGCTTGTCCTGATCAATATTGTTAAAAATGCCATTCAGGCTATTGGTTCTAATGGAAATATTAATGCATATATCAATTCTTCCCCCCTTTCGTTGGTTATTGAAAACAACGGAGAACCAATTTCAACCGAAATCCGGGAGAAACTTTTCACACCTTTTTTTACAACTAAAAAAACGGGGCAGGGAATCGGACTTACTTTAACCAGAGAAATTCTTGTTAATCACAGTTGCAGGTTCTCATTACTTACCAGAAATGATGATATTACCGAGTTTAAGATTTTATTTAGCTGCTGAGCTCGCAAGCTCGGTTGGCAATGAATAACCACTCTTCTATGCATTGGTTACTGCTTTACCAACGCAACCTTCCCAAGCTCAATGCCATTCCACAATTCTCGATCAGGCTTTATTGACACAACCAGATCACCGGTTTCTGAAATCTCTATCTCTCCCAGACTTAATTCTACATATGCCCCTTCCGTGCTAAGGACGCCAGCTTCCATCTTCCTTTCTCCAACTTCCACGGTCAATTTGCCTGGCTCGTTTGCTCTAACTATCGCCTTTACAGTATACAATCCAGGCTCAGTGGAATTGAACATCCATTCCAAACTGGCACGGGGATCAACCCAGTTTGTAATCACGGCGTCCTCACCAGCTCCCATAAGAACAATATGTGTTCCGTACCCTGGATTATGGATATCTGCAAAATCAGCCGGCAGTTCAATTTTTCCATCTTTCAAGGAAGGCATGTTGCTGGTTACTTCAAGGTTTCCTCTGGTCTCCACAACAATGACTGTATTTATTGGGTCGGGCATTGCGTCGGGTAATTCTATTAAAAGATCTCCCTGTTTGAACCTGAATGGTATTTTTTGATCACCATCAGCCAAGAGTGAAACTTCCTTTATTCGGGTTTCTACACCAGGTACCCTGAGGAGATTGTCTTCCGGCCAGTCGAAAACATGCAAATAGAGAGTCGTTCCTCTACTGTTTTCACGCCTGGTACACCTTCCCCAGTGTAATTTGAAAAAGGGACTTGCGTCTGTACCGTAAATGGACTCACTGTTCACATCCATCCACTCCCCGATAGCTTCTAACCGCTCCACGCTTGGTTCAGGGATCAATCCCTCAGCAGTAGGTCCCACATTTAGCAACAAGTTTCCTCCTTTGCTGGCAATATCCACCAGCATCCTGATAAGGGTTTCAGATGATTTCCAGTTATGGTCATAGTGCTTATATCCCCAACTGGTGTTCATGGTCATGCAAACCTCCCAGTCATAATCCAGACCGGTGGGTGGCACATGCTGTTCGGGGGTAGAAAAATCTCCGGGCCAGGAACGGTAAAGGCGGTTGTTCGTTATCATCTCAGGATATTCATCTGCAACTTCCTGGAGAACCTTCGCGGCCTCCTCGGTCATTCCACGAGGGGTATCCCACCATAAAATATCAAGCCCACCATAGTTCTCAAGTATCTCTTTTACCTGGGGTACTGCCTTTCCTTCAATGTAGTTCATCAATGGTTCCCGCACCAATTCAGGATCCCAGTGAGGCTCTCCCTGTTCTATGTTCCAGTAGGTTCCTCCCGGTTCATGCCAGTCCTGCGCCTGGGAATAGTAAAAACCCAACCGCATCCCATACTTTTCACAGGCATCTGCCAACTCTTTCAACGGATCCCGATCGAACGGAGTGGCATCGACAATGTTATAGGTACTGGACTTGGAATGAAACATGGCGAATCCGTCATGATGCTTGGAAGTGATCACGATGTATTTCATTCCAGCCTGTTTGGCCAGCAGAACCCACTTCTCCGCATCATATTTTACCGGATTAAATGTCCCGGTAAGCGTTTCATACTCTTTCACGGGAATCTCGGCCCGTGCCATGATCCACTCACTGATACCAGCCACCTGTTCACCTTTCCATTCCCCTGCTGGCTGCGCATACAATCCCCAGTGAATAAACAATCCAAACCTGGCTTCCCGCCACCATTTCATTCGCTGATCCTGCTCTGACAATACTGTTTCTTTTACAGGTTTTTTATTATTACCGCAGGAAAATATGAGTACAATGATTCCTGCTGCAAGTAATAACTTTCTCATAACCTTAGATATTTTGGATGTCATGGTTGTAAATTAATCTACATTATCGTGCAAATAAGAGTTATCGGGCTTGAGTTTGGGCCCCTCCTCTCCGTCGCCTTCATCGGTTAAGCGGTAGCGCGACACCTCCTGGTCTTCAGAGTGCTTTTGCTGGTCGATGGGTATCTTCTTCCGCACATAGGCTGGCACATTTTCCAATTCCTCGATCTCATCGTCACCGGATCCGGAGAGGTAACCCTGTTCTTTCAGTCTATCATGGGTCTCTTTTAAGTCTCTTACCCGGTCGGCCATCTTCTTCTCCTTATCTTCCGGTGTGGATTCCTTGGACTGCGACATAAGGATGTACTCCTCGGCATTCTCTCCCTCCTTCACATCAAACTCCAGTGCCTTCTGGTGAGGAACAACATTTGATTGTGGCTTCCTTCGCTGAGAATCCTTACCAGGATCCCGCAGGGGTACAAAATGTTTCTGTTTTTTACCCACGTATAGCTCAGGAATATTGTTCATTTTGAATCCTGTGGCAATGATGGTCACACTGATCTGATCACCCAGCGATTCATCGTTGCCCACTCCCCAGATCAGGGTGGTATCCCGCGTGGCAGCACTCACCACATAATCGGTGACCTCGGAGATCTCATCCATGGTGATCTCTGAGGATCCCGAAGTAATATTCAACAGAACACTTCTTGCTCCATTAATGTCGTTGTTGTTCAAGAGCGGGGAAGTAAGTGCATCAGCAATGGCCTGTTGGGCCCTGTTCTCACCAGAGGCAGTTGCCGAACCCATAATGGCCACACCACTATCGTGCATCACGGTTTGCACATCGGCGAAATCCACATTAATGTATCCGTGTACGGTGATAATTTCGGCGATCCCTTTGGCCGCAATGGCCAGAACATCATCGGCCTTTTCAAACGCATTGCTTACTTTCAGGTTACCGTATATCTCCCGCAGTTTTTCGTTGTTGATTACCAGCAGGGAATCCACATGGTCCTTCAGTTCGTTGATCCCCTCAATGGCCTGGTTGATGCGTTCAGGACCCTCAAATCGAAAGGGAATGGTGACTATGGCAACGGTCAGTATTCCCATTTCTCTTGCAGCACTGGCGATCACCGGTGCAGCACCGGTACCGGTGCCTCCACCCATACCGGCAGTAATGAAGACCATGCTGGTATTACTGGATAATACCTCCTTGATCCTATCGATGCTCTCCATGGCTGCCTCTTTGCCGATATCTGCTTTACTACCGGCACCCTTGCCTTCGGTAAGCGCATCACCAAGTTGCAATTTCACCTGGACAGGACTGCTATGCAACGCCTGTGCATCGGTATTGCATACCACAAAATTTACATCCTTGATTCCTTTCCGGTACATGTGGTTCACCGCATTGCTGCCACCGCCCCCTACTCCAATCACTTTGATGATGGAGGAGCGCTCGGGCGGCAGATCGAAATTCATTAAATCTTCCATGGGTTCAGTTTTCTACATTTTCACATCAGTCTCGTCAAATATATCACTAAGGGTATTTTTCAGGTTTTCCAGGATCTTTCCTTTCTTGATCCCTTTCTTCACCTTTTTAGTCTCATTAGTATAATCTGCAAACTCTTGATTTTCTGCCTCTTTTTGTTCTGAGATGACCATCTCTTCCTGTTTCTCCTCATAATAGTCAAGACCCTTTAGCAACAAGCCCACCGAAGTGGAGAACATGGGTTGGTTTATCTCGTCGGACGAATCTGCCGCCATCTTTTCTCCCGGGAATCCGATGCGTACATCCATCCCTGTTTTGAATTTCACCAACTGATTCAGGTGTTTCAGCATGGATCCACCGCCAGTGAGTACGATTCCTGCACTAAGCTTTTCCATGTAACCCGAATTTTCAATCTCGTAACTGACCGCATCGATGATCTCCTCCATACGGGACTGAATAATATAAGCCAGGCTCCTGAAACTGATCTCTTTGGGATCCCTTCCTGAAATACCTGGAATGGTTACCACTTTGTCCTCCTGGGCCAGGTCACCCAACGCTGATCCAAACTGGATCTTTAACGACTCGGCCTGCCGCTGGAGGATGGCACACCCCTCCTTAATGTCCCTTGTGATCACATTGCCACCAAAAGGAATGACTGCTGTATGTCTGATCACATCATCATAATAGACCGCCACGTCGGTGGTACCACCTCCGATGTCTACCAGGGCTACTCCAGCTTCCATCTCATCGTCAGTGAGAACTGATGCACTGGAGGCCAGAGGCTCAAGTACCAGTTGCTTCACATCCAGACCCACCCGATTAATACACTTCTCAATATTTCTGGCCGAGGAGATCTGTCCGATTACAATATGAAAGTTGGCTTCCAGACGCTTCCCGAACATCCCCACTGGATTCTTTACACCGGTTTCATTGTCCACAATGTAACTCTGAGGTAGCACATGAATGATCTCTTCCCCCACATCTACCGGAATCTTATACATATCATCGATGAGGTGCTGCAGGTCAGCCCGCGTAATCTCATCATCATAGGCGTCTCTGTTAATATATCCTCTGTTCCGAACAGATTTGATATGTTGTCCCGCAATCCCCACAAACACTTCATTGAATTTAATCTCCGATTGCTCAATCGCTTCGGAAGAAGTGGTTTGGATCGCATTGACGGTCTCTTCAATATTGAGAACGACCCCACGCTTCACACCCTTGGATGGTGTTTGGCTGATCCCCAGGACTTCCAGTTTGTCCTGTTCGTTCAACCGGCCCACCAGGCTTACGATTTTGGTCGTACCAATATCAACCGCAGCTACGATTTTTCCGTTTGTTGCCATAGTCTTATCGTTTAGTACAAATTACTTGGTTTGTATATTTTAAATTAATAGTTCCATACGTGTTCCAACCATGTTTGGAGAGTCCCTGTCTATAGAGCAACTCCAGATTCCTCAACTTTTTTTCCCACTGATCCATGCTTCCCAGAAGTATATGATGTGCTCCCACCCTGGGGATTAGTTCGTATTCTCCTTTGCGGTTCACATAGATCTGTACAATCTGCTCCTTCCAGAAGGGGTGATCGGACAGGAAACCACTGAACCGGTGAATCTCCGTCAGCCGGGCACCCAGTTTACCATCCACTTCAGGAGATGAAATATTGCCCGAGGCCAGAAGGATCAAAGGGGTGAACTGCTCTGAAAGAGGAAGCATCACTCCATCCCTGTCCAGGTAATAGCCCTCTCTCCCATTGGGCATGATCCTGATCAATGGAACCCTCTGCTCAACCCGCACCTCAAGCCTGCCAGAAATATCTTTACTCACCTCCGCATTTCCGATATAAGGATCTTTCTCAATCGTTCTCTCCAAACTGCGGATATTAATTTCCGTTAGGGGGTATCCCTGGAGGTGGATATCGGTCTCTTCCAGCAGAGTTCTGATATCAGTCCGGGTTACAAACCGGTTATGGACCGTGTCGGACATGATCACTTCAATGCGGTTGCAAAGTACCTTATCGGCCTCCCCAGAGACAAATCCCATGATGACCACAAACCATGCAGCAATCAGAATCCAGACCAATATTTTTAATATCCTGCTTATCATCTCTTTTTCATCCACTCCCTGAGGGGTGCTACAAACTGGTTAATATCTCCGGCACCCATGGTCACCAGCAATGCCGGGTCCTGTTCCCTGACAACCCTCAACAGCTGTTCTCTGGATACCAATACTTTTTCTTTCAGATTTACCCTGTCAAAGATCATAGAGGCACTTACCCCGGGAATGGGTTCTTCCCTTGCGGGGTAAATCTCCATAAGGATCAGGTGATCCAACATCTCCAGACTCCTGGCAAATTCATCCACAAAGTCACGGGTCCGTGTGTAGAGATGAGGCTGGAAAATTCCTGTGAGTTTCTTATCCGGGAACAGTATCCTTACCGAAGAGAGGAATGCCTTGATCTCTTCAGGGTGATGGGCATAATCATCGATATAGATCCGCTCTTCGTGATGTATCTGAACGTCGAAACGCCGCTCGACACCCTCAAAAGTAGAGAGTGCCCTGGCTATGGTTTCCGGAGCAATACCCAGCTGATGAGCAACGGCGATTCCTGCCAGTGCATTCTCCACATTTACCATGCCCGGTATCCCAAGCTGAATATCCGGGATGATCATATTGGGAGTTACCACTGTGAATCTGTAACCCAGACCATGAAGTGTTAGTTTATGGGTATGATAGTCAGCCTGCTTATTATCAATGGAATAGCTGTATTGCTCAACATGGTTGGGAACCTGTGGTTCCAGACCATATTTGTGGATCAGTTTCCCCTTTTCACGGATCTGGGCGATGTATGATTCAAAACCCTTTCTGATATTCTCCTCCGAGTGGTAGATGTCAAGGTGATCAGCATCCATGGATGAAACCACAGCAATCTCAGGAAACAGTGTCAGAAAAGAGCGATCGTATTCATCTGCTTCGGCGATGATGATGTTCGAGGTTGCATCCAGGTACAGGTTGCTCATTCTGTTTTTACCGATCCCTCCAAGGAACGCATTGCACCCAAGTTTGGAACTGTGAAGAATATGTGCAAGCATGGTAGAAATGGAGGTCTTCCCGTGGGTACCTGCCACTCCTATACCCCTTCCGGTATTAAACACCTCACCCAGAGCCACCGAGCGTTTGATCACCCGGAACCCTCTTTTGCGGAAATAGTCCAATTGCTGGTGGTGCTCGGGAAGTGCCGGGGTGTAAATCACCAGCGTACGTTCAGGATTCCGGAAAGCAGCGGGGATCAATACCGGCTGATCCTCAAAATGAATATCGATTCCCTCCCTGCTCAATTTATCGGTGAGCGCAGTGGAGACACGGTCATAACCTGCTACTTCTTTTCCCTGACTAAGGAAATAGCGGGCCAGGGCACTCATTCCAATGCCCCCAACACCAATAAAATAGACGCTATTCAGGTTAGTCCAAATCATTTCTGATCCATAATTTTTAAAATCTCAGTAGCGATCCTTTGAGACGCATCTGCAATACCGAGTTGTTTGATATTCGATGATAATTCTTTCTGCTGTTCCCCACTCCCCATTAGTTTTAGCATTTTTTCCACCAGCTCCTCCCTGGCCAGTTGGTCAGTTACCATCATTGCTGCCTTCCTGGATACCAATGCTTCGGCATTTCGGGTCTGGTGGTCCTCTGCCACATTGGGGGAGGGAACCAGGATAACGGGTTTGCCAATAAGAGATAATTCAGAGATGGTGATGGCCCCTGCCCTGGAGATGATTACATCGGCCACACCATAAGCACACTCCATCTTCGAAATAAATGGCACAACACGGATGTTCTTCAGTGCACTCTTCCTTACTGCTTCTTCAGCCTCCTTATGATACTGTTTCCCACATTGCCACAACACCTGCAAATCATCGCCGCCCAACTTACCTAATCCCTCCAGGATGCTATGGTTCAGCGTCCGGGCTCCACCACTTCCGCCTATTACCAGACAAACCTTTTTACCCTCCTCAAATCCAAATTCTTCAAGGCACTTCACACGGTCACCGGACAGTTTCAGAAGGTTTTGACGAACCGGATTCCCGGTTAATACGATTTTTTCTGCCGGGAAATAACGGTCCATTTGTTCATAGGCAACACAGATGGTGCGGGCTGAACGGGCAAGTAAACGGTTGGTCACTCCGGCATATGAGTTTTGCTCCTGAATCAGGATGGGTACCCTCTTTCTGGCGGCTGCTTTGAGAATAGGACCACTGGCATAACCTCCAACTCCCACAGCCACATCCGGATCAAACCTGCGAATGATTCTGCGGGAGCGGATCATACTATTCAATAGTTTGTAAATAAAGCTCACATTCTTCAATGTGATCCTTCGCTGAAATCCTGTCACTGGCAGACCTTCTATGGCATAACCGGCCTCGGGAACCTTCTCCATCTCCAACCGGCCCAACGCCCCCACAAACAGGAACTCCATACCCGGATCCTTTTCTTTCAGGGCATCCGCTATGGCAATGGCCGGAAAGACATGTCCCCCGGTTCCACCTCCTCCAATGAGTATGCGATATGGTCTCCCCCTATTCATTCTCTTCAAATTCTACCTTCTTATGGTCGGAATGTTTATTAGTTCTCGATTTTTTCACCAGATCCTCAGCTCCTTTGGTAGCAACTGTTGCCTTATCTGCAACACTTTGATCGTTATTCTTCCGCTGGCGCGTCAGATCCTTCTTCGACTGTCGGCCCAGTTCCTCCGGTTGCCCACTTTCCTCTTTTGACTTTTGACTTTCCTGTTCATTTTCAACCCTGGTGCCCCAGCTCACCGAAAGGATCATGCCGGTGGCCATGCTGGTGAAAAAGATGGAGGATCCACCCATGCTCACCAGGGGAAGAGTCTGGCCGGTGACCGGTACCAGTCCCACTGCCACTGCCATATTCACAAAGGCTTGAAGCACCAGCCCCATTGAAAGTCCAAAAGCCAGAAAAGCGCCGTAGGTGCTTCGACTTCTGCGGATAATCAATCCCGCCCTGAAAAAAAGCCAGAGATAGAGGGCCAGCACCAGTACCCCGCCAACCAGACTCCCATACTCCTCAATAATAATGGCATAGATAAAATCTGAATACGGATGGGGCAACAGATTTCGCTGGGTACTGTTTCCCGGCCCTTTCCCAAATAATCCACCCTGTACAATGGCCACTTTGGCCTGGTCTGCCTGGTAGTTGTCTCCTTCGCCATCCATATAGGTTTCGATGCGATGTTTCCAGGTGGATATACGTCCCTCCTTGTTGACCAACAGGGCCCCGCCAATAAAGACAGAAAGGGCAAAAATCCCTGTAAAAACCATTAAAGCCAGGTATTTAACAGGTATCCGACCAACAAACATAAGGGAAAACGCCGTCAGGAAAACAATACCTGCGGTTGAAAAATTGGCCGGCAAAATCAGGGCACAAGTCCCAATAATGGTCAATGAGATCTTAACGAAAACACCCTTGAAATCTTTTATATTATTCTGATTCACCGACAGTATCTTGGCCAGGTACATAACCAGTGCAATCTTGGCAAAGTCGGAGGGTTGTATGGTGAGTCCGGTTCCGGGGATCTGTAACCACCTGGTGGCCTCATTGATGTTGGTGCCGGCAATGAGTGTAAGGATCAACAGTGGAATGGCCAGGTAAAGCGCAACTACCGAGATCCGACTGAAAACCCTGTAAGGGATCATATGAACAAAGAAAATGATCAGCAGCCCCAAAAGGATAAATTTCAACTGACGGAACAGGTAAAAGAAGGTATTGCCCTCACGGTGCTGGTAGGCCAGTGAACCGGTGGAACTATAAACAGACAACAATGAAATCACCAGGAGGATCAACACCACAATCCAGATTATCTTGTCACCTTTTATGTACCTTCTGACTTTCATTTACATTTGCTCCATTTGCGCTTTTAATTTTAGAGCCCCTTGACTGCAACCTTGAATTGTCTGCCCCTGTCTTCGAAACTTTCAAAAAGATCGAAACTGGCGCAAGCAGGGGAAAGCAGGACAGTTTCTCCGTCCCTTGCCAGGTAGTAGGCAGCCTTCACAGCCTCTTCCATATTTTTTGACTCCACAATGGACTCCACTTTACCACTAAAAGCCTGGATTACACGGTCGTTGTCTTTACCAAGGCAAACAATGGCCTTCACTTTGTTCTCCACCAGGTTGTAGAGCTCACTGTAATCGTTGCCCTTATCCACTCCACCAACAATCCATATTGTCTTCCCATTCACACTCTCAAGGGCGTACCAGGTTGAGTTAACATTGGTGGCTTTTGAATCATTTATAAAGTTGATGCCATGTACCTTCAAGACGTTTTCGAGCCGGTGTTCCACTCCCTGGAAATCCATCAGGGCCTCCCTGATTACATCGTTCCGGATTTTCAATACATTACCGGCGATCCCGGCAGCCATACTGTTGAAGGTATTATGTCTGCCCTTCAATGAAAGCTCCTCCACCGACATGGAGAAATCCACATCATCAAACTCGATGTGCATCTCTTCATCATTCTCCACCCAGGCCACATCATTCTCTTTTTTATGGTAGGCAAAGGGAAGCTGCTCCGCCTTTAAAACAATTTTCTCCAGCTCCTTGATGGTGATCTCATCATCAGAACAGAAAACGAAATATTCATCCTCAGTCAGATTCTGCGAAACCCTGAATTTGGAATCCACATAGTTCTGAAAATTATAATCGTACCGGTCAAGATGATCGGGGGTAATATTCAGGAGTATGGCTATATCTGCTTTGAACTCATACATCCCGTCGAGCTGGAAGCTGCTGAGTTCCAGTACATAGTAATCGTAGCCTTCGACGGCTACCTGGAATGCAAAACTTCGCCCCACATTTCCGGCGATACCCACATTCAATCCCGCCTTACGCATCATATGATGGATCAGTGAGGTGGTGGTGGTCTTTCCATTGCTGCCCGTAATACAGATCTTCTTCGCATTGGTATACCTTCCGGCAAACTCAATTTCGGATATGATCCGGATTCCCTTCTTTCGAAGAAGCTTCATAATCGGGACACTTTCGGGAATTCCCGGACTCTTGATGACTTCCGAGGCATTGAGTATCAAACGCTCGGAATGTCCTCCCGATTCATAAATCACATGATACTCATCCAGCAGGTCACGGTAAAATGGTTTGATCTTGCCGGATTCTGAAACAAAAACATCATATCCTTTTTGCCGGGCCAGAATGGCAGCTCCAGTCCCACTTTCACCTGCACCGAGGATGACTATACGTTCTCTGTTTTCCATAGGGTTTCTCTAGTTAGATTTATCTGATCTTCAGGGTTACAATGGATATCACCGCCAGCATGATTCCCACAATCCAGAACCTGGTCACGATCTTGGGTTCGGGAAATCCTTTTTTCTGGTAGTGGTGGTGGATGGGGGACATGAGGAAGATCCTCCGTCCCGCACCGTATTTTCTTTTGGTTCTTTTGAAATAGCTCACTTGCAGGATCACCGACACGCTCTCCACAAGGTAGATACCACAGAGAATGGGGATCAGCAATTCCTTGCGAATGATCACTGCAAACACTGCAATGATCCCGCCGAGGGCAAGACTCCCCGTATCCCCCATAAATACCTGGGCAGGATAGGAGTTGTACCACAGGAATCCGATGGTTGCGCCGGTGAAAGCCCCTGCAAAAATAACCAACTCACCAGCATATGGTATATGCATGATGTTCAGGTAATTAGAAAAGATGGCATTGCCCGATAACCAGGCCAGGATGCCCAGTGTAACACCAATAATCGCAGCCGAGCCGGTGGCCAGTCCGTCCAGTCCGTCAGTAAGATTGGCTCCATTGGATACAGCAGTTACAATGAATATTACTGCCAGAACAAAGATGATCCAAACCAGGCCATCGGCATACTTACCAGAGAACCAGACCAGCCACGAATAATCAAACTCATTGTTCTTTACAAAAGGAATGGTGGTGAGTGGTTGCTTATGTTCCTGCACTATATAGAGGTTCCCGGCATCGTCTACCTGCATCTCCTGTGACTTGTACTCCTGAAAATTATCCTCGGTAATTGTGATCCTCTCACGGATCATTACATCGTCACTTAAATAAAGGGTCAGACCCACGATCAGGCCCAGCACGATCTGACCAATGATCTTAAATTTCCCGCGCAATCCCTTCTTATTCTTCATGAACACCTTGATATAATCATCCATGAATCCGATCAGCCCCAGCCAGACAGTGGCAATCAGCATCAGAAGGATGTAAATGTTGGTAAGATTGGCAAAAAGCAGCACGGGCACGATGATCGATGCAAGGATAATAAGCCCTCCCATGGTGGGGGTTCCCTGTTTTTGATCCTGTCCCTCCAGCCCCAGGTCACGAACCGATTCCCCGATCTGTTTGCGGTGGAGAATACCTATAATCCGCTTGCCAAAAATCATGGAGATCACAAGGGAGGTGATCACAGCAAAGGCAGCCCTGAAGGAGAGGTACCGGAACATTCCGGCTCCCGGGATATCAAACTGGTCGAGGTATTCAAACAGGTGATATATCATGTTTTTACCTTTAAATTCATTTTCAGTATCTCCATATCGTCAAAGGCTAATTTCTCTCCACGGATCTCCTGGGTTTTCTCATGGCCTTTTCCTGCTACCAGGATGATGTCATGATCTCCTGCAATGATGCAAGCGGTACGGATGGCCTCCTCCCTGCTCTCGATGCGCATGGTACGCTCCTGCAGTCCGGGTGGGATCCCCGCCATCATCTCATCCAGTATGGTCTCCGGATCTTCATCCCTCGGATTGTCCGAAGTAAGGATCACCTTGTGGCTGGTCTCGGCTGCTATTCGTGCCATGTTGGGGCGCTTGCCCCGGTCCCTGTTGCCTCCGGCCCCTAAAACTGTGATGATCTCACCCCCTGTTACATTGACTTCACGGATGGTGTCCAGAACATTTTGGAGCGCATCGGGAGTATGTGCATAATCCACGATCCCAATGGTGCCTTTTTCCGAGTGAAAAGTCTCAAACCGACCCGATACCGGGTTTACCTGACTGATACCCTTGATCACATCTTCCGGGTGCTGACCCAGGAGTACCGATACTCCATATACACAAAGCAGATTGCCCGCATTGAAACGACCCGGCAGTTTTATCCAAACCTCCTTACCGTCGATCTCTATGGAAGAACCCTCCATGTGCATCTCGTTGATCTTTCCCCTGAATTCGCAAAGAGAGCGAAGACTATAGGTATGTGCCTCGGCCTTACAGTTCTGAAGCATTACTTTTCCATTCTTATCATCTCCGTTCACAAGCGCAAATGCATCTCCCGAAAGTTGGTCGAAGAACCGTTTTTTCACCGCGAGGTAATCCTTGAAATCCTTATGATAATCGAGGTGATCACGGGTGAGATTGGTGAAGACTCCTCCATTAAACTCAAGCCCTTCTATACGCTCCTGGTCAATGGCGTGGGAGGAAACTTCCATGAAACAGTATTCACATCCGTAATCGACCATTTCTCGCAGGTATGCATTGATTTGAAGTGGATCGGGCGTGGTATGGGTGGCTGGACGGGTCTCCTCCCCGATGAGTACCTGGATGGTGGAGAGCAATCCCGATTTGAAACCAAGCCGGGTATGCATCTGGTAGAGCAGCGAAGCAATGGTGGTCTTGCCGTTGGTACCAGTAATCCCCACCAGGTGTAATTCTCGTGACGGGTACCCATGGAATGCAGATGACAACCGGGCCAGCGCCTTTCGGGAATCAGTTACCCGGATCCAAACTGCACCTGTTTCCTGGCTGGATGGATCATCTTCACAAACGATGACACCAGCCCCGGCCGTAAGTGCCTGGTCTATAAACCTGTGGCCGTCCGAATGGGTTCCTCTGATAGCTACGAAGAGATCCCCGCTCCGAACTTCCCGGGAGTCAAAAGTGATACCGGTAATGTCCAGGTTTTCTTTACCTGTCATTCCGGCTATCTCCAATTCCTGTATGATCTCTTTTAGATTCAATTATCCCTCCTTAATACTCATATTTAGTGTGACGACCGCCCCTTTCACAATCCTGCTCCCTGCCTGAACCGATTGCTTTCTTATGGTACCCCTGCCATCCACCACCACCTTCAATCCTTTACTCTCCAACAGGTAAAGAGCATCCTTCAATCCCATATCCACAACGTTGGGCACCACCTCTCCCGACATGAGCCGGGAGGAGAGTACCACACCCTCCGTTGTGCTCCTTGTAGATACCCAAGTGGCTTCCCCTTCAGTCTGTTGAAGAGGAAGGTCCAGGTATTCAAAAGTGGATGCAAGGGCATCTTCGCTTCCGCTTTTGGAATAGGGTGCCTGAATGGTCTCATCTGCATGTGTTACCCGGTTGTCTTGCATTTCATATTCACGTACATAAATCCGGTCCGTTATCTCCCGGAAAATTGGGCCAGCCACGAGGTTTCCATAATAAATTTGCTTTGACCTGGCATTCACTACAACAATGCAGGAATACTTAGGATTGTTGGCTGGAAAATACCCAACAAATGAAGCCATATAAAGCGCATTCGTATAACCCTCCTTGTTCAGCGCCAGCTGTGCTGTTCCGGTTTTACCAGCAATCTTGTAATGGCTGTTGGCCAGATTCCTGGCAGTACCACTATTCACTACTCCTTCCAGCATGTTTCTGACCTGTCCCAGGGTTTCCCGGGAGCAGATGTGGTTATTCAAAACTTCTGTATCAAAGCGTTTCACCATTTTTCCATGAGATCGCATCTCTTCCACGAATATGGGCTTCACCATTTTGCCGTTGTTGGCCACAGCATTGTAAAAGGCAAGAATTTGCAATGGGGTCATCCGAACTTCGTAGCCAATGGACATCCATGGCAGTGAGAGTCCCGACCAGAGCTCACTGTCGGTATACTTGATTTCGGGCTTTCCCTCACCTCTGATTTCGATCCCCAATTTCCGGTTCAGTCCCATTTCATATAACCGGTCCACAAACTGCTCTGGCTTCTTTTTGTAGCTCTCATTGACAATCTGGGAGATCCCAACATTGGAAGAAGCTTCAAATGCACGCTGAACAGTGATCTCCCCCATACCCTCTCCACTGTCCTCCATTTTCTGTCCATAGTAGTATGTTTTCCCATCGCCAACATCTATTTTGTCATCCGGATGGACGTGACCATCTTCCAGCAGGGCGATCATCGAAGCCAGCTTAAAGGTGGATCCAGGCTCGGTGCTTTCTCCGACGGCAAAATTGTAGTTTTCGCGATAGTTTCCATCTTCCTCCAGAGCCAGGTTAGCAATGGCCCTTACCTTGCCTGACTCTACTTCCATCACCACTACCGTTCCATGATCGGCACCGTGCTTCAACAATTGGGAAAGCAACGCATTCTCGGCCACATCCTGCAAATCCACATCGATGGTTGTAACAATGTCATATCCATCTTTGGGTTCGATCTCGTTGGCATCATTGATAGGCATCCAGATATCCCCCCGGATCTTTCTCATAAGCCTGTATCCTTCCACTCCCTTCAATTCAGTATCGAAGGCCCCCTCTAAACCAACTACGCTCTTGAAGTCTTCGCTCATGGTATATCCCACAGTCCTGGCTGCCAGCATTCCATAGGGCTTTACCCTTCTGTTCTGCTGCACATAGATTACTCCGCCCTGGTATCTGCCCGCATCATAGATGGGGAATTGTTTCACTTGCTGCAACTGGGTGTAGCTCACATTTCGCTTTACCAGAAAATAGCGGTCCCCGTTTTCCTGGGCCCGTACCAGCTCACGTTTATAGGTGGACCAATGCCGGTCCTGGAACATGTTGGAGAGAGCCTTTGAAAGCTGATCAACACCACTGTCAAAAATCTCGCGGGTGAAAGATTCAGACCGGAAGTCCATTCTAATCTCATAGAAAGGCACTGAAACAGCCATTAGACGTCCGTCGGAGGAATAGATGTTACCACGGTTAGGCTCGATTACCTTATGGCGGATGGTACTATTCTCCTCCTGGGCCCAGATCTCCTTCTCAAAAATCTGAAGTTGGAGGGCCTTTCCGAGTATGAGCAATCCAATAATTAAAATCCCCAGATAAACCAGGGATGTCCGCACCAGTATGTCCCTTTTTAATGACATGCTAATTCTCGGTATTAATCAGTTTTTTTGGTGGATCCAGATTCTCTTCCAAACCCAATTCATATCGGTTCACCAGTCGCACCACCTCCGACTGACGGCTGATCCTGACAAGGTCGGATGAGATGGTAATGGATTTTGACCTCATCTCTTTGACATCGCTCTGCAGCCGGTTCAGGCGTATCACAGTTTTCTCTGCATGGTTCCTGTTAGCGATGGAGGAAAATGCAATAAGCACCAAAAGGAGGATGAACCGGGACTGCTTAAGAACCGCTTTTCGGGTAAGCACATTCCCATCCAGAAGATCCCGAAGGGAAAAACTCTTCTCCTTCTCCTCAATTGAGGGATCAAATTCTATGTTTCGATTCGCTTTGGCCATTAGATGATTTTTTCAGCAATTCTCATTTTGGCACTCCTGGCCCTGTTATTCACCTCTATTTCATCCTCTGATGGGGTAATCACACTGCGGTTCACAAGCTTCCATGGTGATTTCATGTTCCCATAAAAGTCTTTATGGATGGTCCCCTCCAGATTTCCGGATCGCATGTAATTTTTCACCAGGCGATCTTCAATGGAGTGATAGGTAATGACCACCAACCGACCTCCTTCCAACAGACAACCGTTGGTCTGAAGCAGCATCTCCCTGAGCGATTCCATCTCCCTGTTCACTTCAATCCTCAACGCCTGGTATACCCGGGCCAGGAACTTACTGGGCTGACCCCTGGGAATGAATTTTTTCAATGCCCGTTCAAGATCTCCAGTGGTCTCCAGTGTTCCCTCTTGCCTGGCTTCCAGCAGAGCAGAGGCAAGCGCTTTTGCATTGTTCAACTCCCCGTATTCCCTGAAAATTTTCACAAGTTCGTCCCGGGTGTATTCGTTCAAAACCTGAGACGCTGACTTCCTGCTGCGTACATCCATACGCATGTCAAGTAAAGCTTCTGATTTAAAGGAAAATCCCCGTTCCGGACGGTCGATTTGATGTGACGAGATACCCAGGTCTGCCAATATTCCATCTACCTTTTCCATGGCATGGTATCTTAGATAATTTCTTAAGTATCTGAAATTTGCCCCGACAAATATGACCCGCTTATCATCCGGGACATTGGCTTCGGCATCCTGATCCTGGTCAAAGGCAATAAGCCTGCCGTTTTTTCCCAACTTTTTTAGAACTTCGCGAGAGTGCCCACCTCCGCCAAAGGTCAGATCCACATAACTGCCCTTTGGTTTGATATTTAGCCCTTTAATGCTTTCATGCAACAATACCGGCTTATGATAGCCCATTATCTGTCTTGTTCATCAAAAGATCCACCTAAAATCTTCTCGGCCATGGCTGCGAAATCATCATCGGCCACACTCACTCTGCCGTACTGATCCGAAGACCAGATCTCTATTTTTCCTGACTGACCGGCCAGCACCACCTCATCATTGATCTTTGCGTATTCAAGCAAACGTTTTGGAATCAACATCCGGTTATTCGCGTCCAATGAAACTTCGGCGGTCCCCGAAAAGAACATCCTCAGAAATCGAGCATGCTCTTTGTTATAGGGATTTGTCCTGGCCCGAATTGTTTTATTTTGCCTTTCCCACTCCTCCATGGGATACATGATCAGACAGTTTTCAAACACATCCCGCTTCAACACAAATCCATCCTGTACAGCTTCCCGGATCTGTTTTTTGAAAGCAGCCGGAAAGGAGAGCCGTCCCTTCGAATCGAGCCTGACTGTATAGTCTCCGATAAAAGTTATCATAAGGGTTTCCGCAGGTTTGATGGTAAAAATAGTACTTTTTCACCACTTTGTACCATTTCATCCCACTTTTTCCCACTTTGTTCATAACTTTTGTGCAACCCACGGAATCAGGTCTGACTTGACGTTCACCGAAAAAAATTTAATACTTTAGTAGTTGAAATGAATAAAAATTTGAACATAAGTTTCTCCCATGGATGAAGCAACCCATAAAAAAAACTTTAAACCAATCAATATCAGGAACTTATTCATGGATAAGAATCCTTCCCTGGCGCGCTGGATCCCGGGTTTCGTATACCGGCTTCTTTCCCGGATTTTGCGGATCGATTTCGTAAATGATTCTCTCCTCTATCATCACGGTTATAAAAAGAACGTGGATTTTGCCCGTGCCTCCATTGAAGTTCTTAATGTCAGTCTCGAGGTGAAGGGCAGGGAAAACATGCCTGAAGGAGGGCGTTATATCTTTGTGGCGAATCACCCGCTGGGGGGATTCGATGGCATGATGATCATCAGTGAACTTTACCGAACCTATCCTCGTTTGAAAGTGCTTGTGAATGACCTGCTTATGAATGCGAAGAACATGGATGGGATTTTTGTTCCCATCAATAAACATGGAGCTCAGGCCATGGATAATGTACGTCGCATCAATGCCATCTTTGAATCTGATGAGCAGGTTATGACATTCCCGGCGGGACTGGTATCCCGAAGGAGCAAGGGTGTAATCAGGGATCTTGAATGGCAAAAAAGCATCATTGGCAAGGCCCGTCAGACCAAAAGGGACCTGGTTCCCATCCATGTATCGGGCAGAAACTCAAATTTTTTCTATAACCTTGCCAATCTCAGAAAGTTCTTGAGGATCAAAGCCAACCTGGAGATGTTGTTCCTGCCCAATGAATCCTACAAGCATCGCAATAAGCATTTTGTGATCACCTTTGGGAAGCCCATTCCGTTTGAAACCTTCGATAAACGTTTCACTCCAAAAGAGTGGGCCCAACATGTGAAGGACCACACCTACCTGATTGCTGATGATTGCGAGAGGAAATTCAGTTACATACAAAACTAAACCATCCTGCCATGTCAATGAAAGATATTATTCCCCCCGTACCCTTAGAAACCTTGAAGGAGGAGCTTTCCACGGACAAGTTCATTCGAAAAACGAATAAAGCGGGAAACAAGATCTATATTATTAACGCAGAGAATTCGCCCAATACCATGCGTGAAATTGGCAGGCTAAGGGAACTATCTTTCCGCAATGCAGGTGGGGGAACAGGACTGGAGTGTGACCTGGATGAATACGATACCGGAAAGGGTGCTTACCAGCAACTGGTAGTTTGGGATCCCGACGAAGAGGCAATCCTGGGAGGGTACCGGTTCTATATCTGTGAACCCAATTCATGTTTGAAAGATGGGCGTGTGCGATTGGCCACAGCAAAACTTTTCGATTTCTCCGATCGGTTTATCAGCGATTATCTCCCCCATATGATCGAGCTGGGACGCTCGTTCGTTCAACCAAAATACCAATCTACCGCCTTGAAAAAAAAGGGCCTTTACGCCTTGGATAACCTGTGGGATGGGCTGGGAAGCCTGATGCTGGATCATCCTAATAAGAAATACATGTTCGGGAAGGTCACCATGTACCTCCATTACCACCAGATGGCCAGGGATATGATCCTCTTTTTTCTGAACAAACATTTTCCTGATCGGGATGCACTTGTAACCGCAAAAGAGCCTTTAAAGGTGGTCACTGACCGGGCCAAACTAACCGCCATTTTTACCGGACAGAACTACGCGGAGGACTACAAGATCCTTTCCAAAGAAGTGCGGGCATGTGGTGAAAACATTCCGCCACTGATCAATGCTTACATGAATCTGTCACCCTCCATGAGGACCTTCGGAACCGTTTTGAACCGAAGCTTTGGAGATGTAGAAGAGACCGGGATTATGATCACCGTGAAAGACCTTTACAATGCAAAGGTTGAACGTCATGTGCTGAACTATGTTCCAAAAGCATTAATGAGAATCAAAAACATCCGAAGAAGGGACCTGAAGATCCAGAGACTGATAAGGAGGCTCCAATTCACCAAGCGCGGGAGATGACCTGATATGCGCGGGAATAGACCTAATATGGACAGGAACTGACCTAATATGCGCGGGAGCTGACCTAATATGCGCGGGAGCTGACCCCGTGAATGTAATTAAGGAATGCTGTGCTGGCTACTTTATTTCCTCCCGGAGTGGGATAATCCCCTGTGAAATACCAATCGCCCAGGTCATCGGGGACTGCAATATGCAGGTTTTCTATGCTTTGGTAGACGATTGTCACCTCGGCCTTCACATCGGCATCGGTAAGCATTTCTGCAATTTTCTTACTCACCTGTTCAGGTGTAAAGGGTTTGTAAATGTCTTTCACATAGTTGACATATTCTTCTTTAGGAAGGTCTTTCTGCATGTTACACTTCTTATAGACCTCGTTGATCACATGCTCCATCTCATTCTCCTTGAGCAAAGCAATGGCCGCCTGAAAAGCTGTGAAATCGCCCAGCCTGGCCATGTCGATCCCATAGCAGTCGGGGTACCTGATCTGGGGAGACGAAGAGACCACAACAATTCGCTTCGGACCCAGCCTGTCTAATATTTTTATGATGCTCTGTTTCAGGGTAGTTCCCCTGACAATACTGTCGTCGATGATCACCAGGTTATCCACGCCCCGCCGGATGGTCCCATAGGTGATATCATACACATGACTCACCATGTCCTTACGCCCTTTGTCCTGGGAGATAAAGGTCCGCAGCTTCAGATCCTTGATGGCCACCTTTTCGATGCGTGCACGCTGGGACATAATCTGCATCACCTCTTCCCGGTTACAACTATCGTTGAAGCTCTGCAGCTTCTCCCACTTGGTTTTAAACAGGTAATCTTCCACCCCTTTGACCATTCCGTAAAAGGCCGACTCGGCCGTATTGGGAATGAAGGAGAAGACGGTCTCCTCAACCTCATAATCAATGGCCTTTAGGGTATCGGGAACCAGTAATTCGCCCAACTTCTTTCGCTCACTATAAATTTCACGATCACTGCCCCGGGAGAAATAGATACGTTCAAATGAACATGATTTTTTCGTTTCGGATTCACGGATCTGATCAATGGAAATCTCACCTGACTTCTTCACCACAAGTGCATGACCCGGTGGCAATTCATGTACGCTGTCGAAACTCACATTCATGACCGTTTGAATGACAGGCCGCTCAGAGGTAACTATGACAACTTCCTCATCATGGTAATAGAATGCCGGTCTGATCCCCCATGGATCACGCATGGCAAAAATGTCCCCATGGCCCATCATTCCAGCCACGGTATAGCCACCATCCCAACGCTTGCTTGCTCCCCCAAGTATCTTACCCACATCCAGGCTCCTCCCAATCTGTTCGGTAATGTCCTTGTTGGTATAGCCCTCTGATTTGAACTGATCGAACAATCGCTGGTTCTCATTGTCCAGAAAATGGCCCACCTTTTCCAGCATGGTTACCGTATCGGAATACTCCTTGGGATGTTGCCCCAACTCCACCAGGATCTGGAACAATTCGTCCACATTGGTAAGGTTGAAATTCCCGGCCATTACCAGGTTTCTGGTCCGCCAGTTATTTTGTCGCATCACCGGATGCAGGTTCTCTGTAGTGTTAGAGCCAAAGGTCCCATAACGAAGATGACCCAGGTACGCTTCGGCTACAAAAGGCAGGTTCATTTTTGCCCAATTGGGATCATTAAGGGCATCCGGGTGGTTCCGTCCGGCCTCGCTGAAATTTCCGTATATTTTCCGAAAAATCTCGTTGATGGCTGAGGAACCTATTTCCCTGTACCGGTTGAAATACTTTCTTCCCGGGGGAGAATCCAATTTCAGACTAACAACCCCGGCACCATCCTGGCCCCGGTTCCTCTGCTTCTCCATTAAAAGGTATAACTTTTCCAATCCATACCTCCAGGATCCGTGGGTAAGTTGATAGTGTTCTAGCGGTTTGAGCAGCCGGACCAGTGCAATACCACACTTGTGTTTAACTTCATCAGTCATGAATAATTGTATCTGCTATTCAGTGCTTTTAATGTTGATATAGTCCGGTACTCTAATTGAGTTGGGGAAATTTCGTTTTATTTTATCATACATCTTCAGGGCCTCACTCTTTGTCCTGCAATCGCCCACATATACCTTAAAGTATGGTTCATCGTATCGGTTGTAGGCGTCTATCCCTGGATAATGTGAAAGGAATTTTGCCTTTACCCGTTGCTGCTTCTCCTTGGCGCCCAGTCCACTTTCAGAGTAAATCCTGATGCGATACCCGGGAATGCCGGAATCCTTTCTGTTCCTGATCATGAACTTGTAATAGTTAGCCACAAGCAGGCTGTCCACCTGGATATCCACCTGGTCACCAACCCTATCATCCTGCAGGTGTAGCAGGATATCACCTCCGGAAGGAGTAGTTTGACCTGACTGCCCATGGACCAGGAGACTTGTATATATGAAGCTTATAATTAATATCAGGATACGCATCATCCGGCTCATTTGTGGGACAAAAATAATCAAATTTGTATTCTGTCAGTCATTCAAATGATAATTTGACTATTTTCGCCAAATGCAGCAGATTACACGAAACAAAGTGAGAAGGAGAGAGGTGCTGGCCGGGTTGATTATCATACTCGTTGCTTTTAGTTTCATCACCTCTTTGCTGCTTGATTTTAATTTTGTGAGTCCCTATGCCACCTTGCAAGAGGACCTTTCCTACCTGTCTGATCACATTCAGAATCAAAGCATAAGTTCCTGGTCCTGGCTCGCCACTGGCCTGCTCACCTTCATTGCTGTCCCATTTTATGTAGTCATTTTTAGCAATAAACTAAAGGTTCTGCACTATGTAAACGGGCTGTTACTGCTGGGGGTGTCAGCAGGATTTGTGGTGATGGGATTGGTGGGTCTGGAATTACACCAAACCATGGTCCAAAGCTTCGGAGAAGGCTTAGAACATGTAGATGAGCTGATGAAACTCGATCTGCTTGAACGATTCAGGGAGGAACAGTTTTACAGACACATCGGAAGCAGCTTCATGGGACTGTTTGCCATTGGATTAAGTCTGTCAAAATTCAAGCTGGAAAGGTTCCCGCTTTTCTCAATGATTTTATTGATATTATCGGGTCCGGCCCTGATCTTTTTCAACTGGTATGATCCGGATCACCTGGTCAGGACCATGGCCATGGCTGGCATCATGATCGGTGTGGTGGTATTCAGTGTAAGGCTGATCAACAGTGGAGTGTCATCCTAGTGTCCTGTCAACTCAAGAGTTCAGGGTTCATTCATTGATGGCTTCCGACACCTCATCTGTCACATTCAGGTTGTGTGAAACGGCCTGTACATCATCATCATCTTCAAACTCTTCAACGATTTTCATGATCTGCACCCCCTGCTCAACTGTAAGGTCCAGGGCATCATTAGGAATTCGCTGCAGCTCAGCACTGTCAGCTTCCAATCCCATTTCCTGAAGCTTCTTCTGGACATTGTGAAAATCTTCCATGGGAGTGGTAATCATAAAGGTATCCTCCTCCAATTCCAACTCCTCCACTCCGGCATCGATCAGTTCCAGTTCAAACTCTTCCGGATCCAGTTCGCCTTTCGCCAGACTGATGACCCCCTTGCGATCAAACATGAAACTGAGCGATCCATTGGTCCCCAGGTTACCTCCCCTTTTATTGAAAACAGACCTGATGTTGCTGACCGTCCGGTTCCTGTTGTCGGTGAGACAATCCACAAAAACTCCGATCCCGTGTGGCAGCATTCCTTCGAAGGTTAACTCCATGAACGAAGAGTTGTCCTTATTGGCTTTAGAGATGGCCCGCTTTATGGTATCCTTGGGCATGTTCATCCCCTTGGCATTCTGAACAGCAGCACGAAGTCGCGGATTGGTTTCGGGATCTGAACCACCCTCAGAGGCGGCAACGGTTATCTCCTTGATAATTTTGGTGAAGAGTTTTCCCCTTTTGGCATCATTTGCGCCCTTCTTGCGCTTGATGGTCGACCATTTGCTGTGTCCTGACATAATTGCTGATTTTCTGTAAAATTAGAAAAATGCCGGGTTTCTGAAAAGCAATTAGCGCCGGATTACCTGAACTCCTCCGAAAACCACATCCACTTTGATGTCAATGGCCGCCGTATCGGGTGACCAGGAATCACTCTCATAGATCGTTGTACCGAATACGGCCGTATTCCCATCGGGCAACTCTGCTCCTGCAAAAACAGCATCAGCTTTGATCCTGACGGGTTTGTCCCTGGGAATAATGATTTGAGTCCCTCCGAATACTGTGCTGACCTTTGCATGAAAACTTCCCTTGTCAAGGTCCACATTGGTAAAATCGTACACTCCTTTGGCAAAAAGAACTGTATACTCTTTGCCCGTTTCAGGGTTATCATACACCCTTTCATTAAAAATGGTATCCTCTGGTTCAAAATGATGGGAAGGGATTAAAACCCTTCCGAATAGCACTTTGATCCCCAGAAGAATGAGAAATATACCCACCAACACTTTAAAAACCGGGAAATCTACATTGAAAACAACTTTGATGATGAGTGCGATACCCAGCAAGAGTAAGAATGCACCCCAAAATAATCCAGCTCCCATTTTCATACGTTTAAATTTATAAATAATAATCTCAGATTGTGATCATTTCTACTGCAATATTAAAGACTCTTCGCCACCCGCAGAACAACTAATCGGTAAACGAACTCCAATTGTCGGTGAATGGTCTTTTTTCAACTGTTTCAAATTTTTAAGGTTCATGTTCGTTTCCTATCTTTGCCCCCCATGTCGTCACGAAAACTCTACATAGAAACCTATGGTTGCCAGATGAATGTGGTGGACAGTGAAGTGGTGGTCGCCATTCTCCAGCAGCACAACTATCAGCTGACCGAAGAGGTGACTGAAGCAGATCTGGTGCTGATTAACACCTGCTCTATTCGCGACAATGCAGAACAGCGTGTCAGGTCAAGGCTCAGGGAATTCAAACGTATCAAGCAGCAGAACGGAGGGGTTTCGGTGGG
>Ga0209013_10000542_pt1 | contig 34038 bp, 40 predicted proteins | sample Cruoilmetagenom2_FD_187291 | JGI IMG/M metagenome (GOLD analysis project Ga0209013, IMG submission 187291) | Oil polluted marine microbial communities from Coal Oil Point, Santa Barbara, California, USA - Sample 2 (SPAdes) (version 2) | ecosystem: Environmental > Aquatic > Marine > Oil seeps ...
AACGGAGGAAAGATGATGGCTAAAAAAATGCCTGAAATCGGCGATTACAAATATGGTTTCCACGATAAAGACGTATCTATTTTCCGTTCGAAACGTGGACTAACACGTGAAATCGTTGAAACAATTTCTAGTATGAAAGAAGAACCTCAATGGATGTTGGACTACCGTCTAAAATCTTTAGAGTTATTTTATGCAAAACCAATGCCACAATGGGGTGGAGATTTAAATTCTCTAAACTTTGATGAGATTACGTATTACGTAAAACCATCTGAAGCATCAGAAACATCATGGGATGAAGTACCTGAGGAAATTAAACGAACGTTTGATAAATTAGGTATTCCTGAAGCAGAGCAAAAGTATCTGGCTGGTGTATCTGCACAGTATGAATCTGAAGTTGTTTATCACAACATGAAGCAAGAGCTTGAAGATTTGGGTATCGTCTTTAAAGATACTGGTTCTGCTTTACGTGAAAATGAAGAACTTTTCAAAAAACACTGGGGTACAGTCATTCCGAACTCGGATAACAAGTTTGCTGCATTAAACTCGGCTGTATGGTCAGGTGGATCTTTCATCTATGTCCCACCGGGTATTAAAGTGGAATCACCACTTCAAGCATACTTCCGTATTAACTCTGAAAACATGGGTCAATTCGAACGTACACTGATCATCGTTGATGAAGGTGCGTCAGTTCACTATGTTGAAGGATGTACGGCTCCTGTTTACACAACAAATTCACTTCACAGTGCAGTTGTTGAAATCATTATTAAAAAAGATGCATATTGCCGCTACACAACGATTCAAAACTGGGCTAACAATGTCTATAACCTAGTGACAAAACGTGCAGTATGTGATGAAAATGCAACGATGGAATGGATTGATGGTAACATCGGTTCTAAATTGACGATGAAGTACCCTGCAGTCATCTTAAAAGGTGAAGGTTCTCGTGGTATGACATTATCAATTGCTCTTGCAGGTAAAGGACAACACCAAGATGCAGGTGCTAAAATGATTCACTTAGCTCCAAATACGTCATCAACGATTGTTTCGAAATCGATTTCAAAACAAGGTGGTAAAGTAACATACCGTGGTGTCGTACGTTTTGGTCCTAAAGCTTCTGGTGCACGTTCAAACATCGAATGCGATACGTTGATTATGGATAACTTATCTACTTCTGATACGATTCCTTACAACGAAATCTTGAATGATAATGTATCTTTAGAACATGAAGCGAAAGTTTCAAAAGTGTCTGAAGAACAATTATTCTACTTGATGAGTCGAGGGATTTCACAAGAAGAAGCAACCGAAATGATCGTTATGGGCTTCATTGAGCCATTCACAAAAGAATTACCGATGGAATATGCAGTTGAGATGAACCGTTTGATTAAGTTCGAAATGGAAGGCTCAATCGGCTAACATTGATTAATTAACATGCAAACGTTAGATAAATAAAAATGCCTCTGGAATCTGGTAGATTCTAGAGGCATTTTTGCATGGGTTTGTGAAGAAATCCTACCAAAATTTGGAGGATGCTGGTTAGTTGATCAAGTTAAAGCAGAAGTTGATCAATGGGGGAGAATATGACAACTGAATCGTATTAAGCGACTATCACAAGTAGAGCTTTAATAAATTCATGAAAATTATGGTATGATAATGAAAAAGTGGGGTGTGATAAAGGATGATTCATGTAGGCCTAACTGGATGGGGGGACCATCCTGACGTTTATTCCACAGAATCAAAAAGTAGTGAAAAGTTACTTGATTACAGTGCCCATTTTCCAGTAGTTGAGCTGGATGCGGCTTTTTATGCGATTCAACCTGCCCGCAATATGCAAAAATGGATTCTTGAAACACCGGATACATTTCAATTTATTGTAAAAGCATATCAAGGAATAACGCGACATCATCGCGGTGAGTTACCATTTGGATCTATTGAGGAAATGTTTTCATTATATAGAGAATCATTGGAACCATTAATTCAAGCGAAGAAACTTGGAATGGTATTAGTCCAGTTTCCACCTTGGTTTGATTGTAAAAAAGAACATATTCAATACATAAGTGAAGTGAAAGAACAGTTGCGAGAGTACCCACTTGCAATCGAATTTAGGCATCAGTCATGGTACTACCCCGAATATAAGGGGAAAACGCTCCATTATTTAAAGAACAACAAGTGGATCCATTCTGTATGTGATGAACCACAGGCAGGAGAAGGGAGTATCCCGCTTGTTCCTATTGCGACTAGTAAAGAACATGTATTATTGAGGCTCCACGGTCGCAATTTTCATGGTTGGCGTAATCCTGGAAATGACCAAAAATGGAGAGAAGTTCGTTATTTATACGATTACAATATGGCGGAGTTGGCTGAACTTGCAAAAGTCGTGAAATCGTTGGAACAGCAAGCTAAACATGTCACGGTGTTGTTCAACAATAACTCAGGAGGTCATGCAGCCAAAAATGCCAAACAATTCATGCGATTATTGAATCTCAAATATGAAGGTCTTGCGACTAAACAGTTAGATATTTTTGAAGGAGAATGGTGATGGAGTATATATTATTAGCACTAATCGGATTGTTTTCCGGTATTGTTGGCGCCTTGGTTGGACTGGGTGGTGGCATTATTCTAGTGCCTGCTACATTGTTTTTAGGTGGGTCACTTGGATTAATCCCAGGAATTACACCACAAAATGTGGTAGGTTTGTCCGTGATCATGATGATTTTTACGGGTTTAGCTTCAACTCTTACTTATATGAAAACAAAAACAGTTGATTATCGAAGTGGTCTCATCTTTTTTGCAGGGAGTATACCAGGTACCATTTTAGGGGCATGGGTAAATAAAGGATTAGATCTACCATCTTTTAATTTATATTTTGGAATTTTATTGATTATCCTTTCGACCTTACTTCTGATTCGCAAATATTTAAAACCAGTTAAGTGGTTTGTGAATAACGGCAAGAAAAAAACATTTACGGATCCTCAAGGAACGAATCATTTGTATGGGTATCCAGTCTGGTTTGCCTTGTTGCTTACTTTTGGTGTTGGTTTTGCTTCAGGCTTATTTGGAATCGGGGGAGGATCGATTATTGTTCCTGCTATGATTTTGTTGTTCCTATTTCCGCCGCATGTTGCTGTCGGTACATCGATGTTTATGGTATTCCTCTCTGCCCTTGTCAATTCAGCCAGTCATATCTCGCTTGGAAATGTGCCTTGGTTATACACAATTCCGGTCGTGCCTGCTGCTTTTATTGGAGCGAAGATTGGGGCATCCTTAAATCAACGAATAAAATCGGAAACATTAGTATTTGCTTTACGTATAATCTTATTATTACTCGGTGTTCGTTCGATTGTAGCGGGACTGATGGGGTAAGGAGTTAGCCTAATGATTGAAACCATCCATTTTTATCATACCAATGATTTACACAGTCATTTTCAACATTGGCCACGAATTCATGAACTAGTGACTAGCCGAAAAAAATGGCATCATGAAGAAGGCGAATCGAGTTTCACGCTAGATCTTGGCGATCATATCGATCGTTCACATATTTTCACAGAAGGAACATTAGGTAAGGGCAATGTTGACCTTTTGAATAAAGCAAAATACGATATTGCAACCATTGGTAATAACGAGGGAATCACTCTTTCGCATAGTGAATTGGAAAATTTATATACTGATGCACAGTTTGAAGTTGTGGTCGGAAATTTGAGGAATGAGGATGGAGAACTTCCGAACTGGTTAATGCCGACTACAATTTTAACATCCCTGAATGGAACAAAAATTGGTGTAACAGCTTTAACTGCAGAATTCACTCGTTTTTATCGACAGTTAGGCTGGCTAGTAACAGATGCATTTGAGGCATTAAAGCAACAAATTAATGAATTAAAATCGCAAACAGATCTAATCATCTGTTTGTCTCATTTAGGAATACACGCTGATGAAAAAATGGCTGAGCAATTCTCCGACATTGATGTCATATTTGGTGCACATACACATCATATTTTACATGAAGGAAAAGTGGTAAATAAGTCACTGTTAGCGGCAGCTGGAAAATTCGGTTATTTTGTTGGTCATGTTACAGTGGATTTTAATTTGAATACGAAAATAATTGAGAAAAAACAAGCACTTTTATATGATACAAATGACCTGAAACAATGCCCAGACGAAGAACAATTTCTGGAGGAATTGGTTAACATCGGAAAACACAACTTATTGAAAACGGCTTTTTATCAACCGGAATCCCTCCAAAAGGATTGGTTTAAAGAGTCAGCATTATCCACTTTTTTCGGAGAAGCAATCACTACATTTTGTCAAGCGGATTGTGCATTATTCAATGCAGGTATATTTTTAACAGATCTAAATTCAGATGAAGTTTCCCATTATGATATCCATAAAATGATGCCACACCCAATTAACCCATGTGTTATTGAACTCACTGGAGCCCAATTACTAGAGATTTATCGATTATCATTAAATGAAAGTTGGCCAAATCTTGAGATTAAAGGATTAGGGTTTCGAGGGGTTGTAATGGGTAAAATGATTATGCATCAGATAAACGTAGTGGATGAGAAATTATTCATTCAAAATAAACGCGTTGAACCTACAGAAATTGTCCGTTTAGCTACACTCGATATGTTCACGTTCGGTTATTTTTTTCCATCGCTTAAAGAGTTGCCTAAAACTTATTTTATGCCTGATTTTATTCGAGACGTATTCATTAGTTACGGTAAAAAACAACAGCAATTATTGGAATAATGTATGCCTCCACGTCGTACCATAACGTAGGAGGCTTTTTTGTGCGCTTACGTAAATCACCTAAAAGATCGTTGCATCGTAGAGGGAAGAATATCATTCCGATTCTATTTGTTTTTGTTGTCATTTCAGTTGCGTTGATGTTTTATCTCGTCAATGTCAGATTGACACCGATTTATATGGATTACGCCGAGGTCCAATCCAATAAAATAGCGTCCTTGGTAATCAGTAAAGCAATTAACTCTAGAACATTAGATGTTATGGATATTAATGAAATCATTGTGGAAATACCAACGGATAAGCCTAACATGATGACGCAGAAAATTAATACAGAAATCATCACCCGGGTACAAGCAGAGACAGTAGCTTTGGTGCAAACCCATCTAGAACAAGCTGAAGAAGGAAACTTGGAAAATTTGCCTTATTTAGATGACATAGAATATGATCCGACGGCGATGGAAGATAACGGAGGTATTGTCTTTTTTGTGCCTCTTGGTCAAGCAACGAATATTCCTCTCCTTGGTAACTTAGGTCCGAAAATACCAATCCGTTTTCACGTAATTGGGAATGTACAATCCAATATCATTCGTGAAATCAAGGAATTTGGGATCAACAGTGCAATGGTGGATATCAGTATCATGATTAAAGTCAACGTACAAGTGATCGTTCCACTCGCCACAAAAACAACTACAATTGAACAGAAAATTCCAGTTGCGATGGGAATTATATCAGGGCAAGTTCCTCAAATTTATACAAAAGGTGATGGTGGAGCTCAGCCGTCTATAGAAGTTCCAATCCAACCACCAGAAGTTCCAACCGTAAATCCGCCTGAATAATCATGTTGGGATATGTATAAAGAAATATTATTAATAGAATACTATTTTACAATGTTTTGGAATATAGGAACTAAGTAGAATAAGGAATTAGAAATTTAAGAGAATGCATGTAGAGCAAGGGGTTAGAACCTTTGCTCTTTTATTTATTTTTCCTATTTATTTTTCATAAATTATTCTTTACATGTTGATTCACTATAGTATACTGTTTTTAAGATTACTAATTAATCTGAAAATACATAAGTTTCCTAATAGTTTAATATTATATAGGAAAGAAGAATAAAGGAGGAAACAAAGTGGAAAATCGTTCTCAATGGGGAACACGGGCTGGCTTTATATTAGCCGCCGTCGGTTCCGCGGTAGGTCTCGGAAACATTTGGCGTTTTCCGTACGTCGCATATGAAAATGGTGGTGGAGCATTCTTTATCCCATATTTATTCGCACTTTTAACAGCTGGTATCCCAATTCTTATTATGGAATTCACGATGGGTCATAAATATCGTGGTTCAGCTCCATTAACATTCTTCCGTATGGCTGGCAAAAAAGCTGAGTGGCTAGGTTGGTGGGCAATTTTCGTATCGTTTGTAATTTCCACCTACTATGCGGTCATTATAGCATGGGCAATGAAGTATACCGTTTACTCCTTTAACCAGGCATGGGGGGACGACACGGGAGGATTCTTATTTGGCTCCGTATTGAAATTAAGTGAAACACCAGGTGAAGTTGGTGGTCTTGTTGCAGGCGTTGCATGGCCATTATTACTAGTTTGGGTAATAGCGTTTATTATTTTATTTGCAGGTGTTAAAAAGGGAATTGAAGTTGCGAATAAAATCTTTATTCCAACGCTTGTCGTTATTTTCTTAATCGTAGTTATTCGTGCGGTAACGCTTGATGGCGCACTTCTAGGTCTTAATGCATTCTTTGAACCAAACTTCGATCAATTAGGAAATCCTAAAGTATGGGTTGCTGCTTATGGACATATTTTCTTCAGTTTATCAATCGCTTTTGCAATTATGATTACGTATTCGAGTTATTTACCTAAAAAGTCTGATATCACAAACAATGCTTTTATTACTGGTTTTGCTAACTCAGCTTTTGAGTTGCTTGCAGGTATCGGAGTGTTCGCTGCTCTTGGATTTATGGCTGCACAGCAAGGTGTCGCAGTAAGTGATGTTGCTTCTGCGGGTGTAGGTCTTGCATTTGTTGTCTTCCCGCAAATTATTAGTGAGTTCCCAGGAATGAACGGACTCTTTGGGGCATTGTTCTTCCTGTCACTTGTATTAGCAGGATTAACTTCATTGATCTCAATTTGCGAAACATACGTAGCTGGTTTCTCTGAAAAGTTTGGAATTACACGAAATAAAGCTGTAACATTTGGTGTAGGTATAGCTGCTATCATTTCTTTCTTGTTTGCAACAAATGGTGGATTGTACTTCTTAGACGCTGCAGATTATTTCATCAATCAATTTGGCGTAGCTGCAATTGGTCTGATTGAAGTAGTAGCAATTGGCTGGTTCTTCAAAAAGTTACCGCTTTTCGAGAATCATGCAAATGCTATTTCAGATATTCGCTTAGGTGCATGGTGGCAGATTTGTTTGAAATTTGTTACTCCTTTAGTTTTAGGTTATATGATGTTTGGATTACTGAAAATGAATCTATTAAGAGAGTTTGAAGGTGAAAATAATATTACTGGTAACTATGAAGGATATTCAAACGCATTCATCCTTTACTGTGGATGGTTTGTAGCTGCCGGTGCTCTAATCTTAGGGTTTGTGTTTACAGCACTGAAATGGAACAAAAATACGAACGTTGATGCATATCAACATTCAGATGGCGAATAAGGGGGTCTTCAAATGTCAACAAGTGCAATTATCATGATGATTATTGGTGTCGCCATCATTTGGGGTGGCCTAGCCGCAAGTATTATCTATGCAGTTTCGAAGGCAAGACAACTAAAAGCATAAACGAAAAAACGTCTCTTTTAAGAGGCGTTTTTCTTTGCTTGTTATTCCCATCTTCTCCTTAGGGATAGTTTTTACATGGCTATAATCATGTGTTGAATCGATATATATTGGTTGTTTCAATGGTTGTGAGAGTTGGTCAAATATGGTACATTGACAACAGTGATTCAAATACCAAAATTGTCCGTGAAGAAGGGGTCGATACGTATGACAACACAGCAAACTCATATTCGAAAACCTGACTGGCTTAAGATTAAATTGAACACGAATGATAATTACAAAGGTCTCAAAAAAATGATGCGCGAAAATAATTTACATACAGTTTGTGAAGAAGCAAAATGTCCAAATATTCATGAATGTTGGGGAACTCGTCGTACGGCTACCTTTATGATTTTAGGGGCTATTTGTACACGAGCTTGTCGATTCTGTGCAGTTAAAACGGGGCTTCCTAATGAACTCGATTTAGCAGAACCTGAACGCGTGGCGGATTCTGTTATCTTGATGAACTTAAAACATGTGGTTGTTACAGCAGTTGCCCGCGACGATTTAAAAGATGGTGGTGCAGCCGTTTTTGCTGAAACCGTTCGAGCAATCCGTCGTAAAAATCCTTTCACAACCATTGAGGTTCTTCCTTCAGATATGGGTGGAATTGAAGAAAATCTAAAAATGTTAATGGATGCAAAACCTGATATATTAAATCATAATATAGAAACAGTCCGCCGTTTAACTCCGAGAGTTCGAGCGCGTGCAAAATATGATCGTTCGCTTGAATTTTTACGCCGATCAAAAGAAATGCAACCGGACATTCCAACAAAATCTTCATTGATGCTTGGACTTGGGGAAACCACCGAAGAAATAATTGAAGTAATGGATGATTTAAGAGCCAACCATGTTGATATTATGACAATTGGCCAATACTTACAACCTTCAAAAAAACATTTGACAGTCCAAAAGTATTACTCGCCACTGGAATTTGGAGAACTTCGTAAAATTGCCATGTCAAAAGGGTTCTCACATTGTGAAGCTGGACCACTGGTAAGAAGTAGTTATCATGCAGACGAGCAAGTGAACGCAGCTGCTAAAGAGAAACAACGTCTTGGAGACGAGCAACTGGCTCTCACAACAAAATGATGGAGTGTGAGTAAAACATGATAATAATCGATCGATGGGAATATGAGATCATTAAAGATTATCGTGAAGCGTTTAAAGAAGAAGCGTTTCAAGAACGGTACAGTGAAATATTAAATAAGTACGACTATATCTTGGGAGACTGGGGATATGGTCAACTTCGATTAAAAGGTTTTTTCGATGATAAAAACCAAAAAGCAACATACGATACAAAAGTTAGTACATTACAAGATTATTTATACGAACATTGTAACTTCGGCTGTGCCCATTTCATCTTAAGAAAAATCGGCCCAGCAAAACCTGTTGAAGTAGTGGCTGAAACAGAAGCAATAGCAACTGAAGAAAATCTCGATTTGGATGTCCAATCCTAATCGAGTTTTTTTATGTTCAACGACAAACTTGAAAGGCGCCTCCGCTGATTCGCTCCTTCCACTCCTAGGATTTATGGTACTATAGGATGGAAAAGACAAACAACTAAGAAGAATTAAAGCGAGGGACTGCACATGTATTTTGTTGACCGCAAAAAAGTTAATACGACACTATCTTATATGAAAGATATAATTCAAGTGCTTGAAGAAACAGTTGAAATCACATCCAGTGACATCGGTAAGTTGGCATTGGAAAGAATTGCTCAAAACGTTATTGAATCAATCCTTGATGTAGGGAATGCAATGATTGATGGATTTATCATGCGCGACCCTGGAAGCTACGATGATATTATCGATATTTTAACTGATGAAAAAGTAATTCTTAAAGAAATGGATGCACCGTTAAAAGAAGTAATTTCATTACGAAAAGCATTGGTAAGAGATTTTATTGGTGTAAATCATAATGAGATAGCAGAAACTCTAATTGCAAATATGAGCGTTTTAAAACAGTTTCCAGATCAAGTTGAACACTACCTAATTCACGAACTTGGACCAGTCTCAGCATTCTTACCTGAGGACAAAGCATGAAAACATACAAAGCGTATTGTCTGGATTTAGATGGTACCGTGTATCGTGGAACTGAACCGATTGTCGAGACTGTTCATTTTATTGAACGATTACAAATAAATGGTATTGAACCTTTTTACGTCACAAATAATGCTTCTCAAACCCCAGATCAAGTAATGGAGAAACTAAAAGGATTTGGAATTAACCCTAAACGGAGTCATATTATGACGTCTGCGATGGCTGCTGCTAAATTTATTGCGTTGCATTATCCACATGCAGCCGTTTCAATGATTGGGGAACGTGGACTTCGCGATGCGTTATTGGAAAATGGTTTAGACGTCGTCACTTCATCAAATGAGGTATTTGTCATGGGGATTGATCGGGATATCTCCTACGCTAAACTTGCACAAGCTTGTTTAGATGTTCGAAATGGTGCGGTGTTCATTTCAACAAATAGTGATCGTGCTTTTCCAAATGAAAGGGGTTTGATGCCGGGGAACGGTGCTTTTACCGCACTTGTTCAAGCTTCAACGGGCGTTGATCCCATCTATATTGGTAAACCACAAGGACATATGCTGAATATGATTCAGCTGGAACATAATTTTTCAAAAGAAGAAATGGTCATGATTGGTGACAATTATGATACAGATATTTTAGCTGGCATTGAATTTGGTATTGATACAGTTCATGTAAACACAGGTGTAACTCCAACTGATGAGGTTCGTTTGAAAAAAATTCCTCCTACAATATTGCTTGAAAACTTATTGGAATGGGTATAACAAAAGGAGCTGCAAATTTGCAGCTCCTTTTTCGAATCGATTCTTCCATCACCGGCGTTGGGCTAGAGTGGCGCTTAACGCTTTTCTTAAAATAATGGATTTTCTTCTATATATTCATAAATTTTTTTCGTAAGTTCATCAGGAGAGTCGGCTTGTACTACATCACCATTGACAATTGCGAAAAATGATTCTGAGCATTTTGTACAATAACTTAAACAACCATATTCCAGAACGTCTAAATTTGGATCGCGTTCTAATTCTTCAAACGTTTTTTGTGATCCATTTGCCAAGTTACTGACACAAAATTCAACCATTGGATTCACGTTCTTCACCTCGCTACATCGACATGCTACTCTATTTTTTTTCGTTCGTCAATTCCGTTGTCTTATTGTGAAACATCTCACAATGATTTATACTAACTACGTAGAGGTAGACTGTATATAACATGCGTGTTCAAAAAGGAGATTTTAGTAAACCAATTGCCGGTTGGATATTTTTTGAACAGCCTTAAGGGAGATTTTTATGAAAAATTTAGTATTACTTGGAGGCGGATACGGCAACATGCGCGTATTGCTTCGCTTATTGCCGAATAATTTACCAGACGACGTACAAATTACGTTAGTCGATCGTACACCATTTCACAGTTTGAAAACTGAGTTTTATGCTCTTGCAGCAGGTACGGTTCCAGATCAGGAAGTACGTGTAGCTTTTCCAGAACATGAACGTTTGAAAATGGTTTATGGTGAGATTGTGGAAATTAATCGTGAAGAAAAAACGGTTGTGTTAGCGGATGATACGACAATTCCATACGATGATTTAGTCATCGGATTAGGTTGTGAAGATAAGTATCATGGTGTACCAGGAGCAGATGAGTTTACCTATAGTATTCAAACGATCGGACGTTCTCGAGAAACCTTTAAAACACTTTGTGGATTACCATCGAATTCAATTGTTGGAATTGTTGGGGCCGGTTTAAGCGGGATTGAACTTGCAAGTGAACTTCGTGAATCACGTCCCGATTTACGAATTAAATTATTTGACAGAAGCCCACGTATTTTACGTGATTTCCCAGAACGTTTAAGTAATTTTGTGAAAAAGTGGTTTGATACGCACAACGTTGAAGTGGTAAGTAATTCAAACATCACAAAAGTAGGACCAAAGGTTTTATATAACCACGAAGAGACAATTGATGTAGATGCTGTAGTTTGGACTGCGGGAATACAGCCAGTTGCACCTGTGCGTGACTTGGGTGGCGAAACAGACTCATCTGGTCGTGTGGTTTTGAGTAAGTATCATCACTTACCAGAAGACCCACAAGTTTATGTAGTAGGTGATTGTGCTGCACTTCCTTTCGCACCTAGTGCATATGTAGCGGAAGAACAAGCTGAACAAATTGTACAAGTGCTTCAAGCTAAATGGAAAGGCAAAGAACTTCCTGAGACGATGCCTGAAATTAAGTTGAAAGGGTTTGTTGGTTCTTTAGGGAAAAAACAAGGCTTTGCTTTTTTAGCGGATCGTACAGTAACAGGACGAATTGCCCGTTTACTAAAATCCGGTATATTATGGATGTACAAATGGCATAACGGATGAATAAAAGAAGACCTAGAAGTGAAAAATAACTTCTAGGTCTTCTTTTTAATATGTCTAGCTCCAAGCGCAGCCCACAGGTCCCTTTATGAGGTCAGCAAGGCGGAGTTTTAGCCTTTCATCACTCCAGCTCTGGCGTCGGGCTCGAGTGGTGCTTTCCGCTTTTCTTATGAAAGATTGCTTACAAATCCTCGTTTTTCAAGTTCGGTGAATACAGGTTTTAACTGAATATAACCTTCGCCTACGACTTCGCCATTGATTAAGACGAGGGGATAAAAGAACTCATCATCCAAGACACGATTTGCTAAGTCTTGTTGTCGCTCATTATCAATTGGCTGCTGGATATCGATATAAGAAATTTTATATGTTTGATTTGGGTACTTGCGATCAATTGCAGCTTGCAGCCATTCGTATGTATCCTTAGAGCTGGGTGCATTCACACAACTTGCGCATACTATATCTGAACCAAAGATTTCAATTGAAAGTATGTTATTGTCCATGATTATTATTCCCCTTTAGTATTAACTGATGGATTTTTTCCTCGCTTCACATTATAATAATTATAAGGAAAGGAGTCGAAAATAAATGACTGATACAATGATGAACGAGCAAGTTCAAGAAGTACTAGATAAATTACGTCCATTCTTACTAAGAGATGGTGGAGACTGTGAGCTTGTCGATATCGAAGATGGCATTGTTAAACTTCGTCTTCTTGGCGCATGCGGAAGTTGCCCAAGTTCCACTATTACATTAAAAGCAGGAATTGAACGCGCACTATTGGAAGAAGTACCTGGTGTCGTTGAAGTTGAACAAGTATTCTAAGAAAAGCGGAATGCGCCACTCAAGCTCGACGCCGGTTGCTTCCAGGACCGAATCGAAAGCCTGCTTTCGCATGTGGGCCAGAAGCTTAGGTGCGAGCTGGCGCTGTAGCTAGACATCATGGGGCCTATTAGGGCTCCTTTTTTATATAAACTCCTATACATTATAACTGATTTGATATCCAAAAGGGACACGTTTTCGAGTTGAGATTCTTGAATGTTAAGGAGGAAACTTGATATCATGTAGGAAAGAAGGATGGTGTAACTATGACTCAAGTTGTTGAATTATCTGAAGCTGCAGCATACCAAGTGAAAGAAATGATGACTCACAATGAAGAAGAAGGTGCTTTTTTACGTGTAGCCGTTCATGGCGGAGGATGTAGTGGTTTATCTTACGGGATGGGATTTGAACGTGAGAAACAAGATTCTGACACAATTTTAGAACAACATGGATTAATGATTCTTGTCTCAAATGAAGACAAAGCAATAATAAATGGAACAGTAATCGATTATAAACAATCCCTAATGGGTGGCGGATTCACGATTGAAAATCCAAACGCAATCGCATCGTGCGGCTGTGGTTCTTCATTCAGAACCGCTTCAAAAACAGGTAATCCAGAAAATTGTTAACTTATAAATAACGCAACTCTCCTTCTCGGTAGGTAATGTTTACTACATTACTACTAGAGGAGGATTTTTTGTTATATCTATTTATGCCGAATAAGCAGGGAGAATGAGACATAGAGGGAATAAGCAATTGTTTTACACTAGTAAACTATATTCTTTTTCTGTAAATTCAAACCTTTATCACTTGACAGGAATGTATTGAAATCAAAACTTAAAAGGGCTATTATAAGAGATAGTACGTTTGTCGAAATTTAGACAATTAGCTAAAGCTGTTTGAAGTATGAAAATACTTCTTTTTTCTTTGACTAAAGCACTATAGCACTATGTATATAAAACTTCTAAAAGGTGGTTTCGATCTTCGTGAAAAGACCGACAATATTAGTATTAGGAGCCGGATATGGCGGCTTGTCAACAGTAGTTAACTTACAAAAAAATATGGGTACTGACGTTGCTGATATTACTTTAATTAACCAAAATGATTATCACTATGAATCTACATGGTTACATGAGGCTTCAGCTGGAACGTTGCGTCCAGACCAAGTACGATATGATATTGCAGATGTAATTAAAGCTGATAAAGTAAAATTCGTTAAAGCATCTGTTAAAGGCATCGACATTGCTACAAAAAAAGTAACAACTGATAATGGTGTATTTACTTATGACTACTTAGTAATCGGTCTTGGATTCGAAGGCGAAACTTTCGGTATTCCAGGTCTAGATAAATATGCACTTTCTATTGCGAACGTAAAAGCAGCTCGTCAAATCCGTGAACATATTGAATATCAATTTGCTACATGGTCAATGGAAGAAAATAAAGATGATAGCCGTCTAACACTCGTTGTTGGTGGTGCTGGATTCACGGGTATCGAATTCTTAGGTGAATTAGGAAACCGCATTCCTGAATTATGTAAAGAATTTGACGTACCTAAAGAAAAAGTACGTGTTGTTTGTGTTGAAGCATCTCCAATGGTATTACCTGGTTTCGATCCGGAATTGGTGGAATACGCAGTTGGACACTTACAAGCAAAAGGAATCGAATTTTCAGTTGGAACTCCAGTAGTGGAAGCGACTCCTGAAGGCGTAAAAATTAAAAAAGGTGAAGATGAGTTTGAATTCATTAAAGCTGGCACTGTAGTTTGGGCTGCTGGAGTTCGCGGAAACCGTCTAATCGAACAATCAGGAATTGAAAATATGCGTGCTCGCGTTAAAGTTGATAAAGATATGCGTGCTCCTGGTCACAACGATGTATTTATCGTTGGTGACTGTGCGTTATTGATTAATGAAGAAGTAAACCGTCCTTACCCACCGACTGCACAGATAGCTATGCAACAAGGTGTTACAGTTGCGAAAAACATCATTTCATTAATTAATGGACAAGGAACTGAAACATTCGTACCTGACTTAAAAGGTAGTGTATGTTCTCTTGGTGAGCATGACGCAATCGGTGTTGTTTTCGGTAAAAAAATTACGGGAACTAAAGCATCATTCATGAAAAAAGTAATTGATAACCGCTCACTTTATATGATTGGTGGTCCTTCTTTAGTCGTGAAAAAAGGTAAATTTAATTTACTATAAGAGGTAGTTTGAAAAATTCAACATAATCAGTTTTTTGTTGAATAATTTAAGAATTGTCATATTTCTCCCATCTGGAATTTTCAGGTGGGAGTTTTTATTAGGAAGCTGCTGTATTAGTGAAGGGTTTCGAGTAATCGATCGCATTAATCCAGTAGATTTCTAGAGATACCCATGTTAAAAATGTATTTCTAAAAGAATGAGATATCGTTAGATAAACAAAGAATAAATGAGATAAAGCCCAATGTATTCGTTTTCATTGGGCGTTTTATAATTTTACAGAATATTTAGTCTATGATATATTATCTGAAAATTAAGAAATAAAAGGAGCGGTAGTAATGACAAATTTAAAAAAAGAAGATAAAGCTGGTCAATGCCCATATTGCAAAGGAAATGGTTATTTCCAATTACGTCTTGGCGGATCAGAAACATGCACATGTTGTTCAGGATCAGGTAGAAAATAAAGGTGGATAATGAATCTCGGATGATAAAGCAGATGAGGACGTAGTAATTGTTACATATAGTTGAACAACGTATATGTCCATTGAAAGGACCTTATCAATCATGTAAACTGTTGAAAGGAAGCATGGAGGGAATCATTCAATGGACGGAAATTTTTCGCTTGTACAATTAATGTTATCAGTATTAATATTCTTAGTTATGTTTTTCGGAATCGGCTTTTTACTTAACATGTTATTACGCATGACTTGGTTAATGGCTCTCGTCTATCCAATCGTTGTAATCTTGATTATTGATGATGTTGAATTTTTTGATTATTTCACTTCGCCAGCTCTAGCATTTCAATCTCTTGGGGACAAATTAATGTCACTTCATATGGCAGATATCCTGATCTTATCTAGTGGGTTAGTCGGAGCAATTATTGCAGGAATTGTGATAAAAATGTTACGTAAAAATGGCTACCAAATGTTTTAACTAAAAAGCAGTGAAGCTCATACATGAGCTTTACTGCTTTTTTAAGTTATAGGACAGTTTAAAATTTGAGACTACAAGTACCAAGTGTTCCCTAGAATAACGCTCCGGCGCTTTGTTGATGCCTCTGTTCATATTGAGGGAACAAGGGGAGCGACGGACGGACACTCGCCGCAAGATGGTCTGAAAGAAAAGCGTATGGGCGAAATGACAAAGTCATTCGCCCATAAGCATTTTAAAGTTAGACCATGGAGTATCAGTAAGGCGTCCATAGCGACCTGCAACCCTTTATGATTAAGTGATTAGTGGTGGCTCTCTTACTTTACGCTGTTGTAACCTAGGAGCAGTTCTTTAAATAATAAAAGCATAAATGACAACGGAAATCACAATCCCGGTAATAGCTCCCATAAATACTTCACTTGGCTTATGTCCAAGTAGTGTTTTTAATTCTTCCATTTTTTCTTCTTCTTTTTTATGTACCCAATCCTTTGATTGATTTACGAAGGTTTGAAAATCAATACGCATTTGATTGATAATGACTGCCTGTTGGCCTGCTTGAAAACGTACACCAGATGCATCAAACATGACAATTACCGCAAAGATTGCTGATACTGCAAAGAGTGGTGACCCTAAACCTGTTTCAAATGCTACCGCAGTTGTAACTGCCGTGACAGCGGCTGAGTGTGAACTAGGCATACCACCTGTGGAAGTCATCAACTTCCAATCAAGTTTTCTTGTAACTATATAGGTTATTGGCACTTTAATGAATTGGGCCAATATAATACCTAAAAGTGCAGCGATGAGTGGGATATTTGTAAAAAGCTCCATTAACTGCCCCTCCTTTTGCTATTGAATTGTATAGACAATTATATCACATCATGAAATTGTGATTCTTGATAATTCGAAATCCGAATAATAATAGTCTATAATTAGACTTGTATGTATAGATATGGAGGGGTTATTTGTGAATGTTGTAGTAACAGGGGTACAATTCAATGAAATTCAAACAGAAGTTTTAATCGTCGGGACTTACAAAAACCCGGAGAATACGAAAGATTGGTCAGAATTGGTTGCTTTTTACGGTTCATCATTAGAAAAGTGGTTGAAAGCTGGAGATGTTTCAATAAATCGTAAGAAACTAACGAAGTTACCGACATTACAAGAGGGTAAACTTCAACGAATTTTCTTCGTGGGCCTAGGTGATCGTAAAACCTTAACACAAGACGAGTTACGAGATATCTTTGGAACTATTGGAAAAGAACTTGTGGCTTCCAAGACTACGAATGTGTCCATTTGGTTAGATTCGTTCACCAATGAAGAAATTGACATTGAGGATGCAACTTATTTAGCTGCTGAAGGTATCGGTTTAGGACTATACCAAGTGCCTAACTATAAAACCACTTCAAATACAACTGATTACTACCTCGATTTAGTGGAGTTATTGACAAATTCAGATGAACAAGAAATCCTGTCATACTTTGAAATTGGACAAGTGTATGCAGAAGCAGTTAATGAAGCACGTACACTCGTTAATATGCCACCAAACGTGTTAACAGCGACAAAAATGGCTGAGTATGCAAAAGAACTAGCAGAGACATACGACTTTGAATATGAAGAATTAGGGAAAGCGGAAATGGAAGAGCTAGGAATGGGTGCAATCTTGGCAGTCAACCAAGGCTCTACAGAAGAACCAAAACTCATGGTCATGAAGTATCGTGCAAATGATGAATGGAGCGATGTAGTCGGTCTTGTCGGCAAAGGAATCACATATGATACAGGCGGTTACTCAATCAAGACCAAAGATGGTATGGTTGGGATGAAAGGTGATATGGGTGGTGCTGCTGCGGTTCTAGGTGCTATGCGCATTATCGGTGAAACACGTCCAAACAAAAATGTAATCGCTGTTATTGCTTCGACTGACAATATGATTTCAGGAAATGCTTTTAAACCGGATGATGTAATTACTTCATACAGTGGTAAAACAATTGAAATATTAAATACAGATGCAGAAGGTCGTTTGGTCTTGGCTGACTCTGTAAGTTACGCAAAACAACAAGGTGCTAACTACATTGTTGATATTGCGACCTTAACAGGAGGAGTAATTGTCGCACTTGGTAAGGACAAAACCGGTGCCCTTTCAAATGATGATGCTTTCTTTGAAACGTTTAAAGAAGCAACTGAAGAGACTGGTGAATTTGTATGGCGTATGCCATTAACGGAAAGCGACAAAAAACGAATTCGCAAAAGTGATGTAGCTGATTTAAATAATTCCCCTGGACGTGATGGTCATATGATCTTTGGAGGAGGTTTTGTTGGTGAATTCGTAGAGAATACTCCATGGATCCACTTAGACATTGCCGGAACTTCAGATGCAGGTTCAGCATATGATTTAGGACCAAAAGGCGGTACAGGAGCAATGGTGCGATCGCTGGCTACATTGGTAGAAAGAATGAGCCTTGAAGAAATCGAGGAGTAAAAATTATGATTCAAATTCGATATGGGACAGGTATGTTTTGAAAAATGATTGCATTTCAAACATAAAAGCTAGACAACCTAAGTAGGCAATATGCATATGTCACTCCTTCTTTTTTTCATACGTTAAGATGAAGAGGAGGAGAGACATGAATAATCGTTATGGTCGAGGTTTTGGTGGCGGATTTGGCAGAGGATTCGGTGGTGGATTTGGCGGTCCTTTTATAGGTGGAGTACTGGGTGGTTTATTAGGATCTTCATTGTATGGTGGGTATGGCTATGGCTATCGTCAACCTTATCCGTACTATTATCCTTATTATCCACCATATCCGTACTACCCATATCGCAGCTTTTATTAATACTCTATATTAAAAACGCTTATGCTTTTCACCTATTCGGTAGAGAGCATAAGCGTTTTAATTTTCATTATTTATTCTGTTCTTTCTTGCGTTTTGCAACTACGGGCTCTAGTTCATCTACTACTGTTTGGTCCCACAACTTAACACCCGTTAAATAAGCTGCACGACCGATTACATGTCCGCCTATGGGTCCTGTAATAAACAAAAATACAATCCCTAGCAGAATGCGTGAATTAATATGTCCTTCAATCAACCAAAAATGAAGAAATACACCAAGTAATATAAACATAACACCAAGTGTTGCACTTTTAGATGCCGCATGAGTACGTGTATATACATCGGGCAATCGAATTAACCCGACTGCTGTTACAATTATGAAAATCACACCAACTACAATGGTTAAAATAATGAGAATGTTACTTAGGATTGTTATCACGTTGGATAATCTCTCCCTTCTCTAAGAATTTAGAGAAAGCTACAGTACCAATAAAGGCTAAAATCGCTAGCAATAAAATAATATCTAAGAAGAAGATTGTGTCTGCCAAAATGGAAATGACACCAATCATTGATATTAATGCAACACCTAATGCATCAAGTGCCACTACACGGTCCGGTACAGATGGGCCTTTTATTAGTCTGTAAATTAAAGCAATCATTGATAAGCTAATTAGCAGAAGGACTACCCAAAAGAAAATCATCATGAGCGACTCACCTCCAAAATAGCTTTCTCAAATGTATCTCTAATGGAATTGATGGCATCATCCGCATCCTCATAATTGATGGCATGGATGTAAAGTGTCTTCGAATCCTCAGATACATCAATCACTAAAGTACCCGGTGTCAATGTAATGAGGCTTGACAATAAAGTGATTTGCCAATCCTTCTCTAGAGTGGTAGGAAGTGCGAAAATGGCTGGTTTAATAGGCATTTTTGGTTGAATAATCAATAACAACACCTGAATATTTGCCATAAACAGTTCCTTGAAAAATAACAAAATTAATTTGAAAACAGCCCAAACGTAGCTCATATAAAATCTTCCTGGAATAAACCGCTGTGTAACCCAAAGCATGATTAGTCCTAATATGAATCCTACGATGAAAGTTGAAGCAGTGAACGATACGGATATGAACATCCATACAACTGCTATAAAGAAATTCAACAAAAGTTGAAAAGCCATAATCAAGCACCTCCTAAAACGGCATGAATATATTTAGAAGGATTATTCAGCACTTCTGCAGCGTCACTCATATATGGGACTAGCCACTCAGAACCAACACCGTAAACAACGCTTAGACCAACTAATATAACTGCCGGTGTAAAGAGATTACGATACTGTCTTGGATCCAATTTACTAACTTGTACAGGCTCTCCCCAAAACGCATAGATAAAGATGCGCATAACAGAAAGTAAGACAACTAAGCTTGACGCTAATATAAAGATACTTCCCCAAAGATTACCGGCTTCAAATCCACCCTGTACAATCAATAGTTTTCCGATAAATCCACTTAGTGGGGGAATGCCAGCCAATCCAAATGCAGCAATTAAGTAAGTCCACCCAAGCATCGGATAGGTCTTAATTAGTCCACCCATTTTACGTAAATTAGATGTTCCCGTAATGGCTATGATCACGCCAATTAAAAGGAAGAGGGCTCCCTTAATGAGAATATCGTGAATCAAATAAAAAACAGAACCCATTAAAGCAGTTTCGGTCATTTGAGATGCACCAAACAAAATAACTCCTACAGCAATAATAATATTGTAAATAATAATTTTCTTAACATCGAAATACGCTAACGCGCCAATACAGCCGGCAACAATCGTTAAGATGGATAGTATCATCAACAATTCATGCGTGAAACCTTGATCGAATGTGAAAAACAAGGTGTACGTACGCATAATCGCATACACGCCAACTTTTGTAAGTAAAGCTCCAAATAACGCTAATACAGGAATAGGCGGAGCGGCGTATGAACTTGGTAACCAGAAAAATAGCGGGAATATCGCACCTTTTAAACCGAATACGACTAAGAATAAAACCGCGATGACTGTTATGATTCCTGGTTGATCAATTTGTGCTATTTTCACTGAGATATCGGCCATGTTTAACGTTCCAACAACTGAATACAAGTATGCAACCGTAATAACAAACAAAGCGGATGAAATAACGTTTACTAATATGTATTTAATTGATTCGCGCAATTGGACTTTTTCTCCACCAAGGACGATTAATAAGTAGGAAGACATAAGTAGCACTTCGAAAAATACGAACATGTTAAAAATATCACCTGTCGTAAATGCACCATTCACCCCAGTAAGCATAAATAAAATACCGGGATAATAGAAAAATGATTCACGTGCTTTGCCAATAGAAGAAAAACTGTACCAAACCACAAAGATTGCAATGATTGTGGATGATAAGACGAGAAGTACGGAAAGCATATCAGAAACCATCGATATCCCAAATGGTGCCGGCCAACTACCTAATGTAATTGCCTGTATACCATCCGATTTTACTTTTAGCATTAAAATAATCGTGAAAACAGCAGTTAAAACTAGTGCAACAATAGATATGGTTCGCTGTAGCAATAATTTCTTGGGAAATAACAGCAATACCATGGCAAAAAAGAATGGAAGTAAGATGGGGAACAAAAGCAAATTAATCATGATCTTCAGTTCCTCTCATTAAATTCATATTATCTGTTTCAAGCTCTTGGTATGAGCGATACGCAAGCACCAAGAAAAATGCGGTCACGCCGAAACTAATGACAATCGCGGTTAAGATTAATGCTTGAGGTAACGGATCAGCATAATCTGTAACTCCAGGAGCTACAACAGGAGGCGATGAACCCCCTAGTCCGCCCATTGTTAAAATCAACAAATGTGCACCGTGACTTAAAAGACCTGTACCAATAATGATGCGAAGCAAACTTTTGGACAGCATAAGGTAAACTGCTGCCATGAACAAAAACCCAATAACAAAACACATAACTATTTCCATTATTCGTCCTCTCCAATCGATTGAATAATGGTCATCGTGACACCAACGACAACGAGATAAACTCCTGCATCGAACAAAGCGGCGGTATGCAATGATTGTTTGCCTAGCAGCGGGAGGGTGAAGTATTCAAATGCATGTGTGAAAAAAGGAACATTAAAAAATATGGAGCCAGCTGCTGTTCCAAGGGCAATTAACAAACCGATGGATACCATAACTGTGTAATTGATTGGTAACATGTTAGATACAGTTTTCAAGTCAAATGCTAACAGCAGAAGGACGATTCCACTGGATGTAAGTAACCCTCCTACAAATCCTCCACCCGGTGCATAGTGCCCAGCAAAGAAAATATGAATCGAAAAGAGAATAATAATAAAGAATATGACTTTTGTTGTAGTCTGTAAAATCACATCATTTGTTTTCAATTCGATTCACCTCTTTCTTTTTCGATAATCGAAGTCTGATCATCCCAATGATACCAATTGAAGCAATGGAAAGAACTGCGATTTCGAATAATGTATCAAATCCACGATAATCTACTAAGATAACGTTTACAATATTTCCTCCGCCAGCTTCAGAATAGACTGTTTCTTCGTAATAAGAAGAAATCGATGGCACTAGTTTTTGTGAGTGCGCAGAAAGGGCAACAATTGTTACCATTACACCAACTCCCAAAGCAACTAATGCATTACCTAAACGGAATTTCATTCGATTCTCGTGTCGATTTAACTTTGGCAAATGATAGAATGCCAACAAGAATAGGGCAACGGATACCGTTTCGATGACTAATTGAGTCAATGCCAAATCAGGTGCATTAAATACGACAAAGAATAAAGCGACTGAATAACCAACTGCTCCTAGAGCGATGATGGAAGTCAATCTCGACTTAGCTGCTAACACGGTAATTGTTCCCGCGACTAATACCAACGAGATAATCAGTTCGTAAAAGCGAATCGGTGCAAGTGTAGCAAAACTGATATCAAACGCATCTTTGATAAATACCGTACTAATTGTCAACACAACAATCGCTGTAAACATATAGATTAAATATGAACGCATATAACCGGTCATATACAAACTAGAAAAACGATAGGTGCCTGTTTCACTTAAATCCATCAACTTGTCATAAAAACGATTCAATGAGAACCATTTAGGAAACTTCTCGAACATAGGTTGCCATTTTGACAAGGTCCAATACAACAAGAAACCAATGACGATGATTCCAATTGTCATCCATAGCTCTGGACTTGCCCAACCGTGCCAAGCGGAGACATGTATGTCGATTTCTTCAGGCGAACCATAAAGATATGGTTGAATAGCAGCTACTGCAGGTTTAATTAATACATCTGCAATTACATTTGGAATAAAGAAAATCGCAACGACTAGCAAACCTAAAATAGCTGGTGAAATTAACATGCCAAATGGTGCTTCATGTGCTTTTTTCGGTAATAAATCAGGTTTATATTTACCAGTAAATGTACGGAATACAAAGTAGAAACTATAAACAAATGTGAACACACTAGCAATCCATGCAATAATCGGGAATAAAATCCCCCAAGTGTCGAATGCAAAGAAGTCAAAATTAGGTATGGATAACATCCCAGTTAAGAACATTTCCTTACTTAGGAAACCATTGAAAGGAGGAAGCCCTGCCATGGAGAAACTACCAATCATAGCAATGGTAAACGTGATTGGCATAATACTCATCAATCCGCCAAGTTTACGAATATCACGGGTTCCTGTTTCATGGTCGATGATTCCAGCAATCATAAACAGACATCCTTTGAAAGTCGCATGATTGATTAGATGGAAGATTGCTGCGAATGCTGCGTATTTGAAGATGGAGTTATCCTCAACCCCTGTATGGAATGATATTGCACCTGCACCAAGCAGTGACATGATTAACCCCAATTGACTTACAGTAGAAAATGCTAAGATTCCTTTTAAATCTGTCTGTTTTAATGCAAAGAAGGATCCCCAGAACAAAGTGAGCAACCCGATTCCGGTAACAAGCCAAATCCACCATTCAGAACTGGCGAAAATCGGGGTGAAACGAGCAACTAAATAAAGACCAGCTTTAACCATTGTTGCTGAGTGTAGGTAAGCACTAACCGGAGTTGGTGCTTCCATTGCATCTGGTAGCCAGATATAGAACGGGAATTGAGCAGATTTTGTAAATGCTCCTAGTAAAACTAAAATTAATGACCATACAAACCACTCGTGATTAGCTAATTCAGGAGCAATAGCGATTAATTCACGTATCGAATACGTATCTCCCATAATCGACAGAAGTACAAATCCACCAAGCATCATTAATCCACCGAACACGGTAATCATCATTGATTTTAGTGCACCAAAGCGGGAACGATCTCGCTTGTACCAGTAACCAATTAACAAGAAGGAAGAAATCGATGTTAACTCCCAAAAGAAATATAAACTAATTAAATGATCAGATTGCACAACGCCAAGCATCGCTGTCATGAACAGCATTAAATACACATAAAAATTATGTAATTGTTCGCGTGTCTTGTCCAAATAAAAAATGGAATACAGTACAACAAGAGCTCCAATTCCTGTGATGAGAAGAGAGAATAATAAACTCAATCCATCTATGTACGAAACAAAAGAAATGTTCAATGATGGAATCCAGTCAAATGAAGATGTAACCGTTTCACCATGTTGAACTTTAGGCAATAATGTCGTGTATAGACCTAACAAAATAACGGGTACTACGAGGACGAACCAACCAGTATGAATGCCGCTAACCTTTTTGTATAAAAAAGGAATTAGGAGTGTAGCAATCATCGGGATGAAAATAAAATAAACAAATGACAAGTTAATCCTCCTTTTTTGAAAAATTACATTTTCTTATTTACAACTCAATTATAACGTAGAATTAGTTCGATTGCATTGGATTCTCCTTATCGTATTTGGCTGTGACGCATAAATTTGGCCGACTTGATAAATAGGAAGAAGTCACAATTATTTTGTGTATATTTTATGAAAAACCATATAAAAAAGCGCTTCTCAATTTCGAGAAACGCTTTTTTATATGGATAATTAAGCTTGTTGGTGTGCTTCTTCATTTAACAACACGCGTTCAAAATCTTGTTCAGGCATTTTTCGTGTAAGTAGTAGAACTAAAAATGCTACTAAAAATAACCCGCCAGTAACAAAGAATACCGAAGAAATTCCAATAAATCCGCTGACTATTCCACCGAACATGGGTCCAATGATATTACCGAAGAAACGGAAACTTGTATTATAGCCCATCATTTCTCCTTGAATTTCAATAGGAGCCTCACGTCTAACTAATGCTGTCGTAATTGGGATCAACCCTCCTACAGCAATCCCGAATAGCAAACGTAGTATCAATAATTGCCACAACTCCGTAACAAAGGCTTGTGGAATAATAAAAATAAAGGCAAGAACGAGTAAAATAGTCAAGATTTTTTCATACCCGACTGAATCTCCGAGTTGTCCCCATTTTCGAGCAAACAACAAATTTCCGATTCCCGCAGCACTAAACGTTACACCAGCTAGCAATGCAACTTGCGAAGAATCCGTCAAACCTGCCACATAGAGTGAAAGCAATGGTTGTATGCTGAAATTACCTATCTGGATGAGAGCGGTGATAATCATTACATTAAATACTAATCGATGATGGAATATTCCCATAATAACCGTTTTCCGTGAGTATACATGTGCAAACTTTGAAGGGGCTTTTTTGATTTCCGTAATGCCAAGGAACACTAGGAGAGCAGCGATTGCGATGACGACAGATGTAATGACGAATGTATATTGGAAACCGAATGAGTCTGCAAGGAAACCACCGAAAACTGGTCCGAAAAGAGAACCAGAAACACTGCCCATTTGGAGTGTTCCTAACGTCTTGCCAGCCACTTCTTTAGCTGTCTGTGAACTGATAAAAGCAAGGGAAGTCGGTATAAATCCCGTTACTATTCCCATGAATAACCTGAGAAGAAAAAATCCTTCGACTGTATGGACATACCCCATAAGAAGAATACTTATGGATATTCCGAGCCCCGTGATTATTAAAATTGGTTTATACCCAAAGCGGTCTGCAACACGCCCCCATACCGGCGACATCAAGAAGGCAGATACAAAGGTGATCCCAAATACGAGTCCTGACCATTTTTGCACATAGGAGTCCGAAAAATCTCCCATTGTGTCTATATAAAGTGACAAGAAAGGCATGATCATAGTGGTGGTGCCAGCAACTAGAAAATTAGAAATCCACATGATTCTGAAATTTCTTTTTTGAATCTTCATACAAATCCCTTCTTTCATTCCTACCCATAAAATGCTTCATTCTATTATTTATTATAAAACATTTCGCTTTCCGAAGGAAGTGAGATGACTTATTTACTGAAATTAAAGTCGTATTATGATAGACTATTTGAGGGTGAAATAATCATGAAAAAACGAGGATGGCTGTTATTAACTAGTCTGTTGATTCTATTAGCAGGATGTGGCGAGAAAAAGAACGTTGAGGCAGAAAAGGTTGAAAAACCTGTTGAAGAAGAAACGCAACAAACAACAACTACAACTGAGGGAGAGAGTCCTATGTATCCACAATTATCAAAAGAAGTTGCAGCAAATGAAGCTTTAGTCGTTATGAACACAACTATGGGTGCTATCAAAATTAAATTATTCCCAGAAATCGCGCCTAAAACAGTAGAAAACTTTATTTCTCATGCAGAAAACGGTTATTATGACGGTATTATTTTCCACCGAATCATTCAAGATTTCATGATTCAAGGTGGCGACCCAACAGGAACTGGTATGGGTGGAGAAAGTATTTATGGAGCAACATTTGCTGATGAGTTTTCTGATAAAGCATTCAATTTGAATGGTGCATTATCGATGGCAAATGCAGGCCCAGGAACAAACGGTAGCCAATTCTTTATCGTTCAAAAAAGCGATATGGATTCAAGCATGTTAAGCCAAATGAAAAAAGCTGGATACCCTGAAGAAATCGTTGAAGCCTACTCAACAAATGGTGGTACTCCTTGGTTAGACAACCGTCATACGGTTTTTGGACATGTTATTGAAGGTATGGACGTTGTCAATGCAATGGCTGTAGTTAAAAAAGGTGCAAATGATAAACCAGTTGAAGATATTAAGATTGAGTCAATCGAAGTTCTTCAAAAATAAGTTAGGAAGTGTTCCACGTGAAAGTTTGGATGCTCAACTTTCTGTACTTTCCAGATGATAAGTCTGCTTATATTCCAGCAGCTTTTGAATTTCTCATATTCGCCGTCATTTGTGTGCTCGTTTTTCGTTGGATTATTAAAAAGTCTAAGAAACAAGAAGAACAGACAAAAGAATTGGAAAAACGTATTTTACATGAACGCGAGATTGAACAGCAAAAAAAGCAAAAATAAAAGAAAAGGCTTAGCCGAGTTACATCGGTTAAGCCTTTTTCTTATGTAAGTGCGTGAATAAAACGTTGAACCCCATCTTCAAGTGTTGCACGAGGACAAGCCACGTTCATTCGTAAATAACCTGTTCCAAACTTCCCATATTTCGATCCTGGTTCTAATGCCAATTTCCCTTTAGTTAATAGGGAGGTCATAATTTCTTCTTCAGTTAAACCGGTTGAACGATAATCGATCCATAACAAGTAAGTACCTTGGGGTTTGAAGATTTTGATGCTTGGTATATCTTGCGTAATTTTTTCGATGGCATAGTCCATATGTGATGACAGAACTTTCATCAAGTCGTCCAGCCAAGGTGCCCCATGTTCATAGGCAGCTTTTAAAGCAGCAGCAGCAAAAGGACTTAATTCCATTTGTCCGTGTGATAATGCATTTTCTTTCAATTTTTCGCGTTTTGCGGGATCAGTCGCAATCATTACTGCTGCTTGAACTCCTGCTAAGTTAAATGTTTTGGTTGGGGCAACACATGTAATAATTCGGTCTGCATCAGCTCCGGCTAGCATAGCAAGAGGGATATGTTTATACTCAGGAAACACTAAATCCCCATGAATTTCATCTGACAGAATGAGTGTGTCATATTTTGTGCATAATCTAATAATTTCTTGTAATGTTTCCTTGGACCAAACTGTTCCTCCAGGATTGTGAGGGTTACAAAAAATAAACAGTTTGATTCCTTGTTTTAATTGTTTTTCAAATGAAGTAAAGTCAAATTTATACACACCATGGTCTTCAATTAACTTGTTTTCAACAACTTGGCGACCTTGTTTTCCAGGAATAGTGAAGAAGGGGGGATAAACTGGCGTATTTATTAATACGCGATCGTTTTTCTCGGTAAAGGTCTCAACCACAGTTGCAATCGCTGGAACCACCCCATGATGAAATAACATCCACTCATTCTCTGTTTGCCAACCATGTCGTGTTAGCAACCATGATTGGACAGCTGTTTTGCATCCTTCACATATATAAGAATAGCCAAAGATTGGATGCTCGATTCGTTCGTGTAATGCATCAATCACAGCTTTAGGAGCGGCAAAATCCATATCCGCTACCCACATTGGCAAAATATCTGAAGCATCTTCAATATCGTATATCATCTCCATTAAGTCCCACTTAACTGAGCGAGTTTTACGTCGATCGATTACTTGTTCAAACGAATTCAAAGCCATTCCCACTTTCATTTTTAATGGTAATACTAAGAAAGTTCCCAATTACATTTAATGTCTAGCTCCAAGTGCCAGCCTGCACCTAAGCTTCAGGCCCTCATCCGAAAGCAAACTTTCGAATCGGACCTTCCAGCGCCGGCGTCAGGCTAGAGTGGCACTTTCCGCTTTTCTAATATTATGTTATCATAGCAGTTATTAAAGAAAAGCAAATAGGTGAAAATAGATGGAAAACATTGAAATGAATCGTAAAGCTGTTCGGCTCCTTCAAGCGTGGGATCCTTTCAATATGGGATCAGAAGCGTACGATACGGAAACAGCAGACGTGGTGGCGGCCCTACAAGGGATTGATCACCCAACAGAACTCGCAAAACGCATACAAGAAGTTTATGAGCATTCGTACGAACTTTGGATTCCTATTGAACAATGTGTCCAAATTGCCTATAAATTAATTGCTATAAAATATGAAGCCAAATGTATAGTTTGAACTTAAGCTTTCTCTTTATGTAAAAGGGAGAGCTTTTTTTATTCGAAAAATCTTGCAGTACTATCAGAGTCACAATCCAGATGTTAAATTACTAGATTGAGCCACTGAGCTGTGGCTCAATCGCACTTTTGAAGGGGGTCGTCTGAAAAATGAGACTTGACGTCCGAAAAATCGTAGTTCACGTCGGAAAACCATATAAAAAAAGCTTTCACCATGTATAAGGTGAAAGCTTTTTAAGGTCTTTAATTAATTTGAAGTCCATCGAACAGATTTGATGCTGGAACTTCGAGTGCGTTAGATAATTTTAAGATGGTCTGTACAGAAGGAATCTCCGTTCCATCTTCATATTGTAATAATTTTCCAGTACCAATTCTTGTTTTTAAAGATAAATCTTCTAGTGAGATCTTACGTTCGCTGCGCAATAAACGAAGTTGAGTGTGAAATTCTTGTTTCATCTTCATGCACTCCTTTCCATACCTACATGATATGCATATGAGTATTTTATCATACCGTATAAATTGTCGAAGGGTGAAATATGACGCTTTCATGGCAATTAACCATTGAATGCTGAGATAATCGCATTAATAAAGACTATGATAATTGCTAGAGGTGCTAAATATCTGACTAGAAAATGCCATACTGCGAACCATGTAGGTGAAATATTTAATTCCTCAATTGTTGCTGATTTTTTCAAAACATACCCCGCGAAGATTGAAATTAATAATGCTCCTAATGGTAATCCAATACTACTTGTTAAGAAATCCGCAAAATCAAAGAACGTTTTCCCGAAAATCTTAACGTCGGAAAATACCCCGAATGACAACGCACTTGGAATCCCAACTAAGAAAATCATCAATCCATAAATCCATGAAGCACGTTTCCGTTTATCGTATGCATTTTTTATCCCAATGGACACAATTGTTTCTAACATCGCAATTGATGAAGTTAAGGTTGCAAACAACATTAAAATAAAGAAAATTAACATGAAGATTTCCCCGAATGGCAACTGTTCAAATATTGCCGGTAGAATAATGAATACAAGTCCGGGACCTTCATTTGGTGAAAACCCTAGAGCGAAAACTGCAGGGAATATGACGAGTCCAGCCATAATAGAAATCCCAATATTTAATAATGAAACACTCACTGCTGAATTTCCTAGTTTCTGATCTTTCGGCAAGTAAGAAGCATAAGTCATCATTCCTGCAACCCCTACACTAAGAGAGAAGAATGCTTGACCTAGTGCTAGAAGAATCGTTTTGGCATTAAAGTAAGACCAATCCGGCACAAACATGAATTTCACGCCTTCCATGGCCCCGTCTAAAGTTAACGATCGAATGACTAAAATGATAAAGAATAGTAGTAATGCAGGCATCATAATTCTACTTGCACGCTCAATTCCAGCTTCAATACCCCCACGTACAATCATGACAGTCAAAATCATAAAGACTGCCTGTCCAATCAAGACTTCTACAGGATTTGCGATAATCGAACCAAACAAATCTTCGTAGTAGTTTTCTCCTTCATTGTTGAAACTGAACAAAACTGCTCTTCCGAGATATGATAAAATCCATCCGCCTACAACACTATAAAATGACAGGATGATAAATGAAAAGAAGAACCCAGATAATCCAATGAAATGCCACTTCTTACCGGGTGCTAATTTTTTTAGCGCGGTAACTGGATCTGCTTGACCTTTACGTCCAATAATAAACTCTGCTAAAAGAATGGGTAATCCAATTAGTAATGTACTGATGATAAATAACAAGACAAAAACACTACCACCATTCGTTCCTGCCATGTATGGGAATTTCCATATGGCCCCAAGTCCAATCGCACTTCCCGCTGCTGCGAGGATGAAGCCGATTTTTGATGCGAAATGATCGCGTTTTGCCATGCTTGCCAACTCCTTTAAACTGTAAAGATTTCCTCATTCTACACGACAGACATTGAAAATAATATATTTATTTGAAACAATCAAGAATAATGAATCGTATCACCAATAGAAGAGAGAGAGTGAGGGGGACTTATGAACGAACTCGAATTGATTGAAAGGGCTCAAAAAGGGGATAAAAATGCCTATGGTGATTTAATGAGACTGCATCATCGGACCGTAGAGAAATTCGCCTTTCAAATTGGTGTTAAAGCAGATGATATACAGGATGTGACACAAGAAGTGTTTATCAAACTTTACCGTTTCCTGCATCAATTTCAACGTGACCGCTTTACCACCTGGTTATATAAAATTACCTTGAATTCTGCTCGCGATTATTACCGGAAAGAACAACGTGAAAAGGATAAAGAAGAAAAAATACAAGAAGATGTGAACTTTGGCGTTACGACAAGATCTGCTGAATCAAAAATATTAGTGTTCGAGGAAGACCGAGAACTTCATGAAGCTATCCAGTTATTGGATGAGAAGTATCGAATACCATTGGCTTTATTTTATTTTCAAGAATTAACTTATGAGCAAATCGGAGACGTCATGAACATTCCACTTGCCACCGTTAAGACACGGTTGCTCCGTGCAAAAGATCAACTCAAATCCGCATTGTCACAAAAGGGGGACGCTGAATATGGACGATAAACAATTTGAACAACAAATGAAATTGCTCAAAAAAACATACGAACGTGTCCCCTCTAAATTCAATTCTGACGAGGTGTTACGGAAGATTGAGGATGAAGGAAATCAAACAAAAGAACCTACCATCCCAATAAAATCCCCGACATCCAAGTGGCAGAAGGTAAGTGTATGGGCTGTAAGTTTAGCAAGTATGTTTATTATAGGGATACTGAGTGCGTCGTTTTTAAATGAAGGGAAAGAGCAAGGAGACAAACCCGTCACTGAGTTTGATGAAAATGATATTGAGAAATTGGAAATTTCCTATCAGGAAGAACGTAAAAAACGTCAAAAAATGCTTGATATGACGGATGAGCAATTCAATTCAATTGGTTTTGTTCAATTTGCCGATAAGGAATTTGCTCGCACGATTAAACCGGGCAGTCTGGAAAGCAATCAATCAGATATGCCACTTAAGCTGCGCTATTCTACAGTCATTGATTTCCTCGAGTTACCTTCTGAGATGGTTCAGGATGCATTGGAAACGAAGGAGAAATTTAACGAAGAAAAAAGTATGCTGTTTATTGATGAATTGACAACGAAAATTGACCAATTGACATATGTTTACGATGTGGTAATTGAAGAGCACCGCGACGTGATGAGCACGGCAAAAATGAATGGCGAGCTAGATGCGGATTATTTATATGGTCATCGTACAGGGTTACCTAAACCAGTCGAGAGTATGTTGGAAAATGCACCCATGCAAGGGATCGCGATTGCGGTATCGCCCGACAAGAATCGCTTTATCGCCAAGTTTCACTTGGGGTATGAACTAAGAGACGTCCTTTCTGAAACGGCTTATAATTATCTGGAAATCAAGTCGAATTTACCATTTTGGGAGGCTGGAGAACTGAGTTATGAGCCAGCTCAAGCAGCACATTTACTCCAATATATTGAAAAAACACTAATCGAAACAAAGACACAAAACACAGGAATACAGGCGGTAACAAAAATGCATTATCTGAGTCTAGCCGAGAAGTTAATTATTGACAGTGAGAGCAATAAAATTTTTGAAAATGGAAAACTCAAAAATGAATATGCAATGGCTTGGGACATTCTGCGCAATACGATGGGAACTTCACCTATTAAATTTTTTATTGATCCATTTTATAAATCAATGGCCAAAGATGAGTGGCGGATCAATGAAACCTACAAAGCTTTAGAGATTTCAGACTTGAGTTACGCTCTTAGTCTAGCCGAGGTTGGGGACTTGGCTCAATTAATGCCAGGAGAGGAATTTACTTTTAAGTCAGAATCGTATTTTTGGCCAGATGTTAATCTTACACAGAAAGTGCATGGTCACTACAAGGCAGTTGAAGAGACTAGCGATCGACAAGCCTTGGAGGATGCAACCCCAGTCGAGATTGTTGCACTTGCCCAATTCGCAAGTGAATTTGAGAAATCGGATTTAAGGTATAGTTTATATCGAGTAACAGATCAATTGCCGGAATTCGATGATTATAATTTGATTATGAAAGGGCAAAATGTCATTCCTGAAGATGCGACGCTCATTCGTTACATTGAAGAGATGACCTATCTTCAGGATGGGGAATACCATACATCGGTTGAAATCTTTAAAGATGACAACTTGATTAAGACCGTTCCTCTAGTAAGGCAAAAGGGCGGGGTATGGCAAATGATATATGAAGAACCACTTGTTCCCCCTGGTTATTTCCATGAAGGGCATATCGCAATTACCGATGATATGGAATACAATATTGTAAATTTATATGAAAGCTATAAACAAGACCATAATTTCTCATTACTGCAGAATGCATCCGCACTGGAAGTAGCAGGTATGTATCTCGAGGCAGATAAGAATGGTGATTTAGAAACTCAATACGAGTTGTTGTTGAAAGATGATCAATATGTTACACCTTCACGGGAGGAGTTCCTTTCTTATCCGACAGACGGTGGACATGATTGGAAAGTACAATTCGAGGCTGTTGAAATTATCCAAGATACACCAACAGATGCCAACGGGGAGTTTAGTGTAGTTGTTTGGTTTGATCTGAACTACTCATTGGTTACCGACGATGAGTACCGTAGAGGATTCCAAATGCGTAAAACAGTAGATGGCTGGCGTGTGCACTTTATGCCGATGCAGTGAGTTTTTGAATACACTGCTAGTTTATGGTATAATCTTCTATGACCTTAAGGTAGATAGGTATATATCCATGACTGGGAGCGATTATTATGACAACGAAGTATGAAGTAGGCGCAGTACTTTCTGGTAAAGTTACGGGCGTACAGCCATACGGTGCTTTTGTAGCACTTGATGAAGAGACGCAAGGACTTGTTCACATTTCAGAAATCACATACGGCTATGTAAAAGAAGTAAGTGAATTTTTATCTGTTGGGCAAGAAGTGGAAGTGAAAGTTCTTGAAATTGATGAAGCGGCTGGCAAAATTAGCTTATCCATTCGTGCATTACAAGAGCGTCCACCTGTGATGCGTAAAGATGAAAAACCAAAAAAATCTTTACAAGCACGCGTTGATGAACATGATGCAGAAGGTTTCAACTCTTTGAAAGACAAATTACAAGACTGGATCAAACAATCTGGTCAATGAGAAAA
>Ga0209013_10000543_pt1 | contig 34030 bp, 34 predicted proteins | sample Cruoilmetagenom2_FD_187291 | JGI IMG/M metagenome (GOLD analysis project Ga0209013, IMG submission 187291) | Oil polluted marine microbial communities from Coal Oil Point, Santa Barbara, California, USA - Sample 2 (SPAdes) (version 2) | ecosystem: Environmental > Aquatic > Marine > Oil seeps ...
GCTGGCGCTTGTACGAAACAATTCGGGGCGTAGCGCAGCCCGGTCAGCGCGCACGGTTCGGGTCCGTGAGGTCGGCGGTTCAAATCCGCCCGCCCCGACTATGGAAGTTTTCACCCTGGATATTCCATTCGATCGGTTGGAGGGGTTTTGTGAGCGTTGGAAAGTGTCAGAACTGGCGATTTTTGGTTCTGCATTACGCTCAGACTTCTCACCTGCCAGTGATATTGACCTTTTGATTTCATTTGCCGAGGACGCTCATTGGGGGCTTTTCGATCTTGTCCAGATGGAAGATGAATTGGAATTACTGTTTGGCAGAGATGTCGATCTGATTGAAAAAAAAGCCATCGAAAACAGTGAAAATTACATCCGACGCAGGGGGATACTGGATGGAGCGGAAATTGTTTATACAACGTGATCAAGCACCCCCATTTTGGCATCTTTACCTGATTATTAAGGTAAGTTCATATCGGCTAAGATGATTTCAACCTCATCCAAGAAATCATATAGCGACACCTGTCTTCTCCCTTCTTCACTCTTATCATGAATGTCTGGATTTGAAGGTATGTGCCGGTGCCATCTACCACCTAATCGGTCACGCGCATAAATCCGTTGACGATTATAGATAAGTACAAAGTTTGTGGTATCGAATTGATCATTGCGATATACTTGAACAAATAAATCCGGATCAATAAACAATCTCGCCTTGAGCATATTCACACTTTGATCCATTAGCTCTAGACGGATGATATATGATCTTGATTTTACAACCTCATGTAATGCTGTCAACAGGTCGTCTACGTTCATTCCTTCTGTGTTTCCCCTCGAAGACGATTTATCTCATCCTCCATATCTGCGATACCAGTAATAGCCAGTTCCCAATCAAAATAGTCCTGTTCCACACCAAAGGAAGGTTCGCTGTTTTGTACTTCAAGCCGGAAACTGTCAAAATTTATGTCATATTTTTTTTGATATCCTCGTGAAATGGTTTGGTATTTAATAAGATTTTTCTGGGCGCGTTCCAAGAGCAATGACAACATCGCCTGCTCGAGGCTCTTATCTGGAAATAAACGCCGAGCGCTTGATTCAATACTTGTCGATATGTTCATTTAGAACCTCCGAGATACTTGCTATTCATAAATTATAGCATGCCAAATACATTAATACGGATCTTGCATCCCTGAATTCTCAAGTCTGATCAACATTGAGATATTTGGCTTTGGCGTAAGGGTTTACTTTGGGGCGCGGGACAGGATTCACCGGATTGAAGTGGTGGAGGGGCTGCTCGCGACCATCGGACCCGAGCAGTGTGTAGGTTCTCGTGGCGTATGTGTAGAAAGAAGATACTTCTGCCAGGCGCTGCAGGATGGTGGCGGCCGAGAGACCTTCGGCATGCTGGGATTCGATCCAGCCGGCGACATCGGTGGATGTAACCTTCCAGGGCTGCACCCGGGTGAATTCTAGAAAATGCTTCCAGGCGGAGCGGTAGGCGCGGCGCGTATTTTGCGCTCGGCGAGAGCTGAGCCAGAGGTCAAAAGCATCGTTCCAGGTTTCATGTGCCACGTGCAAGGAGGTCGCCGGTCCCCGATCTGGTGCGGGGTCTGCGGGCGATGAAACAGGATTGAGGTAGTTGGGTACTATAAATGTCTGCACGAACATTGGTACTGCCTCCTAATCTGTGTACCTGGACTATTCCTGGTTTGAATTGGAATCAGAATGGGATGGTCTGCCCTCCAGGAGAAGAGGGATGTTATCGAAATGGGCTTTCAACTCCTCCCAATCTCGAAGGATGAAGCGCAGGGCGGCGGAATGGCCTTTAGGACTGAAGCCTTTGTCCCTGGCGGTACGGATGCTGCTGCCGAAACGAAGTATCGGACGTAATCATTTGGGTTCGAGATTGAATATGCGTTGTAAATACTTGGATGGCATTGGGTGTTCTCCCTTATGTGACTCTGATGGTGGGTTGGAATGTAACGCTAATATATGCAGAACATGCGTTCTGGTCAATATTTCGGGAATATATTATTAGGGGGGATTTTGGGGGTAACCCCCTGGGGGGAGGCAGGGGTGGGAATGTGGAAGAGTCAAGACAGGCACTTGATGAACGGGCAGTCCATCTTGAATCACGGAAGTGCCACGCACCTTTGGATTACAAGTAGATTCGTTCGCCAAGGGAAGATTGATATACGTTGATCCCGGAGGTGCGTGGCACTTTGTTTGGACTGGTCTCTGTCTGCCATCATGTGTGAGCAAGGGTAATAGTACCACGGGGTGTATAATTCGGAAGCAGTCGTAATTTGGGGTACCCGTCAAGCCGCCCCTGATGCCACGTAATGCGCAAAACAATCCACCTTCAAACATGATGAACCATATGGAAGCTATCCAATACAATAAAATCAGATTCCCCCGAGCAAGGTGACCGGAGATAGTACTGGTTGATCTTGAAATTGCTTATTGGCGGAAGAAGGAGTAACAATGCGACATATTGTGAAGGCAAAGCAAGAAAATACCAAAATGTGTCTGGTTTGCGGTTTAAAAAACCAATATGGATTACGCACTTCTTTCTATGAGTTGGATAATGATGATCTGTTGGCCATTTTCAAACCGATGGAAGAGCACCAGAGTTATCCTGGTCGACTACACGGCGGGATTGCTGCCGCGATACTGGATGAAACCATTGGACGCGCGATCATGATCAAGTATCAAGATTTATGGGGTGTGACGATTAAATTCACATCTCGTTTTCGGAAGCCGATCCCACTCGATGAAGAGATTCGTGTGATCGGGCGGATAGAAAAAGATACACACAGATTTTTTGAAGGGACTGGGGAAATTTTATTAATGGATGGCAGTGTAGCAGTGGAAGGGCATGGGAAATATATAAAACTGCCTCTTGAAGAAATCGCGGATTTTGACTTTAACGAGCAAGAGTGGAAAGTGGTTCCTTCTCCAGATGATCCGGAAGAAGTTGAGATATAACTTTACCAAATAGGTCAACTTCAACGATGGTGAGGGCGTTGGAATCGCGGGAGAGGTTAGAGAGGGACAAAAAATAATTTCGTCCTACACCTACGGAGGCGGATTCGAACTCGCCGGCGACATCGATGAGAAATGCAACAACGTTTGGGCTTATGCAATCAACTGGTGCGTGATGGTTGAATGTGTAAGTTACTGGCATTTAGCAGAGCGAATTAAACAGCACAAAGACTTGATTCCCATCAGGGAACCAGCCAATATTCTGCAATAAAATTCTTGCCCGTGCCTGTGACTGATTCTAGTAGGGGTCCGGTGTCCTGTATACATCCACTCCACCGATGACAAAAATCACTCCGGCGAATGCGACGAGTAATTGGACCCAACCGATCCCGTCATTGCCCCCCATTCCGTACATTTCTACGCTCAGCCCCATCAAGATAATCAACAGACCTAAGACGATTAAAATTACACCACCTAGCTTTCGCACCGTCATAGCAGCACCTCCTCCACGTAGTTGATGAATTCAGGATCCTGATTATTATACTTCGCTGGGCATGATTTTGTAATAATTATCCATATTCAATCCCCCAGTGCAACCAATTGGAACTACTACCATGACGACTACTATGGTAAATTTTTCGCCTCCGGGTGGAAACCCACCCACCATTCGCATCAGCGATTCGCTCATCAACGCCAGCTACCTGATTAATATACCAATCCTGAAAGGTCACCCCCTGGCCGGGGTGACGTTGGGGTATAAGAACCATTTCGGCTCAACGAACAACCCTTCTGGCATGCACACCTATGTTGACACAACCTACCCGCAGATCAATCAGTACAACGCCCTGGTCGATCTATTCTCCAATCCCCACATACGCCACAAAACCGTTCTCACCATTGGTGATGGAATTTACGGCAGCCGGTAAAAACATAACATACCACCACAGCCCTGGGCTACTTTCAACAACCAATCGCCATGCAGCCTCTTGTTCTCCGTCGACCCGGTGTCCATCGATTGTGTAATTCACGATTTATTAAAAGCAGAACGCGGCGATTCACAGCCTGGCACGTGCGGCTCCTACCTGAAACTGGCGCAAGACGCCGTTTTAGGAATCTATGAAGCTGGCGATCCTTGGAGGCTGCCGTATGGCAGCGGCTATTCAACGATAATATAAAGGAGGATCAAAATCTAGTGTTCTGTCAAACATGATCCTTTAGAAGAAAATGATCATTGGCAGAACACCAGGTTTTAACCTGGAAGGGGGATGTGAACGGGATGATTCGCGGTTAACTGCGCGCTTTGAATGGAAAACGGAACATCCTGGATATATGTTATAATGCCATCCAGCTACTCGCTCAATGATGGGGCATGGCGCGAGCAAGACTTCACAAGGTAGACTCGACGTCGGTGCCAGAACACTGAGGCCAACGGGGGTGTGTTGTCTTGTTTTTCAGCCAGCACTGGAACGATAATAATAAACAATTCTAACGCTGCCTGATGCGCGCGTCGGAATTCGGCCCGCTGGTTGTTCGCCATCTTTATATTGTAACAATGGAACGCATCGACGAGAGATCAGATCTAACAAACAGTTTAAATATAGTAAGGAGGAAGAAATTTGACTAAAGTAGAATTACGTCCAAACGAATCACAGCAGCAGCTCTTCAGACGATTCCGAAAAAAGGTACTGAAGAGCGGCAGGTTATCTGCAGTACGTCGTAAGCGCTGGTTCATATCCAAAAGCGAGCTGCGCCGGATCAATAAGAAAAAAGCCATCCGGCGTAATAAACGTCGCCAGCGAATTTATGGAAATAGATATTAGAGTTCACTCCCAAATTATCAGGCTGGTCGTAATTTTCTAACGCTAGATTGCGATTCTGCTGTTCAAGATAACAGAAGCGAAGGACCTTCCCCGTGCAGCTTATTCAAGGGAGAAGGTCCTTCGCTTTAATTACTTCCCGATACGATAAACGCTGCCATTGCATCGTCTTCCGATTCATAAATTTCGATGTACGAATCGATACCGATCATCCGGAGCACATTCATTACTTGGTTTGTCGGATTGAGGATTTTCAATCTCGACGCTGTGTATGTCCCCTCACGCATGTCTCTGGCTACCGCTTTTCCAGCTTCACCCGATTTTTTAGGATGAAGCTGATTATACAGCGAATAAATCACTCGAATTCCCGAACTGCTGATGAATGGTACACCAGACAAATCTAACAATACGTATTCTGCACCATCCTGGATGACTTCATGAGCGCTGTCCTTCACCAGGTCCGATGAAGCTGCATCAAACTCGCCCTCCACTCGAATGATTGTAACGAGCACATTCCCCTGCCTCTGTGAAATATCAATCTCCATCGTTTGCCTCCTTTTGGAGATCCAGATCATACTCTTATCAATTAGCAAATGCTAACAATGCACCCTCTTCCTGTTCGAAAATCCCGATATATCGATCAATACCCGCCATAATTAACACCTTACATACATTTTCAGAAGGACTGAGTATCTTCAAGTGCTGAGCCTGGTAGGTTCCCGCTTTTATACTTTCAGCAACAGCTTTTTCTTGTTCATCAGTCCCCTTCGGGTGCAGCTGAAAATAGAGGACATTTATGATTCGAATGCCGATGCTGCTCATAAAAGATACATTTGATAGATCAATGAGTATATTGTATGCGCCTCCATCGATGGCATCTTTTGTGGGCTCCATAAACTGTTCAACTGAATTCGCGTCAAATACGCCTTCCACCCTGACAATTGTGACGGGCACCTTCATCGTTGATTGAGAGATCGTAATTTCCATCGCTTTTCACCCTTTCTTTGTATTCGATTAATAATGATTTTGGTTTATATCTACACTGAGATCCTTATTATAAAGGAAATTAGCAGCAGCTCTTATTTTACATATTTTACCATTTACCTCATATTAAACTGTACGAATTCTGATTGAGCGGTCAAATATTCGAGGTCGTTGTGTTACACGAGCACAGCCATTAGCGGCCGCTGCTGCTGTTCGTCTTTATCCCCGCACCGGTGATCATCCTGTCCTGCGTGACCTGGTTCTACCGCCGTATCGGTAAAATTTACCAGGGATCTCGGATGCGTGTTATCCGTGGGATTTGGTTATCAGTCGCTGGTACAGTCAACTTGAAAGAAAACTCTGTAGGGCTCCGCCTGATGAATTTATTCGCCCGCTCCAGACCGACCAGTGTTTTCGCAGCGGGAAGCATGGCGGTTAATTTCATTAACTTTGAGTATGATGGAATGAAGTCCGACATCCTTGATAACGCGTTCGTAACGGTAACCTATGAGAATGGCATCCAGGCAAGCTTGAACCTGTGCATGTTCTCACTGATATTCTATGAAGAGCTCATCCTGTGCGGAGATGAGGGCTGGTTGAAAACATTTAGAAAAACTGATTTCCTTCCAGAGCCAAGCACGAAAACCTACCTTGAGATCAAGCGTGGAGAGACGAAGCCATCAAGGGTCTCAAGTTATCCTGCTTACATTGAAGATAGCGGGCACAGGGGCGCCACTTACTTTGAACATATTTATTTTATTGATAAGATCGAAGGGAGAGAAACCAACGCAGCTATTATCGAAGAAGGGTTGTGGTCTATCGTTGTCGGTGTGGCTGCAAAAGAGTCGGTTCAGTCTGGAAAATTGGTGAACATCATTGAGCTGTTGGAAAAGTACGGGATAACAATCGATTAACCGATATTCATTCAATCGATATAACAGCTTCCGCATTTGGAGCAGATGAAATCGACAGCTTCAGAAAATGAGCGTTCCGTCGCCATCGCCAATTCGATGGCCACGATAACAGCATCGATAGACAGCAAGCGTTTATACGCCATGCTAATCTCCTCAAACGAGTATGAACTGTTATTTGCCAGTGTTTTTATCACAACGTAGGTCATCTTTTGCCATCCTCATAGCCAGATGTGGGCGCACTCTGCCTGCTCCTTATTTGTAAAAGCCTGGAGCCCGTGCAAGTTGAGCTTTCCAGAAGAAAGATCAATCGCCAATCATTATTATTTCAAAACTTAGCCTCTTCCACATTCTGTACAAGACTCCCACTGATTTTATAGAAATTTTCCGGCTTACCAGGCTATTTCCAAATGTCGGTTGAACGGATGCTGTGATGCTAGCCCTGCCGACGCTAACAACCAGATCCTCTAGACAACTCCCCTAATATGATGTTTATTGTCAGAATTTATTATAGCACAATTTTGGAGTTGCTTCTTCCTTCTTGTTAGAGAGATCGACGAGATTGTTTAAGTAGGTACTCTTTTCTTCAACCCGGAAATCGCAGGGGACGTGATCGACATCCTTGCAGCTATCCCAAAGATACATCAGGGGGAGGAGATAGCGATATCCTTTTTGAAATCAAGGTTCCATTTCTGACCAGAGTATATCTCAGTAATACATGAGACCCGAGGTACACCATCATGAATAGAAGCGCCCAGGTAGCCCAATGCTGATTTTTTACGATAATATTACAACTACTGATCGTTGCATAAGTTACTAAACGTCTCTTGCGTTGTTTGATCGCTGATTGGGTTTAGCCTTCAATGCAAGGATCAGTAACCGGCTCGTGAAACAAGCACTGGAACTACCTGTTCAACGGAACTCATGAAGATGTATAATGGCCAACACTACAACAAATTTGCGGCTGAATGATAAAAATAAATCGGCTCGTGGTTAAAACAGTACATATGCCCGCATCTATCTGCGCCATGCGGTACGCTGGTAGTGGATAGTTTTCGTAGTTCTATCTAATCTATTTTTGCATCAGAAATAAGGAGAACGCGAACATGAAAGTGCTTTTTATTGGAGGAACAGGCATTATTAGTTCAGCCTGCTCCCAATTAGCCATAGAACACGGGTTTGACCTATACATATTAAATCGAGGCAAAACAGAAAGACCTATCCCGCAAGAAGCGCATGTTCTGTATGGGGACATCCGCGACATAAAATCGGTGCAAGCTGCCCTGGCGGAGAAAGAATTCGATGTGGTGGTAGATTGGATTGCTTACACGCCCGAGCATATCGAGACCGATCTGGAGCTATTCCGGGGTCGGACCCAGCAGTACATCTTCATCAGTTCGGCGTCTGCCTACCAAACCCCTCCGGTGAACTTGCCTGTGGTTGAATCCACTCCCCTGGCCAATCCCTATTGGGAGTACTCACGGAACAAGATCACCTGTGAAGAACGGCTGATGCGAGCATATCGAGAAGAACGTTTTCCGATGACCATTGTTCGGCCATCTCACACATATGACCGCACCCTGCTCCCCATGCACGGTGGGTATACCGTAGTTGAACGTATGCGGAAAGGTAATAAAGTCATCGTACATGGAGACGGCACATCTTTATGGGTCTTCACCCACCATCGTGATTTTGCGAAGGGATTTTCCGGTCTATTGGGCAACAGCCATACAATCGGCGATGTTTTCCATATCACCTCCGATGAACTGCTGACCTGGAATCAGATCTTCGATATTGTGGCACACGCTGCAGGAACCACGGCTCGTATTGTGCATATCCCCTCAGACGTGATAGCCAGATTTGACCCCGAATGGGGAGCGAGCCTGTTGGGGGACAAAGCTCACAGCATGGTCTTTGACAACAGTAAAATCAAGCGGGTGGTTCCGGATTTTTCAGCGACGGTACCCTTCTCTCGGGGAGTCGAGGAAATTATAGCCTGGTATGATGCTGACCCTTCTCGACAGGTAGTGGATGATCATCTGAACCACCTGATGGATGAAATCATAAGCAAGTATGAAGCAGTTTGACCGCAGAATTAGTACTGGATCAGGAGAATGGTGTGGAGGCTCAGGTTCGCTCAGGAACTCAATACATTGACCAGGTTATTGTAGAGAATGACCTAGAACGCAGCCAGGTTCACTCAAGCGATTTTATAGACTGCAAGTTTTCCAATTGTTCATGGGTTGAATCTGAATTTCGCAACTGCCGTTTCATAAATTGCACCTTCCATGAATGCAATCTAAGCCTCCTCAAAGTTCCTGAATGCACGTTCTCCGGCGTGCAATTTATAAGCTCAAAGATCATCGGTGTTAATTGGGCTCAAGCGGACTGGACAAAACCCGGCTTAAAGGATCCTTTTCAATTCACGAACTGTGTCCTAAATCACTCTACGTTCATTGGATTGAACCTAAGAGAGGTCCAGTTCAGGGAGTGTGTTGCCAAGAATGTGGACTTCAGGGAGACGAACCTTTCGCAGGCCATCTTCTCGGGCACGGACCTTTCCGAGAGTTTATTCAGCAACACGGACATCTCTGGTGCTGACCTGAGCCTTGCTTGTAATTACAGCATCGATCCAGTCCAAAACAATGTAAAACAGGCCAGGTTCTCATTACCTGAAGCGATGTCACTATTATACAGCATGGATATCATTTTAGATGAAGACGTACAGTGATAAATGGGAATGCCATCCAATCAATGGGTGGAATAAAACCTTAAAGCTGCCAAAAATCAAAATTTCGGGGTGAAATCTACTTGTTCTATGACCGGTTGAACATCTTTCCGCGAAATCCTACTTAGTAACTCCCGATTTTAGCTCGTGGATCCCGGAATACATCATAACCTTGGAGGAGTCAGCGTGACATTACCGATAACCACAGAACGTCTCATCCTGCGAAGATTTACATACGAAGATATCCAAGATGTGGTCGAATTCGTTTCTCACCCCTCAGTTGCGAGAGTGACGATAGAAATTAAGCCCAATGAAGCGGACGTTAAAAAAATATATTGATATGCAGAACGCCTATCAGCCATTTGAACGTGATAAGTGCTTTGACCTGGCTATAGAACAAAAAAAAAGCAGGCAAGGTCATCGGAGTGCTGTCAATGATAACCAAAGAGCACCAGAAAGGTGAGATTGGATATGCTCTAGGAGTCGCATATCGTAAGCAAGGTTTCGCGACGGAAGCCGCCAGGGCATTGATGGCTTATGGTTTTTCCGCGCTAGGTCTGCACCGCATACAGGCCATCACGAGTAATCAAAAGGCAGATTCGTGGGGGGGTGATGGAACGTCTCGGGATGAGACGCGAGGGCCAATTGCGAGAGGCTGAAATCAGAGACGGTGAATGGCTGGACATTTTGATCTATGGTGCTCTGGTTGATGAATGGGGAATGAAATGATCCAGGACTAAATACTACAGCACCCTTCTGCCGAGTGGTGGCGGCTTCTTATCAAGGATCGGTTTACGTGTCTTACGCTTGATGACTACCAGCGCCATATCATCGAATTGACCTTCCTCCCCGACAAACGATCGTACCCCAGCGATGATAGAATCCTGGACGACCTGCGTCGACTGGTCGATATTTTTCCAGGCAGTCCTCCACAGGAGTTCGTCACCAAACAATTCATCCTGTGAACTGCGTGCATCTACCACACCATCTGTATAGAGCAGTAATAGCGCTTCTTCAGGAATTGTAACAACCTCCGGTTCCCATTGAGAATCGTAGGTAACACCCAACGCCATACCAGTGCGGTGCAGCACTTGTGGTGTATCTCCCTGATCATGATGCAAAAGGAAGGGTGGATTGTGACCGGCATTGCAGTATGTCAACCTACCAGTTCTTAGATCGAGGATTCCATAAAAAACGGTCACAAAGAGACCCGCCCGCGTGTCCGAAAGAATTCGTTCGTTCACACTACGCAGTGCAATATCCGGACGGTCGAGATGGTCCGGCGCAAATGTGCGGATTAATGTGCGGCTGAGAGCCATGTAGAGCGCTGCACCCATTCCCTTGTCCGCTACGTCAGCTATAACAATCGCAATCCTCCCACCGGGCAATGAGATGAAATCATAAAAATCACCAGATGTTTCTCGGGCTGGATCCAATCGGGAAGAAAATTGCCACCCGTCTACTTCTGGTGGGCTCTTAGTAATTAAACTAAATTGCATTCGCCCTGCCAAGGCAAGTTCTTGCCGGCGAGTGCTGACAGCCTGCATGGCACGTGCAGCCTGGTTAAGGTAGCCAACCAATTGGCGATCCCGCTCACGCTGTTCGATAAATCTTTCACCCGCCAGCTCCTCGCACAGAGTTACTACACCTAATGTATTATGACCAGGCATCGCCAGTGGGATGGCTCTCTTAATACCTCTCTCGCTCTCCTGTCCACGTATTGTAGCCGATTCCCGGTATGCACGCGATACGAGGCGATCTGCATTGATCTCAATCTCGGGGTTCACCAAGAGTTCATTATCGAGCGCCTCCCCGAGGTGCCCGATCAATCGTAAACATTGGGATTTTGGTGGAGCATACCACACCTGCACATCTATCACCCCAAAGGCAGCCAACAACCCACGCATTAAGAAGTGCGCAGCATGTTCCATATTATCCGAAGCGTAAATCGAGTTCAGCGTGGCCGACAGCAACTCCGACTTTGACACTTCGTCTCCCCGTTGGATCCCCCTTTCCAGATAGTCGATTGCTGAATCCCATCGTCCTGCCATCGCCAACCAGCGCCCGACACGCCCAGGTTCAAAGTATCGTTCAAGGAATTGGGAGTAGATCACGTTCTGCAGCCGGTAGGAATCTCCATCCACTCGCTCCACAACACCGGTCAGGTACAGCGGATCCAGGTCCGGTGAAAGGGGCAACGGCAGGTTAGTCTTATGAACTACGCCATGCTCCAACAATACCAGGATGCAATGAAGTAGATCCGGATCCTCCTCAATCAATCGAACAGCTTCCAATAATGGTGCATACTGAAAAACCTCCTCACGCAGAAATTCGCTCGTGATTTGGTCGACTTTTCCTGCACTCAAACGGACTGATTTCGTAGCACGTACCAGGTCCGCACAACGCTGGCATATCTCACGAATCAGGTAATGATCGCCGTTGGTCGCCCTGAGCAAACGATCCTTTGCTTGGCGTGTGACATTAACATGTCTTGCTTCCATGTATTCCTGGATCAAGGATGTGCTCTCTTTTTCCGTCAGATCACCGATAAAAACTCGCCGGGCGATTCCGCGGAAGGGAGACGATTCCCCAACAGTGAGAGTCGCCAGACTGAGCGCACCTGAGACAATCACCGTCAAGCGGTTGTTCATCGTCTGCTGATCCATAAATGCCGCCCTGAGCGAGGTTAACAGTGCCCGTACGAGGTCGGTTGGGATAGCTTCCAGGTGCTCAATAACGAACACAACGTCTCGGTTTAGTATTACCATACTATCCGAGAGGAAGCCACGGAACACAGCGCTGCTGGGAATATCTCCTTCAGGCAGAGCCAGATCCAAGTCTGTTGCATCCGCCATTTTGTCAGCCGCCAGCTCCATCAAATCAGCAAAGAAACCCTGGAGTGTGGAAGCTTTCATATCATGAAGGTCGACGTACACGCTGGTCCACCCCAAGGATTGGCTGAGGTATTGTGTAACGTATCGTAAAAGTACAGTTTTGCCGCACAGACGCGGGCCTAATACTGCACAATACGTGCCTTCTTCTACACATTCAATAATCTCTGCCACCGCTTGTTGTTGATAACGGACCGAGATGGGTGCTTCGGACATCAGATCAGGCCACGTCATACTCCCTCATCCTTTACTTTGCGAAATAGATAGTTGAGATCATAGGTATGTTGCAGCACTTTCGTAAACACGGGTGAGGTGAAGAAGTATTCCTTTCCCTTGCGATGGATCACTCCTGCCAGCATAAGCACGTTGCACGCTTCGTCGATGTCATCCTGGGGTAATGCGATACCACCTTTCCGCAGGGCTTCATCGATGAATTCTTGGGAGAAACCGCTCTTGTTGTCCCCGGCTAAAGCCCATAATAATGCATAGACCAACACTTTTTCTCGATTCTCCGTGTTTTGCATAAACGAAGTCAGTAAATGGCTCTTGAATCCCTCATCGGAATAAACATCGATCAAACTTTCTGGGGTGATCTCACGTTCCCCGGTTATGTCTAATTCCCGGAGCAGTATCAAACAATAGTACTGGATCAAATTCGGGTGACCGGCAGTTTCTTCAAATATTCGACTTACGACCTGTTCCTTATTCTTGATCCGAACGCGCAGATTTTCCATCGGTATACTGATCAATTCATTCGCTTGCTGACGAGAAAACTCGCTCAGGCGGATTTCCTGGGCGAAATTATAAAAGGGTGAGTCAAGCATGTACTGCTCCCGCATGGCTTCGCGAAATCCAGCCATGATGTACTGGCAGGCTCCCTTGTTGGCCGAAGCTCTGAGCATACGGAACAGATCCCAATCATCACGCTGCATGATGACCAGATTATCTATCTCATCCAGCAAAAAAATGATCTTGCTCTTGGAAGCGCGGCTCATGCGCTCCAGAAAATCAGGGAAGAAGAAAACGTACTTCTGCATGTGCAGGCGGGGTAATTCCCTTGGGTTGAGTTTACGTACTACCTCCCGGATGTAATCGTCCGAACTTAACAGGTCACTACACTCCATGTAGAAAACGTGCGTCGGGTCTTCCCCCTCTTTCAAGATACGTTCGATCTCACGCAGCAAAGAAGTTTTACCAATTCGCCGGATACCCAAAATAGCATGATTGGTGTCTGGATTGGCCAGGATGCGCGATGTCTCGTATTCTCGCCCGAAGAAACGGCTCCCGGTGACCGGCGCCCGCGTCTCGTAAGGAGATAGATTCGAGATCGGCACATGTGATGAGATTATGTCCAGCAACTTGCCACTCGGTCGCCGGGATTTGAGCACCCGTATCTGCTCTTCTCGTCCAATGAGTACCAGGTTATAGGTCGGATGGAATTTATGTCTATAAAGCGCCAGCGCATCTCCATCAACAAGCACAAGCACGATCTGGTGGCTAAGGTTGCGCTCGCGTACTACATCCTCCAGGCTCTGTACCACGTGCAGAGGTGAACTGGCTTCCAGGTCGAAGCGAGTTACATAAATCACTGGCGTGTGACTGGATAAGCGCAATTTCCATGAGGATAGATCCATGGTAAAGATTTCATAGCCCAACGTGGTCTTTCCTGTCCGGACTTGGTATCCCAATTCTTCATTAAAGAAGCGGAGTAATTTTGGCCATTCTTTAGACATATGAACCTTAAATTATTATCCTTTACGAAATGGTTCCCCTGAACTATACGCCCAATTGTATCACGCAGTTTTGGTGAGTGCCTATGATGCTTACTAAACGCGGTTGTTAGTTCATTACTGTAATATGAAAAATATTTATGCGAAAATTTTAGCTAAACGAGTAGCAAAATCACAAGCAGACTGGTGGTCTAAATATCGCAGGGTTTCTGTTTGGGAAATTAAGCTAATTCTCAATCAGAATTACGCATAATATTCAAGTTTAACAAATTAAAGCGCCGCACTAATTCTTCATCTCACCATCTACCTTCTTCCTATGATAAAATCTCTGCGCTCATTTACTGATCGTTGCATAAGTTGCTAAACGTCTCTTGCGTTGTTTGATCGCTGATTGGGTTTAGCCTTCAATGCAAGGGTCAGTAGATAATTCAGCGCATCCGTATCTGCCGGAAGGGCGGAGCGTGGTTACAAGGTGAATATTAGGCATGTCAAACACATTACTAACAAAATTAGGAAATAAAGATGCCCACATTTCCATCATGGGAATGGGCTACGTGGGTCTGCCCTTGGCGGTCGTCTTCGCGGAAGCTGGTTTTAAAGTCACCGGCATCGACCCGGATGAGACCAAGGTGAACACGATAAACCGGGGAGAAAGCCATATCCAGGACGTGACGGATGAACAAGTTCAGTCCCTGGTCTCGGCAGGCAAGTTGAGCGCCACAACAGAGTTTGGAGTATTGGCCGAAGTTGACGCAGTCAGCATCTGTGTGCCCACTCCCCTGCGCAAGACCGGTGACCCCGACCTCTCTTTCATACTCGATGCGGCAGATGAACTTTCGCAGCACATCCATAAAGACATGGTTGTTGTTCTTGAATCGACCACCTATCCCGGTACCACGCGTGAGATGCTGCTTCCAATATTCAGCGATTTAAGCGGACTTACCGTGGGCGAAGATTTTTTCCTCGCTTTCTCACCGGAAAGAGTCGATCCTGGCCGGACAGACTGGACTACGTACAACACCCCCAAAGTCATCGGTGGTATCACACCCACCTGCAGCCAGGTTGCCTCCACCTGGTATGCCCAGGCACTCGAAACCGTGGTGACCGTCACTTCCTCCGAGGTGGCCGAGATGACCAAACTGCTCGAGAACACCTTCCGCATGATCAATATCGGGCTGGTAAACGAGATGGCCATTATGTGCGATCGGCTTGGCGTGGATGTTTGGGAAGTAATCGACGCCGCGGATACTAAACCGTTCGGTTTTATGAAATTTACTCCCGGACCCGGCCTGGGTGGTCATTGTATACCCATTGACCCGCTATATCTCTCCTGGAAGCTGCGTGCTTTGAATTACACCGCCCGTTTCATTGAGCTGGCATCAGAGATCAACACCGGCATGCCGCGCTACGTTGTCAACAAAATCCAGGAGGCCCTCAACGAACAAAGAAAGCCTCTTAATGGCAGCAGAGTCCTGGTTCTTGGTGTAGCGTATAAACCTGACATCGACGACTTGCGTGAATCTCCCGCCCTGGACGTGATCGTACTGCTAGAGCAGAAAGGTGCACTTGTCTCCTACTACGATCCATATATCCCTACTCTGCATCAGGACGAACGTGAGATGCAGAGTGTTACGAATTTAGTAATCGCGGTCGGTGAATCCGATTGTGTGGTTATCATCACAGACCACAGTTGCTTCGATTACACGCAGATTTTAGATGCGGTAGAATCAGGACCGGAGAATACCCTGATTGTGGATACCCGCAACGCTCTAGGAGCCGCCGGACGAGAGCACCCGCGCGTCGTCAGGTTGTAGTCGACAACGGGATTATTCACTTATAAAATTGGAAAACACAAGTGCCATACAAACGATACATAATCCGTCCAGTCCGCACCCATAACCAGACGACAGCTACTAAAAAAGGATTAAATTGCATAACCACATTCTGATCACTGGTGGTGCTGGTTTTATTGGCAGCCACTTATGTGAACTACTTTTGAACAAGGGTGATGTTATCACCGTAATTGACGACCTATCGACCGGCAGGTTGGAGAACATAGAGCACTTGCTCTCAGCGCCAAATTTCCACTTCGTCCGCGAGACCATCAATAACGCTCAAGTGCTGGACCGTCTGACCAGTCAGGCTGACACAATAATTCACCTGGCTGCTGCAGTGGGTGTAAAATTGATCGTCGATGATCCCGTGCACACCATTCGCACAAATATCACTGGTACTGAAGCCGTGTTAACTACCGCCAACCGGTATCGCTGTAAGGTGCTCCTGGTCTCCTCCTCAGAGGTATATGGAAAAGGCGTCAAGGTCCCTTTTAGCGAGGATGATGACCGTTTGATGGGGTCGACAACCCGCAGCCGCTGGGCTTACGCTGCTTCAAAAGCGGTGGACGAGTTCCTGGGTCTGGCTTATTTTCACCAGTTTGGATTGCCGGTCATAATCACCCGTTTTTTTAACACCATCGGTCCACGCCAAACCGGTCGTTACGGCATGGTTGTACCGAACTTCATCCGCCAGGCTCTCAGCGATGCCCCTCTAGTCGTACACGGAGACGGACAACAATCACGCTGTTTCGCCGATGTAGCTGATGTAGTCAATGCGGTATCCGAGCTTGTAGAGCACCCCTCTTCTGTCGGTGAAGTCTTTAACATTGGTTCCTCTGAAGAGATCAGTATCCTGGGCCTCGCAAAACGCGTGATAAAACTTTGCCAGAGCAACTCGGAGATCAAATTTACACCATATGATCAGGCTTTCGCTCCGGGTTTCGAGGACATGCGCCGCAGGCTCCCATCCACGGATAAGTTAGTCAAACTTATCGGCTATCGTCCAATGTATTCTCTGGATGATTCCCTGCTCCGGGTGATCGCTTACGAACGGGAGCGGTTAGAGAACTCATCCGGGGTCTAGATCAATCAAACCCGGAAGATAGTTTGACACTTCCAGCAGGACAAAGAGATTTTACTTATGCCTGTCCAACCTTTGAAAATGGAGCATACGGAATCAATTGCAAAGATCCATGCTGAAGCCTTAGAGGGAGATTTTTTACCCAGTATGGGTATAGGGTTCCTGGAAACATATTACGAGAGCGTTCTCACGGCTGGATCGATCTTCGGTTATGTTTACTTCGAACAGGAAATCCCGGTCGGTTTTGTCGTCGGGAGCACCAACGCCGCGGTTATGTTCCGCAAGACCCTCTCAGGCGCAGCAGTGAAGTTAGGATGGAAGGCGATCCCCGCCCTGCTCCGCCATCCACACCTGCTTCGAAACGTTGCAGAAACCTTCCTCTATCCAGAACGGGAGGCTGTGGTATCTGATAAAGCAGAATTACTGGTTATTGCCGTTTGCGCGGAAAAGCGAGGTGAAGGTATTGGTCGCGTGTTGGTCGAAGCACTGAACAGAGAATTCCGTAAGCAAAAGGTTACTTCTTATAAAGTAAGCGTCCTGGAATCCAGGGTCGGCGCCAACGGTTTTTACAAACGATTGGGTTTCCAACAGGCAGCGACGTTTTCCCTTTACGGAAAAGGGTGGATTATATACACATATGATTTATTTGGGTCTGCCCTATGAAAATCTCACTAATCCTGCCCACGTATAATGAACGCGGCAATGTCGTTGACCTTATCAAGGCTATTGAAAAAAACATGGAACAGGAAAATTGGGACTATGAAATCCTGGTAATCGATGATAACAGCCCGGACGGAACCGCCGAGATTGTACGCGAATACCAGCTTGAAGGCACCTCCAATCTAAACTGTCTCGTTCGAGAAAACGATCGTGGTCTGGCGACTGCGATCAAATTTGGCATCCAGCAATCTAATGGTGAAGTGATAGTCGTCATGGACACTGATTTCAACCACGACCCAGTCATGATCCCGCAGATGGTCAAATTCCTTGAATACTACGACATGGTTATTGGTTCTCGTTTTGTTGTGGGTGGCGGGATGGAAGATTGGCGACGATATTTCAACAGCCTGATGTATAACCTGTTTGTTCGTTTGCTGCTGCGCCTGCAGGTCCAGGATAACCTGAGTGGATTTTTCGCTGCTAAAAGAGAGAAAATCCATTCATTGGATACTGATTACATTTTTCGTGGATACGGGGAATATTTTATCCGGCTTTTGTATATCAGCCGTAGACGGAAATACAAGGTCCTGGAGGTTCCGGTGTTTTATATCCTCAGACGACACGGACAAAGCAAATCACGATTTCTTTCCATGCTGTATGGCTACACGAAGTGCGTCCTCGGATTGAAATTCTCCAATAAGGAGAGGTTTAAAGCCCCAAATATCTGATCGAAGAGGAAATATCATGTCCATTCGCATTCACCCTACCGCAGAAGTATCACCAGATGCATCCATCGGAAGTGGCACAAGTATATGGCACCACGCTCAGGTGCGCGAGGGCGCCGTTATCGGCAGCAATTGTATTGTCGGGAAGGGTGTATATATTGACAGCGGTGTCTCTATTGGGAACAACGTAAAGATCCAAAACTATGCTTCCTTATACAAGGGAGTGTCCCTCGAGGATGGAGTCTTCGTGGGACCCCATGTTTGTTTCACCAACGATTTACGCCCTCGCGCGATCAATCCGGACGCCACATTGAAGGCTCCAGAAGACTGGCAGGTAAGCTCCACACGTATACTTAAAGGTGCTGCGTTGGGAGCTAATTCTACTTTAATCTGCGGTGTTACCATCGGGGCCTGGGCTATGATCGGAGCGGGAAGTGTAGTCACCCATAACGTTCCCGATCATGGGCTAATGTGGGGTAATCCAGCAGGTTTGCGCGGATTCGTTTGTAGTTGTGGAGCCGACCTCAAGAAAAAGATCGAGGATGGTGACCTTGTGATTGCGACCTGCACAGTGTGCGGCTCGACATTCAAAATTCCACGACACTTATGGGAGGATTTGTTATGATAAACATCGCTAAACCGCTGATTGGCAATGAAGAAAAACAAGCCGTTCTGGAAGTGTTGGATTCAGGCATTATAGCCCAGGGTCCTCGGGTGAAGGCATTCGAAGATGCCTTTGCCGAAATGTGTGGGGTCAGGCACGCCATAGCTACCTCCTCTGGTACTACCGCACTGCACACGGCATTGCTCGCACACGGAATTGGTGATAATGACGAAGTTATCACCTCGCCTTTCACTTTTATTGCTTCCGCAAACAGCATCCTGTATACCGGTGCAAGACCAGTTTTCGTAGACATCGACCACAGGACCTTCAATCTTGACCCGAGCAAGGTTAAGGAAGTTATATCGGAACGCACACGCGCCGTCATGCCGGTACACCTTTTCGGGCTGAGCTGCGATATGGATCCTATCATACAAATCGCGGAGGAATACGGATTAGTGATCGTCGAAGATGCATGCCAGAGCCATGGTGCGACTTATCATGGACAAAAGGTCGGTTCTTTCGGCAGCGGTGTTTTTTCACTCTATCCGACTAAGAATATCACTTCCGCTGAAGGAGGGATGATCACAACAGATGATGACGCTACTGCCGAGCAATGCCGTATAATCCGCCAACACGGGATGCGCACCAGATACTTGCACGAACAGTTAGGTTTTAACTTTCGTATGAGCGACATCCACGCTGCCATCGGGCTGGAACAACTCAGGAAACTTGAGCGCTTCAATCAGACTCGCCAGGAGAACGCCGCTTATCTGAGCGCCAACCTCAGGGGGGTTGTCACCCCTCAAGTGCCGGCGGGCTATCAGCATGTCTTCCACCAGTATACAATCAGAGTACCGGACGGTCACAGAGACGCACTGCGTAATTATTTGAGGGAGCGAGGCGTGGGCTCAGAGGTTTATTACCCAGCCCCCGTACACAAGCAACCGATTTATGAGAGCGATCCTAGATACCATAAAACCTACCCCGAATCAGAGCTGGCTGCCAAGGAAGTGCTGTCCATACCCGTCCATCCAGGACTCAGCACATCAGATCTGGGTGTTATCGTTGATACAGTCAACGAGTTCAAGGCTAACCCGATACCAGTCACGGAGGTTGATAACGCATGATTAGAGTCGCAGTCATTGGCGTCGGTTCCATGGGTAAAAACCATGCCCGCGTGTATCAGGAACTGCCAGGAGCAGATTTAATCGCCGTGGTAGATACGAATTTGGATCTGGTCGAGTCAGTATCCCGAAACTACGGCGGGGAGGCTTACCAGGATTATCGCCGTATGCTAGATAGAGAGCAACCGGACGCAGTATCTATTGCGGTCCCTACCGCAGATCACGAGAAGGTTGCACTTCAGGCACTCGAATCAGGCGCACACCTTCTTATTGAAAAGCCGATCGCTGCCACGATGGAGCAGGGTCGTAACATTATTGAACGAGCAAAAATTTTAAACCGCAAGATAATGGTAGGTCATATTGTCCGATTTAACCCGGCCATCCAGGCATTAAAGAAAAAGCTGACCGAAGGCTCACTCGGCAGGATTTATCAAATTATCTGCCGTAGAATCGGCCCCTTCCCAGACCGTATTCGTGATGTGGGTGTGGTCGTTGATCTGGCCCCACACGATCTTGATATTATGCGCTACCTCACAGGAATGGATCCACTGCGGGTATATGCTGAAATAGGGCAACGCATCCATACGGACCATGAAGACCTGCTGCTTGGGTTGCTGCGCTTTCCGTTCGGTATCACCGGTGCTCTAGAGATCAACTGGCTGTCTCCGAGTAAAGTCCGCGAAGTTCTTGTTCTAGGAGAGCGTGGCATGTTCCGCGTGGACGATCTGACCCAGGATCTGTATTTTTCCGAGAATGCCCAAATTAACGGAAACCTGTGGCCAGCACTGCAAAACCTAAAGGGCGTCAGCGAGGGCAGCCTGACGCGCTTCCCCCTCAAAAGATACGAACCTCTCAAAGCTGAACTACGTGACTTCCTCTCCGCCGTGCAGGAGGATAGATCCGTACTCATTAGCGGGGAAGACGGTTTAGCAGCCTTACGCTTGGCACTAGCCCTGGTCGAATCGGGCCGCACAAATCAGGTAGTCGAGGTGGCAAGTGACCCTGCCTGAGTTGCGCAACAAGATCGAGAATAGAGAAGCAAGTTTGGCTGTGGTTGGCTTGGGTTATGTGGGCTTGCCAGTCGCCTGCATGTTTGCTCGGGCTGGTTTCCATGTCATTGGGCTGGACATAAAATTAGAATTAGTCTCAAACATCAACTCGGGAATATGCCCAATCGAGGGTGAAGAACCCGGCCTGGCAGATTTACTCGTTGATGTTTTACGATCGGGGCACTTTCAGGCGTCGAGCGACTATGCTGAACTCTCCCAGGCAGACGTTATCCTGATTGATGTAGAGACTCCTGTGGACCAGGATCACGCCCCCAACTATGCTGCTTTAAAATCAGCTTGCCGCAGCTTGGGGCCAGTGTTAAAACAAGGTGCCCTGGTGATCATCGAATCAACCCTTGCTCCGGGTACAACAAATCAAGTCGTTCGTCCGGCTCTTGAGTCGTCCAGCTTCAAACGAGTTAATCATGATTTCTTCCTCGGTGCCTGCCCCGAGAGAGTCATGCCTGGAAAATTGCTCACCAATCTACGAGCAATGAGCCGTGTATGCGGAGGCAGCACGCCTGAAACGGCGGAATTAATGATCGATCTTTATAAAACGATTGTTGAGGCTGACCTGGACGCGGCCGATCCCTTGACCGCTGAGCTGGTGAAGACCACCGAAAACGCTTACCGCGATGTCCAGATCGCATTCGCAAACGAAGTAGCCATGATTTGCGAAGCCACCGGCGGTGATGTCTGGCGCGTGCGCGAGCTGGTAAACAAGAGTCCAAACCGGCAAATGCATCTTCCTGGGGCTGGTGTTGGTGGTCACTGTATTCCCAAAGATCCATGGCTCTTAGCATACGCTGCTCATGGCAAAGATGTACCCCTGCACTTGATCCCCGCGGCAAGGGCGATAAACGACAGCATGCCTTACCACGTCGTTCAACTAGTGAAGGATGCGTTCATAGAAGCTAAACGAGAGATACACACTGCAACCATCTTAGTGTTAGGTTACGCATACCTGGAAGAAACTGACGACACTCGCAACAGTCCCAGTGAAACACTGCTCTTACTGCTGCATGAAGAGGGTTTCGAAACACGGGTTCATGACCCCTACGTACCCGAGTACCGCGGCGATCTCTTCGAAATGGCAGAAGAGTGTGATGCGGTGATTTTAATGGTGCGGCATAAACACTACCTGCAATTAAACCTAACAGAATTAAAATCGCTTTTGCGAACACCAATCTTAGTCGATGGGCGGGGCGCCTATTCTCCAGCTTCCATTCACTCCGCTGGATTTATCTACCGCACCATCGGGCATGCCGCGACTCCGACCCCATGAAAGTCCTTTCAATCGTCGGCGCACGACCGCAATTCATCAAAGCCGCTCCCGTTGACAAGGTGCTGCGGTCTGATGGTCATGAGCACATTCTGCTGCACACGGGTCAACACTACGATTATGGTATGTCGAAAGTGTTCTTCGATGAATTGGATATACCAGAACCCGACATAAACCTGGAAATCGGATCGGACTCACACGCCAGGCAGACCGGGAAAATGCTGATCGGTGTTGAAGAAGTTATCATTCGCGAAATGCCAGATTGGGTTCTTGTTTATGGAGACACAAACAGCACACTCGCGGGTGCGCTTGCAGCAGTAAAGCTGAACCATCCTCTTGCGCACGTGGAAGCGGGACTGCGATCATTCAATCGCCAGATGCCGGAGGAACATAACCGGGTGCTGACCGATCACTGTTCCACTCTTCTCTTCTGCCCCTCCCGAACTGCGGTGGACAATCTGACTCGGGAAGGAATCTCGAGTGGTGTACATTTAGTGGGCGATGTTATGTACGATGCGGTGCTGCACATTGGATCAGTCGCCAGATTACAATCTACGATCCTGAAACGGCTTGACCTAACACCGAAGAGTTATCTCGTAGTCACCATCCACCGCCCATACAATACCGATAACCCCCAAAATCTTCACACAATTCTTGAAGCTTTCAACCAAATAGATGAAACAATCATTTTTCCCGTTCATCCACGCACACAAAAACGAATCAATGAATTCGGTCTCAATAATCACCTGGCTGAAATCCACAATCTCATAACCATCCCTCCCGTCAGTTATCTCGACATGCTCATGCTCGAACAAAACGCTCACTTTATCGTAACAGATAGCGGCGGTATGCAGAAAGAAGCCTATTTCTTGGGGGTTCCTTGCCTGACCCTGCGTCCCGAGACAGAATGGGTGGAGACGATAGAGAACGGTTGGAATCGACTGGTAGAGCGAAAACCCAACGCATTGCGACAAGCACTTGAGAGCATCAACATTCCGTCATCCAGGCCGCCAGTGTATGGAGAGGGAAATGCGAGTCATCAAATCGCGCACATTTTGAAGGAATCGAAATAATTAACTTCAGGTATTTAATGATCTGCCCCAAACAGGATCATCCTACCAATTCAACTTTTCAACGCCAATGAGTAAAGATATCGAAATTCGCATCCCATTCAACAAGCCCAGCCTGGTTGGGAAAGAAATGGCGTACATCGAGCAAGCCATAGTACGAGGTCATTTATCCGGAGACGGACATTTCTCGAAGCAATGTCATCAGTTCCTGGAACAGGAACTGGGTGTCTCGAAAGCATTATTGACCACCTCCTGTACGCATGCACTCGAAATGTCCGCCCTGCTCCTTGAAATGGAACCCGGTGATGAGGTCATATTACCATCATTTACGTTTGTCTCTTCCGTCAACGCTTTCGTTTTGCGCGGTACCCGCCCGGTGTTCGTTGATATACGCCCAGACACCTTAAATCTAGACGAAACTCGACTTGAGGAACGAATCACCAATAAAACCAGGGCGATTGTGGTCGTGCATTACGCCGGGGTTGGGTGTGAAATGGATGCTATCTTGGAAATCGCGGCTCGATACGATATTCCCGTTATCGAGGATAACGCACACAGCCTGTTCGCGAAGTATAAAGGTAGTTATCTGGGTACCTTTGGGACTTTCGCCACCCAGAGCTTTCACGAGACTAAAAATTTCACTTGTGGAGAAGGTGGCGCGCTGCTAATTAACGATCCGCAGTACATCACTCGCGCTGAGTACATCAGAGAAAAGGGTACCAACCGCAGCCGATTTTTCCGCGGCCAAGTGGACAAGTACACTTGGATCGATGTTGGCTCCAGCTATCTTCCATCCGAATTGCTTGCTGCATTCCTTTTAGCCCAATTCGAGGAACGAGAATTTATCCAGTGTCGGCGTCGTCAAATCTGGGAAAATTACCATACGCACCTGGAAAAAATTTCCTCAGATCACAAGATTCAACTTCCACATATCCCATCCCATTGCGAACAGTCCTATCACATGTATTACATGTTATTACCAGATATAAAGGTACGCCAGGAGTTGATCGATTACCTCAAGGGAAAGGGTATCCTGGCGATATTTCATTACCTGCCGCTGCATACATCAAAAATGGGAAGGAAATTCGGCGGCAAAACGGGTGATTTTCCGGTTACTGAGTCGGTCAGTGATCAACTTCTACGCCTGCCCTTCTATAACGATATGACTAAATCGGAACAGGACCAGGTAATTCAATCAATTTTCGAATTTTTTGAGACTTAGAATATACATTTCTTAGTTCTCAACCTGTATCATAAAAAAACTTTCGGAGGTTCTCTAATGAAAATACTTGTCACTGGTGGAGCGGGATTTATAGGCTCACATGTGGTAGATGCCTACGTTGATGCCGGGCATCAGGTGGTCGTAATCGATGATTTATCAACGGGTCAATTATCGAACCTCAATTCTAAGGCGAAATTCTACCAACTCGACATTCGTGACTCTCGATTAGGCGACGTTTTTGCAGAGGAACAGCCGCAGGTAATCAACCACCACGCCGCCCAGATCGACGTTCGGCGATCCGTCACCGAACCGGATTTTGATGCCGAAGTAAACATACTCGGTTCGATCAAGCTTGCCCAACTCGCGATCGAGTACAGCGTACGTAAAATTATCTACATCTCCAGTGGTGGGGCCGTGTATGGTGAACCCTCCTACCTGCCGTGCGATGAAGAGCATCCTATCCAGCCCATCTGCCCATACGGCGCCAGTAAATACGCCTTTGAAATCTATCTGCAACTTTTCAAGGAGACAAACAATCTGAATTTCAGCATCCTGCGTTATGCCAACGTGTACGGTCCACGCCAGGACCCCCACGGTGAGGCGGGTGTCGTTGCGATATTCACAGGTCAGATGCTGAAAAATGGATCCGTAACGATCAATGGCAGCGGTCAGCAGGTACGAGATTTCGTTTACGTGAGCGATTGTGCCAAGGCAAACTTGATGACTCTTGACAAAGGGGACGGGAAGATCTTCAACCTTGGTATGGGAGTCGGCACTACGATAAATCAGATCTTCGATGAAATAAAATCCATTACCGGCTATAAAATGAAAGCCATCTACGGGGAAGCAAAGGCTGGTGAAACTTTCCGCATCTATCTTAATGCAAACCGTGCTAGGGAAGATTTGGGCTGGGAGCCCTCAACTTCTCTCAGCGAAGGTCTGGAAAATACGGTGGATTTTTTCAGGTCTGCTGAAGCGTAAGTTTAATGAATATCGAATGATGTTGATGGAGTGCCCACCAACGGCCCACTAAGACCATCAACTCAGACTCATAAGTATGAAGAGCCTATCGAGATCGGTAGGCTCTTTTTTATTTAAATGTTCCGTGGCTAAATTCACTTCCCCCTCCCATAAATATCTACTTGACCTGAGTGTAAAATAAAAAAAAGTTAGCATCTTTATCAAGTAGAACCCTGCTGAACCATCGAAAATCTATAACCAGTTAAACTCCCTGAATACTTTCCCGCCTGTTCCAGGAATTTGATGCTTTATGGGTTGACGTTTCCCTTTTTTACCCTTAAGATATTCACAGCACAAACATTCTATAATTGATCAAATACCAGTTGGACAGATTTGGTATTCACGGAGAAACTCATGGAAGTTGGCCTGGTTCAGAAGATCGACATAGACGATGAAATGCAGCAAGCGTATCTTGACTACGCCATGAGCGTAATCGTTGCCAGAGCACTGCCAGATGCGCGTGACGGTCTGAAGCCCGTGCACCGGCGAATTCTTTACGCCATGTACGATATGGGCTTGCGCCCAGATACACCCTTCAAAAAATCTGCTCGTATTGTCGGTGAGGTACTTGGAAAATATCACCCACATGGTGATATGGCAGTGTATGATGCCATGGCACGCATGGCTCAGCCGTTCTCCATGCGTTATCCATTGGTGAACGGCCAGGGAAATTTTGGAAGTGTGGATGGTGACCCTCCAGCCGCCATGCGTTACACGGAAGCACGCCTGGACGAACCCGCCATGCGCATGCTCAACGATATTGATAAAGACACCGTCGATTTCGAGACAAATTTCGACGGCACCCTCACTGAGCCGGATGTCCTACCCGCAGCCGTACCCAACCTGCTGGTAAATGGAGCTACAGGAATAGCAGTTGGCATGGCGACCAGCATCCCTCCACACAACCTGGTGGAGGTGACTGATGCTCTGATATACATGCTCCAAAATTGGAAAAAGGTTGATGATACGACCGTTGAAGACCTGATGCAATTTGTCAAGGGACCGGACTTCCCTACTGGTGGCATCATTCTGCAGGATGAAGGCTCTGACAAGCTGCTAGGTGCATACAGCACAGGGCGAGGGAGAGTGAGCGTTCGGGCAAGCATGCACGTGGAGGAAATGAGCCGCGGCCGCAACCGGATAATCGTTACTGAACTTCCCTACATGACCAATAAATCCTCGCTGATTGAACGCATCGCAAACCTGGTTCGCGATGAGAAAGTAGAAGGCATCGCAGACCTGCGCGACGAATCCGACCGTCAGGGTATGCGTATCGTCATCGAGCTTTACAAATCAGCCGACCCACAGACAGTGCTGCGCGATCTATATAAGAGCACACCACTGCAGAACACCTTCAGCCTGATTATGCTGGCTCTCGTAAACGGCGAACCGCGCCTGCTTAGTCTGAAACAGGCATTGAAAGTTTACATTGAGCACCGGATCGAGATCATCCACCGGCGTAGTGAATTCGAACTAAAGCGCGCTGAACAACGTGCCCACATCCTGGAAGGTTTACGGGTGGCATTGCAGTACATCGATGAGGTGATCAACATCATCCGCAAGTCTCAAAGGGTTGAGACCGCAAAATCAAGCCTGCGAAAACGATTTAAATTATCAGCCATTCAAGCCCAGGCAATCCTTGATATGCCATTGCGCCGGCTGGCTTCACTGGAACGAAAGAAGATCGAAGAAGAGTACAAACACCTGCGTGCACAGATCAAGACACTCAAAAACCTGCTGCGATCAGCAAAGAAGGTGCGTGAAGTAGCCATTACAGAATTGGAAGCGGTGAAAGAAGCATACGGGGATCGCCGGCGCACACAAATTGTTCAGATTAAGGAGGGTCAGAAAGAAGTATCGTTGCTAACGACAACCGACCTGACCCCCGAAAAAACGATATGGCTGATCGTCACTCCTGACGGATCGATCTCCCGCAGCCAGGAGGATAAATTACCACGCATAAGCGGTAGAAATGCTCCAATCTGGCTGGTTCAAGCCAACACGCGGGATACTCTATATCTGGTTGATGACCAAGGAGAAGCTGCGGCTATCCCGGTACATGCCATCCCTGAAACTGATGACCCAGCCAAAGGCGTTCAAATCGAAAAAGTCTCCCCATTGAGGACGATTAAAAAATTGACTGCCATCTTTACTTTACCACCTAAGGAAAAATTACAGACCAACAAAACCAAGAACCGGCACGTGCTTACGGTAACTCAGCAGGGAATGGTAAAGAAAACGTTACTTAGCGAGCTGCCCGGACCCTCTGCCAGCACTTTTACACTGGTGAAAGTCAATGAAGGAGACAGATTAAAATGGGTACGCCTCACCCACGGGAAGGATGAAGTGCTGCTCGTTACTTCAAATGGGATGGCCATACGCTTTAAAGAACGGGAAGTACGGGCAATGGGTATGGTTGCAGCGGGTGTAATCGGAATTAAATTGCAGAAAGGGGTCAGGGTCGTCGGTGCAGAAGTGGTACCTCAACCGGGTGACGTGTTCTTGTTGGCCTCCGATGGAACTGCAAAACGCATAACTCTTAAAAATTTTCCCATACAAGGTCGTCACGGTCAGGGCGTCCAAGCCTGGAAGCTGCCTGAAAGCACGCTCGTGGTGGGGATCACGGTTGGCAGGGGCACACAACGAGTTGTGGTTCATTCATCAAGACTGGCACCCAAAGCAATCCGCCTGGACGCTGCCCCCTTATTAGGACGAACTGCACGCGGGAAGAAAATACTTAAGATTGGGGATAAGGAAAGAATAATCGATCTTAAAATCCCCCAACGCAGGTTCTTTAAGTGACAATAAAGAACGTGTAGTGATACGATATTTTATCTTCCGAAAAGCCCATCGTATCGCTACCGAAATCCACATTCCCTGCACTAGAACTTGCGATCCAGGTGACGTGGCGTATCTTGCCAGTACCGAGCGTATTCGTCAGGCTGTAAACCCCATTCGGAAGAATTTTTTTAAATAATTCCACATACCATTCTCGAATGGCTTCTTTCCCCTGGATCGTATGCCTGGCAGAAACGTGAACAGCATTATCTGTGTACAAGGCAATCACCTGGTCGGGGTCGTGCGTGTTCAATGCAGCGATATACTGCTGTCCAATGTTCACATGGTTCACTTGTGCCCATTTATAGTCCCGAATCGTATCCCACAATTCAGGTAAATACTTGCGTGTATGACCCCACTCCCAAAAATTTACCGCACTGAGGTCCAATTCACGAGCCTTATCCATGAATTTCATTTCATCCGCTGGTGTTGGAACCCAATCCCCCTGTCGGTAAGCAGAACCCGTAGGGATGACCGGGCGTACATAATTTAGCGATTGATACTCATTAACACAGGAAGTCAATTGTCTCCCGGGATTATGACTCATGGCCCAGTAAACTTGAGGCATGGCAATATCACATTTCGCCAGGAACTCGTCCCAAGGAATCTGAGGATGATAGGACGGGTAGCGGTACGAACTAAGAGCGACCGGTAAAGTTGGCAGACCAGAACGCAGGCGGGTCATATACTGCTTGGCTGCTTTGTTCCTGCCCGGGTCTTTATATTCAGCTTCCGCATCTATCGCTAACCCATCCAAATTGTGCTCGCTAACACGCTGGATGGCTTTATCCGCTTCACCGATGGGATCATATCCATATACATACTGCCAGCCCCAGACAAGAATTTCCCGCTCCCGCAAAGCCTGCACCAATGGTCCCACACGATCTTCACCCGTCTTTGGGTCGATATTGTAGGTACCCATACCATCGGCCACCTTTACCAATACGTGCGTGAAATCAGCTTCCACTGCTTTGTCTGCTATGGCTTCTACATCTCCATTCTCACAATATTTAATTTTCCAGATAAAGATGCCTTTACCTTCTAACTTCATCTAGAAGCTCCGTGGATATTGGTTTGGTGTATTAACATCACGGTAAATTTTGAGACTTACGGATAATGTTTTGAACTTTTGATTGGTTAGGGAGAAGTACCATCGCGCCAGCTGGGGTTATCCAGCTGGTGACCTTTCCCGAACCAATAAAATAGTTGTTGATACGAGAAGGTTCACTGGCTACTTTTGCAGCAAACGGCAGCATGGGGATCAGATCTGCCAGAGTAAGGTCTGTCATCACGTTTTCATTGTACAGACTGTAAAACTCAGGCGCTCTCTTGACCGCATCCAGGCTGATTAACTTGTGAAATATGGCCAGCAAGACTTCCTGCTGACGTTGGTTGCGAGAAAAATCGTTGCTAGTTTTACGTGAGCGAACATACCACAAGACAGTGTCTGCATCCATGTGCACCAAACCCTGAGGGATGGTAACATAGTACCCTGCCCGATAGTCGGATAATTTCTGCCCTACATGTACATCCAAACCACCGAGACTATCGATGATACGCTTGAAGGATGCAAAATTAATCACGATATAATGATCCGGATGGACGCCAAAGTTATGCTGAAACGTTTTCATCACCAGGGGGACCTGCCCGTAAAAGTAAGCCGTGTTTATACGATTCATCCCCACACCAGGTATATTGATATACAGATCGCGTGGGAATGAAGTCATGTTCACCGAACCCACTTGGGGGTTGATCGTCACCAAAATGATCGTATCTGTACGGAAGCGTTTGTTGCCCGGACGGGCGTCTGCGCCCAAGAGTAAAATATTCATCTGACCGGGGGGTTGAGACAGGATAGGCTGAGGTGCGGTTTCACCGTAATTGAAAACGCTATCCGGATTTAATTCCACGGGGGGGGGTGGAGTCGAGGTTGGGTAGCTGTCATCGCCAGGCACGAATACGGCTGTTGGAGGCAACGGCTGGAACGGTGTAGGCGTAGCGGTCGCATCCGGCGGCACCGACAAGTACTCAGGACCAGAATTCAACCCAGATTTGGAAACAGCAACCGGCATCTGAAGCCCTGCTGCGCCGACGCAAGCTGACAGGAAGATTGTCAGTAGTAAAAAGAGTAACAATAATTTTTGAGGTTTACGCATAATTCGATGTCGATCCTGTAGTACTACGATAGAATAAGAGCCGGCATTCCTAGGTCGGAGTCGGTGTTGGCGTTGACGTTTGTGTACCCACCGGGGGTGGAAGCTGGGTGTTGGTTGGTGTGGGCGTATCCGGCTGTGGTGGTGGCTGCGTGGCTGTACCCGTGGAAGATGGTTCGGGTGGCACATAAATCGATGTAGAGGGTATCAAATTCATATCTGTCAAACAATTACCGACGGCGAGCTCTTGCAGTGTAATTTGATAGCGAGCTGCCAGTACTTCCAGCGTCTCTCCAGGTTGTACGATAATCAGCAGCCATCCATCCGGTATAGGACAGGTGGTCCCCGTCGGTGTCCGGGTGAGCGACGGAGTGGAGGTTGGCGTACCCGTAGCGCTGGGCGTCGTGGTCGGTGCAGCCGATCGCGTGTATTTGACCTGATCAAGCAGCGAGGCGCCCAACAGTGGATCCTTTACAAGAGGCGTCGAGAGGCCGAGTGCCATTTCTGTCTCACCAGCTCCGAGTCCCAAAGCTGCACCCTGCCCGGTTTCATTCAACACGATCACAAGACTTCCTAAAACGATCGCTGCTGATAGTATCACAGCCAGGATGCCGATCAACGCCTGGCGAATGTCCTTCATTAGCCATCCCTGACATCAAATTTAGCCGCCTCGGTGGATTGCACAACAGGTAGAGCCAGATTGATCGATACGGGTCGTCCGGTCTCAGTCTCCATCCAGACACGCCCTTGCAGTTCATCTACCAGTGTCTCTAATACCGTCCATCGATCCTCTCCCAATCCGCTATCCAGCATGGGATCCCTTCCAGGCGTGGTAAGGAAATCCGGCAGCACCTCCTTGGATAGATGACTTTCATCTAGGTGTAGTGCGATAAATTCACGACCCTTACCTTCTGAAGTGGGTGTTAGCCGCAAACGCGCCTGACCACCATAAGGGATCATAAAAGCGCAATGCTGTAAAAAGGTGTTGATGACCGTCTGCAGCAAATCACGTTCCACATCCATAACAGGTAAATCGTCCTGGATATCTAGAGACAAAATAATCTCCTTCTCTCTATACAGCTGTTCACTTCCGGCAACAGCCTGATCAATAACTTCGGAAATTTGCACTCCTTGATGAGCTCGATCCAGAACGCCACTGGCTTTTGAAATGGCGTTGATCAATTCAACGATCAGGTTGTTGACGCGTTCGGCATCTCGCTGGATCCGCAGTAAAATTTTTCGCTGGACCGTATCCAATTCACCCAGTGATTCAGTGAGCAGAAAACGGGCGTATTCCGAAATGCTGGTCGCGGACCCGCGCAACTCCCGAGTGATTGAAACGACCTTGCTCTGCTGCTGTTCTGTAAGTTGACCGGAAATGGATTTAGCCTTCAAAACCAAAACCGTCTCTTCAGCCTCGGATAAGGCCGCTTGCAGGAGAATAACTTCTTCATTGACCAGATGAAGCTCATCTTCCAGATCGAGGGCTTGCTTTACCGGCGGCAGCTCCTCCGCCAAGCGTACAAACTGTTTAAGGTCTTCATTCTCGTCTCTCAGTTTTGAGACGGTCTCCTGCGTCTCTGCCCGTTTGAATTTTTTTGCAGCCAAGATGGCGATAAGTTCCTGTTCCAGAACAAGCTTCTGCGTAAACAATTCCAAAAAGTCCTGAAATTTCTGCCTCTCATCCCTGAGCTGCCGTTCACTCTCCTTTAAAACACTGAGGTCCTGACGCATCTGCAGCGCCTGCTCTTGCAGACTGAAATACTGCTGATTATGGTGCAAGAAACGAGCCAGTGCGGGTGCGAGGCTGGCGATCTTTGCCTCGTCATCGAGTGACCAGTACCTGTCGGAGTACGGTAAGAGCAATATCACTCCCATAAGCAGCGCACCATCGGAAGATAGGACTGACATGGATAACAAATGTCCAACCTTCTTAAAGTTGTAAAAATGGGACAGGTTGGCGACGTCTGGGGAAGCGCTGCTGGCGGGTAGTCTGACAGCTCCTCCCTGCCGGATCGCGTCGGTAATTAAGGGAAACTGCTGCTGGTAGAGCACCAGTCCAGGGAGTGTGTTTCCCAAACGCAGATCGTAACCACATTTCACCCGCACCTGATCGCCCTCAGCTTCCGGGAGCGTCAGGAGACATACATCAGCGTCCATGTATTGGGTGGTAATAGCGGCGATCAGACGGCAGGTCTGGTCTGATGAAGTCGCAGAGAGCAGCTCGAGGAAATTGGCTCCAAGACCTTCACTGAGATCTCCCAAAGGGAACGAAGCTACATGAACATTTTCCCCATCCAAACCACCAGCGGACTCAGGCAGAGAAAGCTCTGCAGCAGGCAAACGTTGTGGCAGTAAAAACAAGAGCGGGTAGGCGACCATCTGCGTCAGACGAACAACGCCAGAATAATTTCCACCGGGCAGCGGAAAAAGCAACTGGACAATGTGCCCCACCCCCAAGATGATTATCATCAGCAGACCCATAGTCCAACCATCGGGTCGTCTTAAAATGAGGATCAGGCAGCCGGTAGCGATAAGAATGAGGGCAGTGATTTCGCCCGCCCTCTCTGGCAGCGAACCGTTAAAGCCATTTTCAGTGCCCAGATTGAGCCACCAGATAGCTCCAAAGACGGTTAAGGTCAAAACGAGCAGGCCAACTATGATGGTAGCGACGTCAGCGGATCTTAACGGCTCTGGGAATGCCCACAACCAGATGATGATCACCAGGCTAAGTAGGGTTACACCGCTATTGAGAACGGGCAGGACCATTTCCCCCAGGATAAGATCCTGCCAGACCAGTCCAGCGACGACGAATACAGCCATGCGGAGGAGAAGTAAGATACTCAGGCCAATAGCCAAACGCTGCACCTGCATAATGTCGCTGGTCTTCCAGTGACTGAGGGTGGCCATGAGAGCGCCTGTGATCGAGAACGCCAATATAAGCTGGTAGGTGAGCGTTCCCGTATCACTGGTTATAAGCGTGTATATCTGCTGAAAGAATAAATCCATAATATTAATTCCTTTAAGAATTATAGCACGGGGGATTAGTATTCAGTGATCAGTAGATAGTTTTCAGTTCTCAGTTCTCAGTTCTCAGTTTACAGTGTGAAGCATCGGGGGAGCGGGAATGGGGAGTGGGAAATTATTCATGGTGGGGAAAACAGGGCTAAGTTTACGGATCTGGCGATCACAAGGGTTTGGTCATCTGGCAGGTTGACAAAAAGCTGAATCAGTGTACAATAACGCGCAAGCCGAAGTGGCGGAACAGGCAGACGCGCTACGTTCAGGGCGTAGTGGGCTTTACGCCCGTGTGGGTTCGACTCCCACCTTCGG
>Ga0209013_10000544_pt1 | contig 33979 bp, 30 predicted proteins | sample Cruoilmetagenom2_FD_187291 | JGI IMG/M metagenome (GOLD analysis project Ga0209013, IMG submission 187291) | Oil polluted marine microbial communities from Coal Oil Point, Santa Barbara, California, USA - Sample 2 (SPAdes) (version 2) | ecosystem: Environmental > Aquatic > Marine > Oil seeps ...
CTGCAACCAATGGCTTAAAAGGCCACTGCTCTACCATTGAGCTACGCGCCCAGCAATTTGCATTTTATCATGGCAGTTCACCAGCGTCAACGCGAATTGCCCGTGATTCAGTACCAAGGTCATTCTTGACGAAAGATGGTGGACTGGTTACCATAAATTTAGTACACCATCTCAAAATCAATATTACCTTGACCAATTTTATCATCGACAATTAGCCAGGACCGGGAGATAAGAATATGGCCGATATGCAGCATGTCAATGAAGAAAATTTCCAGAACGAAGTGATCGATTCCGCCCAGCCCGTCATGGTCGACTTCACTGCGGTGTGGTGCGGTCCATGTAAAATGCTTGACCCTGTTGTTATAGATCTCGCGCAAGATTGGGGTGAGAAAGTAAAGGTGGTTAAGCTGGATGTCGATCACAACCCGAACATCGCTATGCAATACCAGGTAATGGGCGTGCCCACTCTGATGCTGTTCGTCAACGGGGAAGTGAGCGAGCGTATCACTGGCTACCAGCCAAAGGAACGCATCGTATCTAAATTCAGCCCTCACCTGACCTTGAGCTAAGCGATTACAATTAAGCTGGATTATCCGGATGGATCTGTTCTCCATCCGGATAATTTTTTTATTAAACTACTAGCATATTTTGGATAAATTTGGTATACTTCTTATTGCAACTATTTGCAATAGAAAGGATTCGCAATGCCCCACTGCCAAACCCTGCTGGAAACCCTCCGCCAGCGCGGCTACCGGATCACACCGCAGCGAGAGATGATCCTGGAGGCTTTTGCTCACAGTGTGGATCATGTGACTGCTGAACAACTCTTTAATTCAGTCAGTCAACGCACGCGCTCCATTAATATTGCCACCGTCTACCGCACTCTAGATATCTTGGTAGATGAGGGATTGGCTACACGAGTGGACCTCAGAGATGGTCAAGTATTCTACACAACCTCTCGGCACGGTGAACATATCCACTTGGTCTGTCGACATTGCGGCGTAGTCATCAAAGCCGATCACCAATTTATCGATTCACTAGGATCACAGCTTATTACCGAGTACAACTTCTCGGCCGACCTTGAGCACATCTCTTTTACCGGTGTTTGTGCTCGCTGCCGAGAAGAATTTGTTGTTCAATAATATGGAGGCTATGATGTTCCTTACTCCTCAACCAATGCATATCCCGGATGGGTTTTTATCTATTATGGTCGATCTGCTGCTGTGGATCGCCGCCATCATCGCGGTTGGTTATTCCCTCAAACGCGTTGGGCAAGACATCGGAGAACGCCAGGTCCCGCTCATGGGCGTGTTGGCAGCAGCAATTTTTGCCGGGCAGATGTTAAACTTCACCGTTGCCGGCGGGACATCGGGGCACTTGATGGGGGCTGCCATTGCCACCATCCTAGTAGGGCCCTGGGCTGCCATTTTGGTCATGACCAGCGTCGTTGCCGTGCAGGCACTTATCTTCCAGGACGGCGGGTTATTGGTTTTAGGCGCTAACATCTTCAATATGGCAGTTGTCGGTGTTGCCGTCTCGTTTGTGACCTACCATGCTATCCGTAAGCTGGCAGGAGGGCGCAATTGGGGGATATTTGTTGGCGGTTTTATCGCCGGCTGGCTCTCAGTAGAGATCACTGCGCTAGCTGTAGCCCTCGAACTAGCACTATCCGGTACATCACCAGCAAACATAGCTATTCCCGCCATGGGAGGCATCCATGCTCTGATTGGCATCGGGGAGGGGTTAATAACTCTGGGCGCGTTAGCCTTTTTATACGCGTCTCGCCCAGATCTAATCAAGCAAGGAGAAGAACGCCCAAACGGTGGAGCCGCGATATGGATCGTTGGCATATTAATTGCCATCGGGCTTGCCTTTGTCGCGCCGTGGGCATCGAGTCACCCGGATGGTTTAGAACGGGTAGCCGAACAATATGGGTTTTTAGAAACAGCCCAAGCTCCGACTTACAGCATCCTTCCTGATTACATCTTCCCAGGCATCTCAAATGAAGCTGCTGCCACTGTTTTGGCCGGGGTCATCGGTATATTGTTAGTCTTCGGCGCTGCCGCGGGAGTCGCATACGCAAGGCGTAAGCGCCAAATATCTTCTTAGTGGATTCCTTATGCATATCCACTTTTTAGACCCCTATAAACCACGCCCTAGCTTGGTACATGAGTTTGACCCGCGTATCAAATTTGTATTGACCGTGGCTTTCATACTCACTACAGCCCTGACACCCCCCGCAGCCTGGCCAGTGTATATCTTGCTACTAGCAGTTGTGCTGGCTGTTGCCATGCTTTCAGAACTGGGGCTCCCATATGTACTCAAACGATCGCTGATCGCGATTCCATTCGTTTTAGCTGCACTTCCAATCATCTTTACCATGGAAGGTCCGACCCTGCTAAGCTTCGACCTGGGGCCATGGACGATTAGCTTATCGCAGACGGGACTCGAACGTTTCATCAGCATTGCTTTAAAATCGTGGATATCTGTGCAGGCTGCTATCATTCTTGCCGCCAGTACGCCGTTCCCGGAGCTTCTACAAGCCATGCGCGCGGTCAAAATTCCACGCCTGCTTGTTGCGATATTTGGGTTAATGTGGCGCTATTTGTTTGTGTTAGTTGATGAAGCACTGCGGCTACTGCGCGCCCGTTCCGCCCGCAGCGGCAAGGGAGATCTCACCCACTCAAAAAGCGGCGGCTCTGTAGTCTGGCGGGCGCGAGTTGCTGGCGGTATGGCCGGCAGTCTATTACTGCGCGGCATCGAGCGCAGCGACCGCATCTATAATGCAATGCTTGCCCGTGGCTACGATGGCGAAGTGCGGGCAATCCCATTGCCAGCGATTAGAACGAACCACTGGTTCGTCTTATTCGTTGGTTTGCTAATTCTGGTCATCCTGCTCACCCTATCCTACATAATATTTGCCTGAGATCATATGCACCATTCTATAAACATCAAAAACCTATCTTACACATATCCCGATGGACATCAAGCATTGAATAATATCTCGCTTTCGATTGCCCCCAACGAAAGGGTTGCACTGGTAGGACCAAATGGGGCTGGTAAATCCACACTGATGCTTCATCTCAATGGAATATTATCGGGAGAAGGATCGATACAGATATGTGATCTAGTAGCCAGCAAGGATACGATCGGGCAGATGCGTTCTATGGTGGGGTTAGTCTTCCAATCACCAGAAGATCAGCTCTTTTCACCAACTGTATATGACGATGTCGCTTTTGGGCCTCTATACCAGAACCTGCCCATGCCAGAAGTGGAAGGACGGGTTGCCGATGCGTTGGCCGCTGTCGCGATGGAAGGTTATGCTCGCAGGGTATCTCACCATCTCAGCGTTGGTGAGAAAAAACGCATCGCGATTGCCACAGTGTTATCCATGAAACCCGAAGTATTGGTCCTCGACGAACCAACCGCAGGGTTAGATCCGCGTGCCCGTCGTTCCCTGATCAACCTGCTTCGTGAACTCCCGATGACTATGCTGGTTTCCACGCACGATATGTTGATGGTCGGTGAGATCTTCCCACGCATGGTTATCCTGGATGAAGGTAGCGTTGTCGCCGATGGACCAACTCGTGAACTGATGAATAATATCGATCTGCTGGAAATGCATGGTCTGGAACGTCCGTGCATGCCGCCTGGCTTTGATTAATTTTCCTCCTCGTAGTACCAAAATGAGCCTCTGCAAACTCAGAGGCTCATTTTGGTATACAAGATTGAAGAAGTTTAGTCAGCAGGTACAATCAGGCTTTCCTCTATGCCGGCTGCTTGGCGTAATACTTGTGCTCGATCAGTATTCTCCCATGGTAGATCTAGGTCTTCGCGGCCGAAATGACCATAAGCAGCAATCTGGCGGTAGATTGGTCGCCGCAGGTTTAAATCTCGAATAATCGCTCCCGGTCGTAGGTCAAAACTCTCGAGGATCAGTTCGGAGATTTTTTCGTCTGGTAAGCTGCCCGTACCAAATGTCTCGACATTGACACTAAGAGGGTAAGCTACTCCAATCGCGTAAGCAACCTGGATTTCGCAGCGCTCTGCAAGACCCGCAGCGACCACGTTCTTGGCCGCCCAGCGTGCCGCATAAGCAGCCGAGCGGTCAACCTTCGTGGGGTCTTTGCCGCTGAACGCACCTCCACCATGACGACCCATCCCACCATATGTGTCTACTATGATCTTTCTTCCCGTTAGGCCAGCATCCCCTTGTGGGCCACCGATAACAAACCTGCCGGTGGGATTGACATGTATCGTTTCCGTACCGTCTAACAACTCAGCAGGGAGCACCGGGTAGATAATGTGCTTCTTAACCGCGGCTTTGATCTCGTCCTGGCTGATTTCGCGCGCATGTTGCGTGCTGACCAAGACGGTATCCACGCGCACAGGTTTCCCGAATCGGTATTCCACCGTGACCTGGGTTTTCCCGTCGGGACGCAGCCACGGTAATGTGCCATCCTTACGAACTTCAGTTAAGCGCAGTGCCAGTTTATGGGCTAAGTAAATCGGCATTGGCATCAAGGCCGGTGTCTCGTTGCAGGCGTACCCAAACATCATCCCTTGGTCTCCTGCCCCAATACTCTCGACTTCTTCAGCCGTCATCTCGCCTGCTTTTGCTTCCAAAGCTTGGTCTACACCCATGGCGATATCGCCTGATTGCTTGGCAATTGCGACCAATACACCGCAGCTGTTTCCGTCGAGCCCTTTGTCACTGCTGTCATACCCAATTTCACAGACGACCTCGCGCACTAAGTCATCGTAATTGATATTCGCCTGGGTGGTGATTTCACCCAACAGCATCACATAACCGGTCTTGGTCGCCACCTCACAAGCTACGCGCGAACGCGGGTCTTGTTCCAGGCAGGCATCCAACACGGCATCGCTAACCTGGTCGCAGAGTTTATCAGGGTGTCCCTCAGTTACCGACTCTGATGTGAACAAGAGCTGCGGTGAATTCATAAACGTCGTACTCATAAGAAAACCTCCGTATATATTTAAAGAAAATACCCCTTCTGGCTATGAGAAAGGGCAGCAATACTTTGCTTAAGTCCTCTCATCTTCCAGAATATCCGCCTGCCGGAATTGGCACCTTCCTGATGGATAGATCCTGTCAGGGGTTGCCGAGGCATCTCAGGGCCGGTCCCTCCGCCTCTCTGGATAAGAGTGCCTTACGGGGCACTTAAATATTTTCGTCCGTCATGTTACCACGGCCAGTTGGTCCTGTCAAACACGCAGCGCATAACCTCGCCATGGGCTCACGATAAGTAAAGGTAATCCGTTTCAGGAATGTTCGTTGGGACTAATATACTAACCAGACAATGAGATAGTAGCCAATAACCCCCGCCCACAACCAGGAATCAATCCGGTCGAAAGCGCCACCATGACCCGGCAGCAAGTTGCCTGAATCCTTGACTCCAACCTGGCGTTTGATCATACTTTCCCCCAAGTCTCCCAATGGTGTCACTAGAGCTATGATGAGCCCCATGACAGCTCCGCGCAGCGGTGTGATGTCTGAACCAGGTCCGGTCCACGTGGACAAAAGCAAGGCTAGTAATGCAGTCCCCAATATACCGACCAGCACACCACCCAGATAACCTTCCCAACTTTTCTTGGGGCTCAAACGTGGGCTCATCTTGTGCTTACCAAAGGCCCGACCGATGAAATAAGCCCCTGAATCCGCCAGCCAAACCGCAGGCAGCACCATCAAGACCCACCACTGTCCTTCAGGCAGTTCGCGCAGTGATATTAAGTAAGCTCCGATCCATCCAAAATAGAGCGCGCCTGCCAGGGTTACCCCAAAATCCGTACCCGCCTGGTCCCGTCCTCTTTCAAATGCCAGCAAGTGATAGGCCATACTAGTTAGCACTAACAAGCTTAATAACCAGTCTGCGCTATCCCACGCCCCAAGGAAACGACTGATTACCAAGGCCAACGTGCCGAGTATCACCAACACACTAGCGGGTTGAATATCTCCCGCTCTGAACAACTTGACATACTCCCATGCGGCCAGACTCAATATCAAAGCAATCATAAGCGCATAGGGCACTCCCCCATACAAGATTAACACCACGCCAATTGGGAGCAGTACAATGACGACCAGCACTCGTTTAAGCAGCATCGTTTGACGCTCTTAAGTCTCTGTTCGTTAATCCTCCATAACGCCGTTCGCGATCAGCATACTCGAACAGTGCTTTGCGCAGCTCTTCTTTGCCAAAATCTGGCCAATAGATAGGCGTAAAGTACCACTCAGAATAAGCCCCCTGCCAAATCAGAAAGTTGCTTCCACGCAGCTCACCAGAAGTCCGGATGATCAAATCGGGGTCAGGAACACCGGCCGTAAACAGATACTCATTTACCAAATCGTCAGACACGTCTTCTGCTGCAACCCCATCTTCTATCATGCGTTGAATGGCGCACACGATCTCATCGCGCCCTCCATAATTGAAGGCAACATTTAAAACGAGGGTCGTGTTGTCCCGTGTGAGTTCAACCGCATCTTGAACTTTTTGACGCAGCACTGGGTTGAGGCGGGCCAGATGCCCGATATGGCGTAACTGAACACCTTGTTCATGTAGCTCTCGTAGCTCACGATCGATAACATCCTCAAGAATACGCATTAAACCGCTCACTTCCTCCGGTGGGCGCCCCCAATTTTCAGTGGAAAATGCATATATCGTAAGGTAATTGATGCCAAATTCAACACAAGCTTCGATCACTCTACGCAGGTTCTCGGTACCCGCACGGTGTCCAGCCAAGCGCGGCAATCCGCGCCCAATCGCCCAGCGGCCATTTCCATCCATAATGATCGCTATATGGGTGGGTATTACGTCCGGCAGGTCGCCAGGATCTTGGCTCTTTTCCTTTCGTCGAGTGAGCTTGATCAAACTTCTAAAATCTCCTTCTCTTTCCGCTCTCCGATTTCGTTGAGTTCTACGATATAGCGGTCTGTGAGCTTCTGGAGCTCTTCTTCGCCCCGCTTGAGGTCATCCTCCGAGATCAGTTTCTCCTGCTCAAACTCACGTAAATCACGAATGCTGTCCCTACGCACATTGCGAATTGCTACCCGACCTTCTTCCAAGCGATTGCTGACGACTTTCACCAATTCCTGACGGCGTTCTTGTGTCAATGGCGGGAGGTTAAGTCGGATGGATTTTCCATCATTATTAGGCGTCAGCCCCAAGTCAGAAGCGAGGATTGCCCGTTCAATGTTCTTCAAAGTCGAGGGGTCAAACGGTTTGATCAATAATGAACGTGGTTCTGGAACACCGATGCTGGCCAGCTGGATAAGGGGTGTGGGGCTACCGTAGTATTCAACCTGCAGCTTTTCAATTAATGCTGGACTTGCGCGCCCTGTGCGGATAGCGGCTAAATCCTCCTCCAAAGCCTGGACTGCACCCCTCATCCGGAGCTCGGATTCCCGGTAAACATCTTTCAGCATAGAAGCCTCCATGATATCTAAACGCTACTGCACATCGTTATCTGACAGCAAATAACTCATATTTGCTGCGTGCTGATTCGCAAATGAATCACAAGTATGCTCTAACCAGCAGAAACTACACTACTCAACCGCAATAATTTTATATAGGATACCCGAAAAATCACACTGAGAAAAGGGGGAAAATGACCGGCCCGCTCGCGTGTCAATAATCACACAAGCGGGCCGGTGTGATCCATAGGGGATAATTTCAGTCGCTCACCAGCGTTCCGACATCTTCCCCGAATACGGCCTGCCCCAGCACATCCGGCTGCCATAGGTTCAGTACTAAGATCGGCAAATGATTATCCATACACAGCGAAAGCGCGGTACTGTCCATTACTGCCAGGCGACGGTTGATGGCTTCCAGATATGTAAGGCGGTCGAACCTGACTGCATCCGAGTTCTTCATTGGGTCACTGTCATAAACACCGTCAACCTTGGTGGCTTTTATCAAGACATCTGCATCAATTTCCATCGCTCGCAAGGCAGCGGCGGTGTCCGTAGAGAAATAGGGGTTGCCCGTTCCTCCACCCAAAATAACCACCCTTCCTTTTTCAAGGTGACGGATTGCTCGCCGCCGGATATAAGGCTCCGCCACAGCATGCATCTCAATCGCAGATTGGACACGCGTGATCATTCCCATGCGCTCCATGGCATCCATTAATGCGAGCGCATTCATCACCGTAGCCAGCATCCCCATATAATCAGCTGTCGCTCGATCCATGCCGCGATCCAGACCCGCTTTTCCACGCCACAGATTGCCGGCACCAATCACGATGGTGACATCAACACCGAGCTCGCGTACAGCGTGGACACGTTGGGCAATATCTTCAGCTCTCTTTGGATCGACTCCATACCCCTCTGGCCCGGCTAAGGCTTCACCACTCAACTTGAGCAAGATGCGGTTGTATCTCAGTTCTCTTTCCATAATCTGATCGCTCCTTATCTGCCCGCCAGAATTTTGTTTGTGTACATGTTCACCTTACAGAAAAAAGACCAACCTGGTGGTTGGTCTTGATTACCTTCATTCAGAATCTGTAGAACTCTCTTCACCGAGCTCCCAGCGCACAAACCGCCGGACGATCATGTTTTCACCAATACTGCCCACATTCTGTGAATGCAGCTCTTGAACGGTTAGGCCATCATCACGGATATATTGTTGGCGCATCAAACATTCTTCATCCATAAATTTATTCACCCGTCCTTCAACGATCCGCTCGATTACTCCTTCGGGCTTGCCTTCTTCGCGAGCATAGGTTCGAGCCTTTTCGCTCTCTTCTTCCAGCACTGTGTCTGGTATATCCTGCTCGGAAATGTACTGTGGACTCATTGCAGCAATTTGCAGGGCTAATTCATGAGCATAGGTGCGGAACTTCTCGGATCGCGCCACAAAATCGGTCTCACAATTCAATTCCACCATCACACCTACCCGCCCATCTCCGTGAGAGTATAGCTCAACAATACCCTCTGAAGCTTCTCGGTCGGAACGGTTGGCAGCTGTAGCCAAACCCTTTTCCCGCAGATATTTCAAGGCTTTATCAAAATCGCCATTCGCATCCTGGAGCGCTTTACGGCAATCCAATATCCCCGCTCCAGTCTCTTCACGAAGGGATTTAATCTGTTCAGTGGTAATCGCCATGCTATTCCTCGTCTTCTCCCTCGGTCTGCTCTTCAGCCTCAACACCTGGCTCTTCGTCCTCGGCGTCTGCGGTTTCCTCATCCTGGGGATCATCAGCCGGTTCAGCTTCCTCTGCAGAATTGTCTTCTTCGACAGTCTCCATCTCAGGTGCTACATCCAATTCAACCTCTACCTCAGGTTCTTGATCTTCCACAGGTGGTTCGACGGGCTCCTCCTGCTCTTCAGGCTCAACATCAGGATCTTCGTCCTCGGTATCTGTGGTTTCCTCATCCTGAGGGACATCAGCCGTTTCAGCTTCTTCTGGGGAAGAGTCTTCTTCGACGTCAACCTTCTCAGGTGCTACATCCGAGTCGGCATCTGCAGCAACTTCTTGATCTTCCACAGGTGCTTCGACGGCCTCCTCCTGCTCATCAGTGCTGGATGCTAATTTCGCTAATGTGGCCGCACCCAACAAGTCTTCATCTGCGAGTTCTTCCTCTTCCATATCTACCCGCATCACACGTGGTTCGGTTTCAACCTCTTCTTCTTTCCGCATGGCTTTGCCTTCTAGGACAGCATCAGCCATTTTGCCTACGATTAATTTTATCGCCCGGATTGCGTCATCATTGGAGGGGATAACATAGTCAATGGTATTCGGGTTGCAGTTTGTGTCCACCATTGCTACTACCGGGATGTTCAGCAGGTTGGCTTCGTGGATGGCGGTCTCTTCTCGACGGATATCGACCACAAATAGCAAATCTGGCACGCTTGCCATACTGCGGATTCCGCTGAAAAGCATGTCCAGACGTTCGATCTTGCGGTTGAGCAGCAGGGCTTCTTTCTTTGGCAAACGCTCGAAATCTCCTTTTTCACGCATCCTTTCCAAGCGCTCGAGCTCGTTGACGCGCTGCCGGATTGTTCGCCAGTTGGTTAACGTGCCTCCTAGCCACTTATGGGTGACCCAAGGCATCTCACAGCGCTCAGCTTCATCCAGGATCGTCTCCTGTGCTTGGCGTTTCGTACCGACGAAAAGCACAGTCCCCCCAGCAGCTACTGATTCTGCTACTAAGTTGTGAGCCTCTTCTAGGGCTTTTACTGTTTTCTGTAAATCGATGATGTGGATATTGTTGCGTTCGGTGAATATATACGGCTTCATGGCTGGGTCCCACTTGTGGGTGCGATGTCCAAAGTGGACTCCACTCTCAAGAAGCGCTTTCATAGATACAATGGCCATTTTGAATTACTCCTTCGCGTTTACCCTCCGCTTCCATCTCCCTTGCCCACCGCCGCGGCCTTGGCACGCATGAGCAAGTCAGGAAGCGTGTGTGATTGACGACTCCATTAGGAGCCGGCGCCCGTTGGGGGCACAATTTTTCCCGCCTTTGGGCGGGAGCGGACGCAAGTATATCATGCGCACTGAGAATCGTCCAGGAAAACCGGCCATTTCTACAAAGTAGAGATGTCCTATTAGTGACTCTCCACCAAAACAGAAGTAGTGCCTGTTTTGTTTAATCAGCTGATGTAGCAGGTTCATGCTGAGCAACCTCAGAGTTTGGTTTACCATTAACTCGGTGTCTATGTCTACGCCATATATGATCCTTGCTGGGTTGGTGGAGTTTCTTGAGATTGTTGTCGATCGCCTTACTTGGAACCACCTCAGCCTGCCGCTGTTGTTTTCGATACACCGTGTAAGCCAGCAGCTGACCATTGTAGAGAATGCTGATCTCACCTCGGGCCTTTTCACGCACAATGACGGTGGAATAGAGCGTAACAGAGGCGAGGGAGATGGGTAGTGGCAATGCTTACGCACTGCTCGGGAGTTGGCAATGCTGACGCATTGCTCCGGAGTGTACCCTTTGTAAAACTCCATGTATATGGATGGGTTCGATGGGGGGCTAGAAATTGGGCGTAATCTGTGGAGGATGTGCGGGGCAACAATGGCCCACTGTTCGTCGGTGAGGTCCATGCTGATTTTTGAGTAATAAATTTTTTTCAGGCGCTCGGTTCGAATGATTGGCTGCGAAGCAGGGAACAGTGGTATATTACAAGGGTAATTACTAGAACAATTGTACTACATTATTCGAGTTTTGGGAAGTGTTCAAGGATGGGATTTTGAGATTTGTGATTGAAGATTGATGAAAGGGATGAGACAGGATGGGAACCACACTACTTAATATCCACACCTATTTGAAGAGAAATATTTTAGGATGATCTCCAAAATAGTCCATTTTAACTTTGCACAAATTGGACTCTACTACTTTACACTTGTAGGAAAACCGGCCAGAATATTGGCCAGCATATACTTATCTTGACCTCGATTGTTTCTTTCGATATACTTAGCATTACTCAAATGTGATGGCCTGCCGAAGTGGCGGAACAGGCAGACGCGCACGACTCAAACTCGTGTTCCTTCGGGAGTGTGGGTTCGATTCCCACCTTCGGCATATCAAAAGGGACTGTCCCAAAAGTATGGGCCAGTCCCTTGTATTTGTCACCTAACAAGGTGCCGTATGATTTTATTTAAGAAGGGCTATATAAACCAACTGGGGCAACTATCTCAGTATAAACATCAAACTTCGGGGGATTTTCAAAGTGCTTCTTCACCGCACACAAATCCGCCGCTTTGACCAATGCCGGTAAATATTTCTCGGGGAATGTGGGTGGGACCTGGATCTCCAGATCAATCTTTCCAACCATCCCGCTGAACATATCGCTGTGCATCCGTTGTACAATCCGGATGCCTTCGGTTGTCAATCCCCTCTGCTGGCAAAACCCTAAAACATATATCCCGGCACAAGTGCCGATCGATGCCAAAAATGTTGCAAATGGAGTCGGGGCTGATGCGATCGGTGGTTGGTCGGTTTTTATTGTGAATTGCCCAAAATGGGCATCTACCCGTGCTCCACCTGGGAAATCAATCACCATTTCCATGAGTTCTTATCCTCCTGCTAATATTTATCAGTTCCATACGATTTGATGCGAATACTTCGAAAAGGTTACAGCAATAGAATCAAGCATGGTTTAGGAGTCAATGCGGGCAGTAATGACCCTGTGTACTGTCCGTACACCTAACAATTCCGCAAGGTTTTTGTGGATAACTATTATAAAACTGTGGATAATTGGCAAAAACTGGGGAAAACTGAGCAGAAAGAGATGCTCAGCTTATCATTTCTTGATGCAATCCATGTGGATAATCTGTGTGGATTTATCCCCTCCCTGCTTTCTTCAAAATTGTAATCCAGCTTGATCCCCACAAGAGTAAAATTTATCATCCGTCTCTCCACAGGTTGATGTCAAGCCTCGCCCATCTTCCCCGTCCCTTATTTGGTGGTCCACTCATTTCAGCCCCTGATATATGCTGTTTTTGTGAGTTCACGATTCGATTTCTCCACATATCCACACCCCCTACTAAGACTACTATATTAATTTAATCATTAATAGAATAATCTTAACTTCCTATACGACCAATCAACGATGCTCAAAATATTCTTCCAATAATGGTGTGATATCCACATCAGTGAATTGGCTGAGCAGGTCGAAAAAATCGTCCGATGTGACAATTGTACCTTGATAGTTCGCGGTATAAGCTTTCATGAAAGAGAAATAGATATCATCACTCACTACTTGGCGCAACTCTTCGAGAAATACAGCCCCATTCAAATATATTGCATCCCGGTAAGCCCGATATCCTTCTGGATTATAAATACTCCCATCAACCCACCCCTTGGGATCATAATAATTAATCCGGTATGCCCACCACCAATCTAAGGCTTCCGGATAAAGCCGTTCATAATAGATTCGTTCATTATAGGTGCAAATCGCTTCATCTAGCCATGGTTCCAAGGCTTGGTCATTAGCTACACTCGCATAAAACCATTGGTGGGCAGTCTCGTGAGCCGCTATCGCTACCAGGTATTCCCCTGGTTCTCCCTGATACAGGTTGTAAAATCCATTGCTGAGAAAATATAGACCATCGAATTCCATACCATCTAGGAAATCAGCTTCAACGACACTTAGATGAGAACGTGGGTATGGACCATACAGTTCACTGTAAAGAGTGAGTGCTTCTACAGTTGTTTGGAGGACACGCTCTCCCGCTGTCTTGTGTACCGGGAAAACGTAATTAATAATCTCTACTTCGCCGACTTTTTCACTCATAACTTCATACTCCGGGCTCACGGACCAGGCGAAGTTGCGAGCATTGTTCAAACGGTAGCGATGCCATCCAGCACTCGTTTCCGCCGGTGCACTCGCAGCGACGATTAGATCGTCCCGTTCGTCAAGCAGCTGGATGTCTACCTGGAAATCTGCTATTGAGTACACTAGATGCTCTCCGAAATAGCCAGGTTGGTGAACAAGCCATCCCTGACCAGTGATATACGGGGGAACAAATGGATACCAGTCAACGAGGTTTGCCTGCCGAGGTGTATAGCCAAAGGGGACAGGTCTCATTTCCGCGGAGGGTGTTGGGGCCGGGAGCGTCATGTCGTAATTGAGAGAGAAGACTATTTCTTCCCCCGGGAAGAGCGGTTGATGGAGTGGAAAGGTGAGCTTGCCGTGATCCCACTCTAGTCCTTCGATCGGGGACCCATCTTCCCAACGGATTTCAATTAATTCAAAGACATCTTGGTAATTGGCTGGCTCAACCATTAACACAATTTCATCAAGCACATCTGCTGAGTGGTTTGCATAGCGGATCTTTTGGTCCACACTTAAGAAATGCTGGTTGTAGTTCATCACGACCGTTATTGAATAGTGTGTATTTGTTAATGGGGTTTGAGTCTCTTCCCGTTCGATTGGCGTTGTACGCGCTGTACTCGTAAAAAGGGGGAGAGATGGTTGAATGGTGGTTACACTTTGGGTTATGGTGGATGTAGGTTCTGTGCCTGGTGTGACTATCGGACCAGTTTCCGGCCGACAGGCTGCGGTTAATACCAGTAAAAGCAGCATGAGCAGCATTAAACGCTGAGAAATTAGATAGCTACGCACAGCGAAATTCTACTATTCCTTCCTACCCTAACGATGAAGAGTAATCTAGCTTGCTACATTTAGACGGACCAGACAAAGATAATAATAATCCATAAACCACAAATCAATTGCATATTGGGATTATTAGAGACCAGCTAGACGGCAGTTCTTGGAGGCTTTCATCGTATCCTAAACAGCGTTCCAGAAAGGCGAATATATTCTGGACAATATAAATATCATCGCTATAATTTTAGCAGGCATATTGACGTATGAGTGCGCAGTTCATAAAAGCAGGATCTGGAACGAAAGCTGATACTCATCAGATCATCCCTAGAGCAGTATTCACAGGAATAATCTAGGAGAAGGGGTTGGTCATTGATCAATCGAAAAAGGCAACCAACACCACCAGATGCTTTGCATGGGGTCATCCGTGCGATTTTCCTGATCTCACTGCCATTCGGTATCTTGCACTTTGCATTACCGATCTACGACAGGTCAATCGGAGCAGATGCCCTTCAAATCGGGCTTTTCTTTTCTGCGTTCTCAATCATGACGGTTTTGTTGCGTCCAATTGTGGGGGTTGGATTGGATCGTTATGGACGCAAACCTTTCTTCGTCTTGGGAGTGTTGATTTATGCGGCATCCATGTTCATGTTCGCAGGTATCAATGAGGTGTGGGGGATTGTGGTGGAGCGCCTGACACAAGGGATAGCATCTTCATTCCTTTGGCTGTCTGCAAGTGCTATCACAGCTGACGTTTCCCGTTCTGATAAGCGAGGTTATTCTTTTGGTAGAGTAGAGCAATCTGCTAGCTAAGGAGCGATTTTGGGGACATTCATCGGCTTTGCGGTTTTGTTGGGATTGATCGATGCCATCTCCGGAACGTTAGATGATTCATTCGCTACCCGCTGGTTCCTATTATTTGGTTTTTTTGGGGTGGTAGGACTATATGCCGCATACCATGGAGACAGCTCCTGAAGTATAGGATCGTGAGAATCAAGCTATTAATTGGTCGCGCACTTGGATTTTATTATTGATGGTTACGATTGTCACGGCGTCAGCATGGTCAATGGTATCTCCGATTATTATGATTTACCTTCAGGAGAAGCTGGCTGCCGGCATTTATGAATAAGCTCTTGCATATCTTCCGGCGGCTTTTGTGGGTGCCCTGCTCCCGTCACGTTTGGGTGTTATGGCAGATCGTTTTGGGCGCAAACCTATGATGGTGGCGAGCATGGCAGTAGCCGCAGTAGGATCTTTCGTAATTCCAGCGCAAAACAGTTTGGCAGCTCTTTCAGCCCTGTGGGGCTGCAGGCATTGAGTTTTGCTGCTGGGGACCCAGCGGAGAAAGCACTGATATCTGATATTACAGGCAGCGATCAGAGCGGCAGAACCTATGGAATCTATCTTATGGCAGCGGGTATTGGATTAACGGTTGGCCCCCTATTGGGGGGAAGGTTGTACAAAAATATTGCCCCAGAAGTTCCGTTCTATATTAACGGGGTAATATTGACTTTTAGTCTGGTTATATTAGGGGTATTTTTGAAGGAGACTCAACCTGTTTAAAACGGCCATAAAATAGGAAGGAAAAGCAGCGCGGCTAACAGTGCAATAAAGATCATCGGAGTGCCAACCTTGATATAGTCACTGAAGCGATAATGCCCTGCACCCATAACCAAAGTGTTAACTGGTGATGCAACGGGTGTAGCAAACGCCATCGAGGCTGCGATCGCGATACCCATTAAGAAAGCGTAGGGGGTGATAAATAACTGTGCAGCAACCGCCAATCCAATAGGAGCAATCAATACAGCCGTGGCGGTATTCGAAAGCAGCTGCGTGAATAGAGATGTGATGAGGAAGAGGCCGCCAAGAACCATATACGGACTGATTCCGCCAAGAGTCGTCGCTATGGCGGTTGAGGCTAGTTCAACCAGTCCCACATTCTCAAGGGCGATACTCATCGGGATCATACCAGCAATGAGAACGATGCTTTTCCAATCTACCACAGCGTACGCATCATCGATAGTTAAGCATCCTGACAGTATCATGGCTAGGGCTGCAAGCAAGCTTGCTGCAACCACAGGTACCACGTTTGTGACCATCAAGAGCAGCATCCCGACTAAGATTACTAAGGCAAAGGGAGCTTTCGCCCGGGTTTTTGGATTTACTATTGATTCCGGCACACCAATGACCACAAAGTCGCGGCGCTTTTTTCGAAGGTTGACGATATGAGACCAAGGACCCTGCACTAACAAGGTGTCTCCAAAGCGAAGGTTTGTACCTTTGAGATTGAGGCTGCCTTGCTCTCCGGGGCGGGTAATGCTGAGAACGGTTAAATTGTAGGTAGAACCGAATCGTGAGCTGACTAAGGTTTCTCCGACTAGCGCCGAGCGCGGTGGTAATAGCACCTCAGCAACACCAACTTCGTTGTTGATCAAGGCTTCTTTATCCTGGGCTTTCGCGGGCTGCACCCCCAGGTTCAGGAAGGCAGATGCCCGGGCTATATCATTCGGTTCGCCGCGTGCTAATAATATATCACCAACTTGTAAGGGGGTATTAACCTTCGTTGGGAGGGGGGTTTCACTTTGCGCTGTTGTTCGCAGAATGTCGATGATTGTGATTTTAAATTCCTGTCCCAGGGTGGATTGTTGGAGGGTTTTTCCGCTTAACTCTGTTCCTCGGCGTAGTCGAAGCCGAAAGAGGTTATCCGGCAGACGATAAATATTCATCAATTCTTCCGGGGTGTTTACTCTTTGTATGTCCTGAACAGGGTGGTAGTCAGGGAGAAGCCTCCTGCCGATGACCACCATGAAAATGATACCGGCAGCAATTAATACTAATCCAACCGGAGTGTAGTCGAAGAAGCTGAAAGGCTCTAAGCCTTGTTCTTTCAGTAAACCGCTGATAATGATATTGGGAGGTGTACCAATTAATGTTGCTGCACCGCCTAACAGAGCGCCGTAAGATAGCGGTATAAGCAGTTTGGATGAGCTGATCCCAGCGCTTAGAGCCAGGCTGGTAATCGCTGGCAGCAGTACCGCCACGGTTCCGGTATCGCTCATAAAACCCGAAAGGAGCGCCACGGACACCATGATAACTATTGTTAACCGGACTGGATTTGGACCCGCAAAAGCAAGGATATGGCGGCCAATTTCACCCGCCAAGCCCGTCTGCGATACTGCCCCTCCGACAATAAACAAAGCAGCAATGGTCAAGACAGCTGGATTAGCAAACCCCGATATAGCTTCCTCGACGGTTACCAACTCGGTTATCATCAATGCCACCACGACTCCTAAAGCTACCACATCAACCCGCGCCCATTCAGTAATGAACAGCAGGATGGCTGATGCCAGGATCAGTAAGGCAACCCACATTTCAAGCGTCATAGCGGGGAATCTACTTCAGCGATACATGTTAAGTCTTTAGGCAAATCGCCCTCAAACGGCCATCTCTTCGCGGACCCGTTGGTACAGTGTCTCGGCTTTTAATTCATTGAGGGTATAACAGGGTGATTCTAGATGTTCAGACAAGGCTTGGGCTAGGCCTTGATCGAAGGCGGCGTGTTCCATATTAATAACCACACAACGAATTTCATCTGCCGCGATTTGATCTGCAATGCGGTGAGCTTCCTCTTGTGGGGGAAGGTTGCTTAACGACACGTTTCCGGCGCCATCGGTTAGTAATATTAGCAAAGGGATCACATCCGGATGGGTGATCCGTTCTTTTTGGATGACCTGGTGAGACAGGAATAATCCCGCTGACAAGGGTGTTTTACCGCCTACCGGGATGTCAGCAAGCGCACGTTTGGCAAGCTGAATGGAATTGGTGGGGGTTAATACCAAGGTAGCCCGGTTTTTTTGGAAAACCACTAAGCCCACCCGATCACGGCGCTGGTAGGCATCCGTTAGCAGCGACAATATCGCTCCTTTTGTCGCGGCCATGCGTTCCGCAACCGCCATCGACCAGGATGCATCTACTACGAACAGCACTAGGTTGGCAGACTTCTTAATGCGGACTTTTCTTTGGTAGTCGTCTGAGCGAATAGCGAAAGCAACTTTACCTCTTAACTCAGAGCGCTGTTTTTGAAATGGCGCTGCTGCTCGAATGGTTGCATCGAATGCTAAATCATGTGCTTTCCCTGGTGAGGGGCGCGCTTGGATGTAGCGGCCACGTTTGCGATCTGTACGCGTACGTGACCGGCGACCACTTTGCCGCCGGGTTATTCTATCCAGTGGGTTTTCTAAATTCCTAGGGGTAAAAGGCTGGCCACTGTTGATGCGCTCTCCACCTTCCCACCAGTTTGCGGAGCCAGAATCAAAGACCTGTTGGCGGGCGGCTTCGGTTGGCGGGTTGTCGGGGACTTCCTCCCTTACTTCTTTAGTGCTTTTGGAGGGCTCTTTTTTTTTTCGAAGCTTTCCTGTCCCTGGTCGTCAGGGGCAGAATCCGGTTCCCCCATGTTGGCCGAAGCGCCTTGCAGCTGCTCTATCCTCTCCTGCAAGTCGTCCATACTGATCTCAGCCTGGTGGAAGGGCCCGCGTTTGATCCGATGGGGAAGTGCTAGTTCGGCTGCCAATGCGATATCGTGATCAGTAATTAAACTGCGCGCTTCAAAGGCAGCATGTGCCCGAGCGGTTTTCAATATTACTAGATCTGCACGGTGTCCATCAACATTGAGCGAAGCGCTCAGTGCTGCAATCGAGAGCAGGTCGCGGCTTGTATAACCGACAGAATCAACCAAGGTACGGGCTTGTTCAATCTTGTGCGAAAGCTCCTCTTCAGATGGGAGCCACTTCTCGCGAAATCTTTCAGCATCACTCTCGAATCCAAGATTACGCTCCATGATCAAAACCCGTTCGCGGGGATTGTGGATACCGTGGATGTCCACGGAGAGCGCAAACCGATCAAGTAATTGCGGGCGTAAGTCCCCTTCTTCGGGATTCATCGTTCCCACGAGGATAAAACGCGCCGGATGAGAAAAAGATATCCCTTCTCGCTCGATGATATTCATCCCCATTGCCGCTGAGTCTAGCAGCAGGTCGACCACATGGTCGTCCAGCAGGTTAACTTCATCGATATAGAGCAGTCCTCGGTTTGCTGCTGCTAGGACGCCGGGTTCAAAGTGACGCTCTCCTTTCTGGATGGCTTTTTCAATATCGAGGGTGCCTACGACGCGGTCTTCCGTCGCTGATATCGGCAGGTTCACAAAGGGAGTCGTCCTTAACTCTAATGGCAGGGTCTCATTATTAGCGGAACGCTCACGACAATCGGTACACCAGGTGGTTGGGCGGTCAGGGTCGCAGCCAAAGCGGCAGTCACCGACAACTGCTACTCGAGGTAGCAATGCTGCTAGGGCGCGTGCCGCCGTAGACTTGGCTGTGCCGCGTTCACCGCGGATTAATACCCCGCCAATTCGCGGGTCGACGGCATTTAAAACCAAAGCCCGCTTCATTCGGTCTTGTCCTACGATAGCGGTAAATGGATAAATCGGTGGCATCTGCTTGCTCCACTTGCGATTATAACCGACTCATAAAGCATTTAATAAGGTTGTCAACTTCCATTATAGGCTTTATAATGTGCGGCATGTCTTATTCAACTTGGAGCACGTAATTATATGGAGCAAAATGACGCCGTGAACGGGCAGGGGGTAGAGCCCGAAGAAGAGCAGGTTGTTGAAGCACAATCTGAAAGTGAAACGCAAGCAGATCTTCATTCTATGGAATCCCTCTTGGAGGAGGAAGGACTAGGATTGGAGCTGCCCAAATCCGGAGAAATTCGGACCGGAATCATCGCCAGTGTCGGGGCGAATGAAATCCTCGTCAGTGTTGGGTCTAAGTCTGAAGGAGTGATATCGGGACGCGAGTTAGAGCATATCTCAGATGATGAAAAAGAAGCCCTTGAAGTGGGCGCTGAGATCACTGTCTATGTCGTAACTCCTGAAGACAAGAATGGAAATGTTGTGCTCTCTTACTCGCGGGCACGCGAGCTGCAGGATTGGGAACAAGCAGAAGCCCTTTTGGCAAATTCAGACCCACTAGATAGTGAGATTATCGGCTACAACAAAGGTGGATTACTAGTTCCCCTCGGAAGACTGCGCGGGTTTGTCCCAGCTTCCCAAATCAGCCTAATGCGCCGTTCTGCGTCAACCGGGGATACCCCAGATCAGCGTTGGGGGAAAATGGTTGGTGAAGAAATTACAGTACGGGTAATCGAGGTTGACCGCGAGCGCCGTCGTCTAATTCTCTCCGAACGAGCTGCACTACAAGAGACGCGCGAGTCGTTGAAGGATCGCTTGTTGGAAGAAATCGATGAAGGCGATGTACGCCAAGGACGCGTTACCAGCGTGGCTGATTTTGGAGCCTTTGTCAACATTGATGGCGCAGACGGATTGGTGCATCTCTCTGAGATATCATGGGAACGCATCCAACACCCCAGTGAGGTACTCCAAGTTGGTGATGAGGTCGAAGTCAAAATCATCAGTATAGACCATGATCGTAAACGTATTGGTTTGTCGTTGCGCCAGCTGCAGGATGACCCTTGGTTGAAGAACGTCGACCATCTCCGCGAGGGGCAGCTTGTTGAAGGAACAGTTACCCACATCACGAAGTTTGGCGCTTTTGCTCGTTTAGATGAAAACCTAGAGGGCTTGATCCATGTGTCTGAGCTCAGTGAAGAGCGAATAAATCACCCTAAGGAAGTTGTGACTGAGGGCGATGTGCTTACACTGCGTGTGATCAAGATCGAACCTGAGCGCCGTCGTATCGGATTGAGCCTGCGGAAAGTTGACTCACCAGCATACCAGGACCTAGATTGGAAAATCGCGTTGGCGGAGGAAGTTGAAGATGTCCAGGATGTTCATGAAGTAGCTGCCGAAGACGCAGTTACGGCTGAGGTTGAGGGGGATGAACAGCAGGAAATTTTGGAAGAACAGGCAGACTTGGAAGAAGAAGCTGTTGAGGTGGTATCTGAGGCCCCAGCAGAAGAAGAGCCCGAGGCAGAAGAAACAGCAACCTCCGATTTAGAAGTTGAGCAAGCCGAAGATGTACAGGACGTTCAAGAAGAAGCTGCCGAAGACGTAGTCACTGCAGATGTTGAGGAGGATGAACAGCAGGAAATCTCGGAAGAACAGGCAGACGTAGAAGAAGAAGCTGTTGAGGTGGTATCTGAGACCCCTGAAGAACAAGAGCCCGAGGCTGAAGAAACATCAACCAGCGATATAGAAATTGAGCAAGCCGAAGATGTACAGGACGTTCAAGAAGAAGCTGCCGAAGACGTAGTCACAGATGAGGTTGAGGGGGATGAACAGCAGGAAATCTCGGAAGAACAAGCAGACGTAGGAGAAGAAGCTGTTGAGGTGGTATCTGAGGCCCCTGAAGAACAAGAGCCCGAGGCAGAAGAAACATCAACCAGCGAATTGGAAGTTGAGCAAGCCGAAGAGATTCTGGATGAGGAAGCTGAAGTTGAGGAAATTGAAGAATAATATTATGCCGCGCTAATCTCGATAGAGATATCGCCTTTCGCGCACCTCCTAAGATGGGAGGTGCGTTTTATTTTCGGAAAGTAAGAAATTCGTTAACCTTACCGACTTTTAGCATAAACTAAAGGCTTGTGAGTTATACTTTGGTAAAATCAAATCAGACAAATCATCTCATAATCAGGAATGAAGCAAAGTTGGTTCTATTCCAGGCATTGGTTGAGTAATACTATATTTGGAGAACGATCGCTTACGAAAGTATAAGTTCCATAATAGATGTAAAGTTGGTAAACTAATACTGGAAATTAGTGTGGAACATTTCTTGAGATCACCTCATCAAGAGGCAGAGAGCAGATACGGCCAGTAAGCAGGAGGTACGATCTTGGCAGGCATGGAGAGATTTACTCAAAGGGCACGCAGAGTCTTGAGCCTTGCGCATCAGGAAGCCGAGCGCATGCGCCATAACTATATCGGGACCGAGCACCTTCTATTAGGTTTAATCCGTGAAGAGGGTGGGGTTGCTGGGCGCGTGCTGCGCGAGCTGGGGTTGGAAGCTGACCGCGTTCAAGAGATTGTCGAGCGGCTGACCGGCACCGGGCAGTATAGCGGCGGCAAGCTTGACCTTTCGCCAGGCACACAGGAGGTGCTGGAATTCGCTGTTGAAGAAGCCCGTCAGATGGGGCATCACTATATTGGCACAGAGCACTTATTGTTAGGGTTGGTACGCTATAACGACGGCGTCGCGTTAGATGTATTACGTAAGCTGGGTGTTACACCAGAACAAATTCGCCGGCAAACCCGGCGGGTACTACAGGAAAGCAGCACCTCGCGACGAACAACAAACAAGGGGAAGGAAGAACGCTCATCACGCAAGGAAAAACAAAAGGCTAAGACACCCATGGTGGATCAGCTGGCAACGGATCTGACTTTGCTGGCCGAAGAAAACAAGCTCGACCCGGTGATTGGCCGGCAGATGGAGATTGAACGCGTCATCCAGATCCTGGCACGCCGGACAAAAAACAACCCGGCATTAATTGGCGACCCAGGAGTTGGCAAAACAGCTATCGTCGAGGGGTTGGCGCAGCGCATTATTGAAGCGGATGTCCCCGCTCCGCTGTTAGGCAAGACCCTTTTGCAGCTGGATGTTGGTTCACTGGTCGCTGGGACTATGTATCGCGGTCAATTCGAAGAACGTTTGAAACGGGTTATTGACGAGCTTAAAGCCTCCGGTGCGATCTTGTTCATTGATGAAGTCCATATGCTGGTTGGCGCTGGAGCGGCGGGCTCGTCAGTTGATGCTGCCAACATCCTGAAGCCGGCCTTATCGCGCGGCGAGCTGCAGGTAATCGGCGCGACGACCATGGATGAATATCGCAAACACATTGAGAGCGATGCGGCACTCGAGCGCCGCTTCCAACCAATCATGGTTGAAGAGCCAACTGAAGATGAATCACTCGAAATCTTGCACGGTGTCCGGCCTGCTTATGAAGAGCATCACCGGCTCAGCATCTCAGATGATGCTTTAGATGCCGCAGTACAGCTCTCATCACGCTATGTTACCGAACGCTTCCTGCCTGATAAAGCCATTGACTTAATTGACGAGTCATCTTCACGCGTCCGCATGTACAAAAGCCCGACCGCGAAGATTGCTAAAGAAATCATGATGAAACTGCGCGAAGTACGCCAGCAGCGCGAATTGGCTTTGGAAAACGATCGCTTCGATGAAGACCAGGAGCTGCAGGCGCAGCAGGAAGAACTGGAAGAAGAATTAGAGACCATCCGCACTGGGTGGGATCGCGATACTAGCCCGATCGTTTCAGCCGATGATATCGCTGAAGTGGTGTCGATGTGGACTGGCGTCCCGGTTATGCAGCTGGCACAGGAAGAATCGGCGAAACTGCTGAGCATGGAAGATGAACTACGTAAATATATTATCGGTCAGGAAGAATCAATTGAGGCGATCTCAAAAGCGGTACGACGAGCGCGCTCGGGGCTTAAAGACCCGCGCCGCCCGATCGGGTCATTTATCTTTTTGGGACCGACGGGAGTTGGGAAAACCGAACTGACAAAGGCCATGGCACGCTTCATGTTTGGCAGTGAGGACGCGCTCATCCAGTTAGATATGTCCGAGTTCATGGAGCGGCATTCAGTCAGCCGTCTCGTGGGAGCCCCTCCCGGATATGTCGGGTATGAGGAAGCTGGACAGCTAACCGAAGCCCTCCGCCGCCGTCCTTACTCCATCGTTGTCTTTGACGAGATAGAGAAAGCTCATCCAGAAGCCCACAATATGCTGTTGCAGATCATGGAGGAGGGCCAACTTTCAGATGCTCGCGGACGCAAAGTTGATTTTCGCAATGCGATCATCATCATGACAACTAACGTTGGAGCCGATATGATTAAACGGCAGACCTCGATTGGCTTCACGCTCATACAAGATGAAGACATTGAAGAGCGTCAAGCATATGATGAGATGCGCAAGAAACTGCTCGTTTCGCTTAAGCGGGTTTTCCGTCCAGAGTTCATCAACCGCCTCGACTCCGTAATTGTGTTCCGTTCCTTGAGCCGGAGTGATATCCAGCAGATTGTCCAGCTTGAGTTGAATAAGGTTGCTGTTCGATTAGTCGATCACGATATCAAGCTTACTGCGACACCAGAAGCCGTCGATATGCTGGCCGAAATGGGATATGATCCAGAGATGGGAGCTCGTCCGCTCCGCCGGGTAATCCAGCAGACAGTGGAAGATAAACTTTCCGATGCATTGTTAGGTGGTGATTTTCAGGCCGGGGATACGATCTTAGTGGATGTCGAAGAGGAAGAAATCATCCTGCGGCATGAGGATAAAGACAAAGAACCTTTACCAACGTCGGAAACAGTGGCTGCTGCCTAATAGCCAAAAGAAGTTCTGATTATTTAGAGGGTGCACAGCAAGAACGTGCACCCTCTACGTTATAATACGCGCATGGCCAAAACCCGCACACAATATGTATGCCAGCAATGTGGACGCTCCGCAGTCCGACCAATGGGGCGCTGTCCCCAATGTGGGGGTTGGAACAGCATGGTTGAGGAAGTGATCAGCACGTCTCCTGCTGCCACGCGCCACAAATCTTTAGGTGTCATTGAACGGTCAACACCACGGCGCCTATCTGAGATTGAGGGTGAAATCGACGAAAGGCTGCCGCTCAGCATCGGAGAATTCGCGCGCGTCTTGGGTGGTGGGGTAGTGCCTGGTTCTCTGATCCTAATTGGTGGCGATCCAGGAATTGGTAAATCCACCCTCCTGCTTCAGGTTGCACTTGAGATGGCAGAGCGCGAGCGCGTGCTGTATGTATCAGGGGAAGAGTCTGAGCGCCAGATAAAGATGCGCTCCCTCCGCCTGCTTCAATCGATGGGGGATAACGGGTCTCAGACACCACCGGAGAATCTCCCTGATCAACTATATCTGGTTACCGAGACCGATTTGGAGACGATATTCGCGCATATCCACGAACTCCAACCGCGTCTGCTAATCGTTGATTCAATCCAAACAACCACATTGAATGAATTGGAGTCTTCTGCTGGTTCCGTGTCACAAGTTCGGGAATGTTCTTCCCGCCTGCGGGAACTAGCCAAATCTTCGGGTATCGCTGTTTTTCTTATTGGACACGTCACCAAAGAAGGGACGATTGCTGGTCCGCGTGTATTGGAGCATATCGTTGATACGGTGCTGTATTTGGAGGGAGACCGTTTTCACACCTATCGCCTGCTGCGATCGATGAAGAACCGCTTTGGGGCGACGTCGGAGGTCGGGGTTTTTGAGATGCGCGAACGCGGTATGATCGAGGTCGCCAACCCATCCGAAGCTTTTCTCGCTGAGCGGATGGTGAATGCTCCGGGTTCGGCGGTCGCTGTAACGATGGAAGGTACACGCCCGCTGCTGGTGGAAATTCAAGGCCTAACCAGCCCCACCTCATTTGGAAATCCGCGCCGAACTCCGAATGGTGTTGATTTCAACCGACTGCTGTTGCTAACAGCTGTGCTAACCCGCCGGGCAAACCTGAGGTTGGCAGACCAAGATGTATTTGTTAACGTTGTTGGCGGGCTTACTATTGGCGAGCCTGCTGCGGACCTGGCCATTGCGGCAGCCATTACATCTTCTGCACGCAATATCCCAGTGCGGGCGGATACAGTATTGATCGGCGAGGTAGGTCTATCTGGTGAACTACGGATGGTTGGGCAGGTGTCTGCACGCCTCTGGGAAGCTGCCCAGCTGGGGTTTAAAACAGCCGTTCTCCCCCGGAACATGCGCAGAGGTGAGACTTGGCCAGAGGGCATCGAAATTGTCGAGGCGCGCTCTTTGCAGCAGGCACTTCAAAGCGCTTTGATGCCAAAGCAAGTATCGAGTTAAGATGTCCACATCATCCGGACCGGATTTCTATATCAGAAAGATCCCCATCCATGGTGATTTGATCCTCTCGCCAATGGCAGGTTACTCTGACCTGCCATTTCGATCGCTTTGCCGTGAATTAGGTTCAGCGATGAGTTACACTGAGTTTATCAATGCGCGGGATGTATTAGCAGGAAACCCATATATCAAGCGGAAAACCAAGTACAATCCAGAAGAGAGACCAGTGGTTTTCCAGCTCTATGACGATGATCCGGTCCGGTTGCGAGAAGCAGCATTTAGACTTCAGGAGCAAAAACCCGATATGATCGATATCAATATGGGCTGCTCCGTACGCCGGGTCTCCAGCCGTGGTGCAGGAGCAGGTCTGCTGCGAGATCCCCGGAAGATAGCACATATATTTAATGAATTAAGTCACAAATTATCTGTGCCTTTAAGCGGCAAAATCCGGCTCGGATGGGATGATGATAATCGCAACTATCTGCTCGTCGCACGCGTCATCGCTGAAAATGGCGGCGCGTTAGTCGCAGTCCACGCCCGTACCAGACAGCAAGGCTATGACAGCAAAGCCGATTGGGACGCGATCGCAGAGATTAAACAATCTCTATCCATTCCAGTTCTCGGAAACGGTGATGTGAGAACAACTGCCGACATAGCCGCGCTAAAGAAAATCACTGGCTGTGATGGGGTAATGATCGGCCGTGGTGCGATCGGCAACCCATGGATATTCTCTGGTTTAGATCGGCAGCAGGTCTCCCCGCAGCTTGTCCACCATACCATGCTGAAGCATCTCACCCGCATGCGAGCCTTCTATGGTCAACAACGCGGCTTGGTCTTATTTCGAAAACACCTCGTGCACTACATCAGCCCGCTGCCAGTTTCTAAAATAGTCCGCCAACGATTGCTAACTACTGAGAAAGAAAAAGAGTTTGCGGAATTGCTGGATACTTTGACCCTCGCCAGCTGAAAACAGCGCATAGTTCTTCACTTTCCTCTATAGAAAATCTACCAAAACCTACATTGACGTATATTCCTCCTATCTGATAAAGTTGGATCTGATTGGGAATCAACCAATTCCCGGTTTGCTTTGGAGAGACAATGACCCTTAAACGTATTCAACTTGGTCTGGTCCACGTTGCGGTAGCCATGACACTGGTGCCGATCAACAGCACCTTGAACCGGGTGATGATCAAAGATCTTGCGATCTCCGCCACTGTCGTGGCTATTTTGGCGTCTCTGCCTTATCTTTTCGCCCCGATCCAGGTGGTAATAGGTTCCTTTTCGGATCGCCACCCCATCCTCGGCCTACGCCGTACGCCATACATACTGCTGGGTTTGCTGTTGACTGTTGCGGGGTTGATCATCTCCCCTTATGTGGCTTTTACCCTAGCTACCAATTGGTGGGCGGGAGTTTTGGTTGGTTTGCTGGCTTTTGGTGCTTGGGGGATGGGCTATAATTTCGCTTCAGTTTCTTACCTGGCGCTGGCTTCTGAATTATCTGGTGAGCAAGAGCGGGGCCGGACGATTGCTGTGATGTGGATTATGATGATCACTGGAATCATTCTCACCGCGATGACGCTCAGCCAGCTGGTTGACCCATACACACCGGAGGCGCTGGTGCAGGCTTTTTGGGTAATTGCGCTGGCAGCCCTATTGTTGGGTTTAATTGGACTTATAAAACTAGAACCGCGGACGGAAGAAATCCAACCAGCGAGTTCGGAAACTTACTCGTGGAACACACTTTTTCGCGTTGTATTGGACAACCGGCAGGCGAAGCTCTTCTTTTGGTATCTGGTTATCCTGCTAACAGCTTTGTTGGGGCAGGATATCTTGCTGGAGCCCTTCGGTGCCGAAGCTTTTGGTTTGTCCGTTAAAGAAACCACACGCATCACCTCGATTTGGGGAGTCTGCGCGCTGGCAGCTATGCTTATCGCCGGTGTGCTTGAAGGTCGGGTAAACAAACGCACGGTGGCTAAGGTTGGCGGGTGGAGTGCATTCTTGGGATTCGTCCTGATCCCGACGAGCGGGCTAGTGGTCAGTTCCCCCGTGTTCTACTTGGGTGTGATTATGCTGGGTGTTGGTACCGGCTTATCCACTGTTTCAAACCTCTCGTTGATGTTGGACATGACGATTGCCGCAAATGTGGGGCTGTTTATCGGCGCTTGGGGGATGGCAAATGCCCTTTCGCGCCTGCTGGGTAACGTTCTGGGAGGTGTCGTCAGGGATGTTGTGACCCAGGCCACTCAAACTGCTGTGCTTGGGTATGTTGTTGTCTTCGGGATTGAAGCACTGATGCTGTTAATCTCATTGTTTATGTTGGGGAGAATCAATGTGAATGCTTTTCAAAAACGGGCGCATGAAGAACCCTCGCTAGCTGAACGTGTGGCCATAGCAGGTGATGTGTAGCTTGTTTTCGACTGTCGTTTCTAGGATTTGTTATACTGATTTGGCAGAGGTGAGGGAGATATGCCTAGTGATTGGTTGAGTCTGAGCGAAGTGGCTGGCGTCTTGGGTGTCCACTCGAGTACAGTACGAAATTGGTCCAATAAAGGTTTGTTGCCGGTTCATCGTACACAGGGTGGGCATCGACGTTATTTACGCAACGAGATCGACCTTTGGATGCAAGCCCAGAATGCGGCCAATGTGGAAGAAGATGTCCACTTGGTCGTAAAAAATGCATTGCGGAACACGCGCCTGCAGATCAGCGAAGGTAGGTTAAAAGCTGAGTCTTGGTATGCTAAGCTGGATGATGAAGCGCGTACCCAGTACCGGAAGAGCGGCCGCTCATTGATGCAGGGCTTGATTGGCTATCTTGCGGTGGAGAAGCAAGCCGGCGACGCTGAGGCGCAGGCCCTGGGATATGAGTACGCATCGCGCGGCTATCGCTATGGGTTGAGTGCGACCGAAGCAGTAGGTGCTTTTTTGTTTTTTAGAAACTTATTGATGGAATCAATGATGACTGATTATGAGGCCGCTTCCGTTCGCTCCCCTTTAGCATGGAGCGACATGTTCCGCAAAATGACTGATTTCACAGACCAGATCATGCTCACTCTGCTTGAGACCTATGAAGCCTATCACCGGAATAATCGCTGATTGGTTTTGTCTCCACCAGGGTGTTTATATTACCGAACCACAACTCACAGCAGTATTTATCTACAACTGTTTTCAGATATTGAAAAAACTCACTTCGGGGCATCAGTCCTGCTCACGAAGGATGTTGTATGTCCCCTAATCATCCAACGCAAAGATTCAGTTACTGGAAGTGGTAAAATCGCATATGTAGAAAATTTGTCAACTGCAAAATAAACCAGCATGGATATGTGTCTATATGAAAAAGAGTATTAATAAAACCACCCGATCAGCAACTATTGGCGCCCCGCCGATTATCTCCCGCGTTCAGCGCAACCACGGTCTGGAGCACGCCACGATGCATGTCTTAGCGGAGCGTAAACCCCGACGCGGTATCGCTGGGCATTCAGACATGGGCGGATTCTGGATAGTTGGAGATGTCCCGACTGAAGAACTAACGGATGCTGTACAAGAAGCCTTACAGCGCATGCGTGCAGGCGAACATCAACTGGCAATCCACCCAAACTGTGGCACCAATTTTGCTGTCTCTGGAATCATTGCAGGAGTGGCGGCATTCATTGGTATGTGGGGTGCGGGCCAGGACTGGCGAGCAAAGTTGGAACGCTTGCCGCTTGTAGCGACTCTGGCAACCCTGGCTTTAATTTTGTCCCAACCTTTAGGATACCGGCTGCAAGAACGGGTGACTACTTCTGGAAGGCCAGGTGATTTGGAAGTAGTCGCCATCAAGCCCACCCGCCGCGGGAGTGTCACTGCACACCGGATACTGACACGCGGGTGAGTTCAGCTTCTATTTAGGCGAACAAAAAAGCAATATGGCAAAACAACCGCCAGCGGTTTATCTGCTCCATGGCAGTGATGAGTATTCGCTCTCACAATTTGTCGCCGATATCGAAGCGCGCCTTGGTGACCCGGCCGCAGCGGTTTTTTCTACCACCCGCTTTGATGGCAAAACGCTCTCGTTAAATGAATTGGAAAACACGGTCAAAGCGCTGCCTTTCATGACCGAGCGAAGGCTGGTCGTGGTGGATGACCCTTTAGCATCTATCAAGGGCAAAGCGCAGCAAGCTAGCTTCACCTCGGTTTTGGATCAAACACCCCCAACGACGGCCCTGGTTCTGGTGGTCAACCGCGACTTGGGTTCCAGAGATAGGAACCCGAAAAAAGATCATTGGCTGCTAAGATGGGCGCATGCTGCAGGAGGCCAAGTCTACCCGCGGGCTTTTCCCACCCCAAGAGGGGCAGGGATGGGGACGTGGATCCAGGATATAACGCAGCAAGAGGGCGGCCGGATAACCCCCCAGGCAGCCGCGCGGTTGGGATCCTTGGTTGATGGAGATACCCGCATGGCTGTACAAGAGATTCAGAAGCTGCTCGCTTACACCAACTATCAACGACCTATCGAAACTGATGATGTCGAGCTGCTTACTGCAGCGGTAGGCGAGGAAAATATTTTTGCTTTTGTTGACGCCTTGGGGAATTTGGATGGCCGACAGGCGATTGCCAGGCTGCACCGCCTGCTGGAAGATCGCGACGCTTTACCTGTATATGGGATGGTCGTACGGCAATTCCGGCTGCTGCTCCTGGCGCGTGAAACACTGGATTACGGTGGGAGAGATGAAGACATCATTCGAAACTTGAAAATTCACCCTTTCGTTGCTCGCAAAGTCTCAACCCAGGCGCGCAATTTCTCTCTCCCAAGCCTTGAGGCCATTTACCACAAATTGATGTCAGTTGATGAAGCGATCAAGAGCGGTCAAATCCAGCCGGATATCGCGCTAGAGACTTTTGTCGTTGAAATCACGGCCCCGCGGGTTTAATTTTGCCGTTGACCCCAATCCAAAGGTGATTCGGCAGGATAGATTGAGTCGTACGCACCTCAACAGCGCCGCTTTGCAGGCGATTGTTACCCTTTACAATCGAACCGTTATTAATCATTGAAGGGTGGACAAAACACAAGTTCGCTTCTTCACCGTACTTATCACGGTAGTAAGTTGTTGCCCGGGAGATTTTGGCGGTTACTTCGCTCTTGGGGTCATTGTCAAACCAAAGCATACCGATATCCATAGCAGACTCCTTGACGGTGCACAGTTCCTTAGTGCCAGGAACAAATATAGAATAAACGTTCTGCTATATATTAATAGAAAATATGTTCTGTGTCAAGGGTCTTCTGACGCCAAATTAATCGGTTCTGCGCCAAATACTCACCGTTTCAATATGGTAGGTTTGGGGGAAAAGATCAAAAGGTGTGATCTCCTGCAGCTGGTAATTTGCACTGTTTAATCGTTTGGCATCTCGTGCGAATGTTGCAGGATCACAGGAGACATATGCAATCGCAGGCGGTCGCATTTCCACCACACCGTCCAGTGTACGTTTATCGAGACCGGAACGTGGCGGGTCCAGCAAGATCACATCGGGATGCAAATCGATTTCACCGAAGACCTGCCAGGACTGTGCCTCGTACAACTCCACATTGTCGAATTCATCAAGATTGACAAGGAAATCCTCGCAAGCAGACGCTGAGGATTCTACACAAACTAAACGTTCAACCAAAGGGGCGATGAAAGCACTAAACAGCCCTACCCCACAGTAGAGCTCTAGAACGCTGGTCTCGGCAGCAAGCGGCAAGTGCTCCCGCAAATATTCAACCAGCTTGCCAGCCATGGCAGTGTTAGTCTGGAAGAATGACCCTGCCGAGACTTGAAATTGGCGCTGATGAACTTCTATGGCCAACTGTTCACTGCCCGCCATGACCAGTGGGCCAGCTGGGCTGATGTGGACTGCCGAAACTGGGACATCTTCAATCATCAGGGCAGGGGGGTTGATAGATTGGCTTTCGATGATCATCTGCACCTCATCGCTGAGCCCTACTCGCAGGCCAACGCGCGTGGGTTCTTCGGGTGCATCGAAATCCAGCTGAGGCCAGATCCTATTTAACACTTCTTCAGGCAGATGACACTCCTCGACGGGAAGTATCGTGTCTGAACCAATGCGGTGATAGCCTAGCTTTCCTTGCGGAGTCAGGTGAAACTGGATGTGATTGCGGTAGAGCCACTCGGCACCAGATCTGGTCGGCTTGACAGTGACATAGTCCAGCTTCCCTATCCTGCGCAGTTGATCCTGCACGATAGCTTGTTTGGCAGCCAGCTGGGCTTTATTGTTGAGGTGCTGGTAGTGGCAGCCACCGCAGTGTGTAAAATGCCTGCAGCGAGGTGGGATCCGGTCAGGTGATGGCTCCAGCACTTCAATCAAACGCGCTCGCACGTAGCGCTGCTTCTCGTCCACCAGCTTGACACGCACGCGCTCTCCAGCTAGGGCGAATGGCACAAAGGCAGCGCGCCCGTCTGGAAGGCGTCCCAATACTTCGCCCCCATAGGTGTAGGTCTCAACAACCAGGTCAATGCTTGCTGATGAATTCATTTATCGCGGTCAATAAAGTCTCGATATCGTCAGCCTGGGTCTCTCCCATGTGAGCGATACGAAAAGTCTCGTTTTTAAGCGGGCCATAACCATTAGCAATACGCATCCCACGATTCTGCAGGTAAGCATTTAGGGCGCCCACATCCAGCTTATGTCGATTGATCACCGTCGTGACTGTATTGGACTGGAACCCTTCAGGTGCATAGAGCCCAAACCCCTGTCCTAAAGCCCATTCACGGACTTTTATACCTAACAACCGGTGGCGCGTGAAGCGTTTTTCAAGCCCTTCTTTGAGAATGCGGTCCATTTGGCGGTCAAGAGCATAGATGAGAGAAACCGCTGGGGTGGCGGGAGTGCTGTCTTTCAGGCGGTGCTTCTCTAACCGGAGCAGGTCAAAATACCAGCCGCGATGTGGAACTTGGGTCGCGTATTCCAATGCTCTATCGGATACAGCCGCCAGTCCGAGGCCAGGCGGGAGAGCTAGACATTTCTGCGATGAGGTGAGCAGGAAATCTATGCCCCATGCGTCCATCTCAATCTCTACCCCACCAAGAGAAGAGACGGCGTCGACACAAACCAGTGTCTGTGGGCTTGCCTCATGTACAGCAGCCGCAATCTCCTGGACAGGATTCTGCACGCCGGTGGAAGTCTCATTATGTACGATTGTGACGGCTTCGTATCGGCCTCGGCGGACCGCCTCCGCAACCACGGAAGGGTTGACAGGTACTGCCCATTCGAACTCAAGCGCCTCAGCCAGTTTCCCGTTGGTGGTGGCGACCGTGTGCCAGCGCTTACCGAACGCGCCATTAATACAGGAAAGGATTCTTGTCTGGGTGAAATTCCGAACCGCGGCTTCCTGCAATCCTGTTCCGGATGAGGCGGTGATATATATCCGCCCATTGGTTCCGAAGATCGGGCGGGTCTTCTCAACGGTTTGCCGGTAAAGCGCTTCGAATTCGCGGCTGCGGTGAGGCAGCATGGGTTGAGTTTGGGCCTGCAAAACCTCCGGGTCCACATCGACTGGCCCGGGAATAAACATATGTGGCATTTCTAATACTCCAGTTTCTTTGGCTGTTGAGAAAATCTGATTGCAGTGATCAATTTTACCAGCCACCCATCACAACGGGCGGGAAGCCGTCCCATTCATATTCGGTTCCCACTAGCGAAGTATTTTCTCTGGTGATACATGTACAGTCACCTTGCGATGAGGGATAAGGATAGAAGGAAAATTCCGGGCGGGATATTCCCCACCCGGAATGACTATCTTGCATGAGGGGTTGCTGTATGGGAAAACTTTTTATGGACAGGTAAACAGTACATTGAACGGGGGTGTACAGTACATGTTTAAATAGTCGAACAGGTATGCACCTGCAACGGCGACACACAAGACAACTACCAGGCAGCCACAGCCAGCGTACAACCAGGTGCGGTTGCTTTTACCCTCTTCAGGGCTTGTATAGGGCTGGGCAGTAGTGGCAGGTACTGGTTCACTGTATGCGGGTTGAGGCGGGGGCTGGGGTACTGGCTGCGGCTGTGCCACAGGCACGTAGCTTT